>MDTE01075190.1_pt1 | contig 23324 bp, 22 predicted proteins | sample 811231 | NCBI WGS metagenome assembly MDTE01 (sample SAMN05326651, study PRJNA326480) | marine metagenome | isolation source: seawater | place: Indian Ocean: Red Sea | collected 2010 | reverse complement strand
CGAGTGCCAATTTTTCGGGAAGATCACCAACACTGCTACTGCGCGCCCGCCCTCACGAGCAATCGCAGAAGTCTTACCCCGCCATTAGTTTAAGTATCTCGACCTTCTGGCGTGGCCTCCTAACAAGGGGCAACCTTCCCATCGGACAACGATAGTGCCCGATATTGGCCCTCTAACCATAAATTACTTCCAAGCGCCTCGATTGTCGCCCCAAAATCACACCATCGATATACTCTCGGATTCGAAAATCGGGGCGAAACGCTTATGGCATATGACTCTTTGAGGGATTTTCTCGCCTCGCTCGAGAAGGCAGGCCAGCTCGTTCGTGTCTCACGACCCGTCTCGACGGTACTCGAAATGACGGAAATTCAAACGCGCCTTCTGGCAAACGGCGGGCCGGCGGTCTTGTTCGAGAACGCCGTAGTCGGGAACGGCCAACCTTGTGTCATGCCAGTCCTGGTGAATTTGTTCGGCACTGTTGCGCGCGTCGCCCTGGGAATGGAACGCGAACCCGCAGACCTTCGGGAGCTTGGCGAAACGCTGGCGTTCTTGAGGCAACCAGAACCACCAGGAGGATGGCGAGAGGCGTTGGACCTGATACCGATGCTCAGAACGGCTTTGCACATGAAGCCGAAAACAATCTCGAAGGCCCCGGTCCACGATGTCGTCTACACAGGCAATGACATCGATTTGGCGAAGCTGCCGGTTCAAACCTGCTGGCCTGGAGAGCCTGCGCCGCTCATCACATGGCCTCTCGTTGTGACAAAGGGACCCGGCGACTCCAGAGAAGACGATTTCAATCTCGGTATCTACCGGATGCAGGTGACAGGCCGGGACTGCACCTTGATGCGATGGTTGAAACATCGGGGAGGAGCTCAACACCACGCGCGATGGAAAGACGCTCGACCAGAGCCCCTGCCCGCAGCTGCCGTCATCGGCGCAGATCCCGCGACGATTATCGCCGCGGTCACGCCCGTACCGGAAACACTATCGGAGTACCAGTTCGCCGGACTGCTGCGGAATTCCCGTGTCGAGTTGGTCGACTGCAAGACAGTGCCGCTGAAGGTACCGGCCTCGGCCGAAATCGTTCTCGAAGGTCACGTGTCGCTGGATGAGTATGGCGACGAAGGTCCCTACGGGGACCACACCGGATATTACAACGCGACCGAGCCATTTCCTGTCTTTCGAATTTCGGCCATCACCATGCGCCGTGATCCGATTTATCTGTCGACGTTCACAGGAAGACCTCCCGACGAACCAAGTATCCTGGGCGAGGCGCTGAACGAGCTGTTTGTCCCATTGCTTCGTCAACAGTTTCCGGAGATCGTCGATTTCTGGCTACCGCCGGAAGCCTGTTCCTATCGTGTCGCTGTGGTCTCGATGAAAAAGGCGTACGCCGGCCACGCAAAGCGCGTGATGATGGCGATCTGGTCCTACCTCCGCCAGTTTATGTACACGAAGTTCGTCATCGTCATCGACGCCGACCTCGACGCACGCAACTGGACTGACGTGATCTGGGCAATTTCCACCAACGTCGATCCGGCGCGGGACATCACGACGGTCGAACACACTCCGATCGACTACCTCGACTTTGCATCTCCCGACTCAGGCCTCGGCAGCAAGATGGGAATCGACGCAACTACGAAAATTCCGCCTGAGACCAAGCGCGAATGGGGCCGCAGGATTCGCATGTCGGACGATGTCATCGAACGCGTTTCCGACATGTGGTCGGAACTCGGCCTCCCTGGATCGGGCAAACCCATTTGGAAGTGATGCCCTCGCACCACCCAGAAACAGACAATGAACCGCGGTCGGAAGACCGTCTCGAGGCAGCTTTCACAGAGGAGCGAATTGCAGGACTGAAGCTTGGATATCGCGTGAGGACCGTCGTCCTGGGGATCATCGCGATATGGATCATCATTGAGAACGTGTGGCCAGAACTGACCTATTACATGGCGACTCTCGCAACGTTCTGGTTGCTCGGTTACCTGCCCTACAGGCTCATCAGCTCCGGGTACGACAAACTCTGGATACGCTATCTGTTTCGTTCCTCGACATGGCAATGCTGACGTTTACCCTGCTCTCAAAGAATCCAATGGGCCCGAATCCGGTCCCCTATCCCATGCAGTTCCGCTGGGACAATGAGCTCTACTTCATGATTCTCCTGATGGGTGTGGTGTTCACCTATACGCCGAGAATCGTGCTTTGGGCTGGTGTCTTAGGCGCTATCACCTGGATGGCGGGAGCGGCATGGATTGCCTTACAGCCTGATGTCCATGCCGCATTTTCAATCGCGGATGCCGATCGCAAGTCGGCAGATGCAGTTGTTTCCGCATTTCTGGAACCCAATACGGTTTTCTTCCAGTCGATCACGAAGCATGTGATCCTCATTCTATTGGTTGCCGGAGGATTGGCTGTCGCCGTGAACAGGGCCCGTAATCTCGTGTATCGACACGCCGCGGCAGAGCGGGCACGGGCAAAACTTTCACGCCACTTTTCACCCAACATGGTGGAGGCCCTTGCCGAGCGTGACACCGCTCTGGGCGAAACCAAGAGCCAACAGGTTGGGGATCCTGTTTGCGGACATCGTCGGATTCACAGGGATAAGCGAAGGACAGCCGGCAAACGCCGTCATCGCGATGCTTCGGGAATTCCACAGCCGAGTTGCGCGCGCGGTCTTCGAGCACGACGGCACTCTGGACAAATACCTCGGAGACGGAGTCATGGCCACCTTCGGGACGCCCGATGCTCGTCACGACGACGCTGTGCGCGCTCTCGACTGCGCCCGTTCGATTATCCTCTCTATCGCCGAGTGTAACGCCGAGAGAACCGCCCGAGGAGAAACCGCGATTAGAGTGAGCGTCGGGTTGCATTTCGGTTCAGTGGTTCTGGGCGACGTCGGCGACGAAAATTGTCTCGAATATGCTGTCATCGGCGACACGGTTAACGTTGCCAGCCGCGTGGAAGAGCTGACAAGGGCGCTGGATGCTGACATCGTCACCAGTGCTGATGCCATCGCGGCCGCAGAGGCAGGCGGCGCGGATTCGGCAATGCTTCGGGAATTTGAAGCAGCTGATCCGCAAATAATCCGGGGCCGGGTGGAACCCGTACCCGTACGAATCTGGCGCGGCCTTAAGCAATTTTCCAAGGGTGACGCCGCTGGCGCCAAAGACTATATAACCCGTTCCCAGCCCTTTAACGCGACCGAACGGCAACCCACGCATGTCAACTTCCAGCACTACCGCGACCGCAGACACCGCGTCGGATCTTCTGAACGACCTGATTCAAACGGCCTTGGGGCTGGGCGCCGATGCGGCCGACGCACTCATGGTGGATGGCGTTTCGTTGAGTGTCTCTCAGCGATTGGGAAAGCGCGAAGATCTCGAGCGTGCAGAGGGCAACGATCTCGGCTTACGCGTGTTCATCGGCAAGCGACAGGCAATCGTGTCGTCCACCGACACCTCGGCTGACACTCTCAAAGAACTGGTCGAGCGAGCCGTGGCGATGGCCAAGGTCGCGACTGAGGATCCTTTTTGCGGCCTCGCCGATCAGGCTTTGTTGGCACATCAATGGAGTGACCTGGACCTTTACGATTCCCACGAAAGCACTGCTGAGGAGTTATACGATCGTGCGGCCATCGCGGAGGACGCGGCGCGTGCACATCCGGGAATTAGCAATTCTGAGGGTGCTGATGCCAGCTGGAGCGCCAACAACGTGCACCTTGCCACGAGCCACGGCTTTTCTGGCAGTTACAGATCATCGAGCTACAGCATAAGTACGGCCGTCGTCGCGGGGGAAGGGACCGAGATGGAGCGCGACTATGATTACTCTCTGTCCCGGCATCTGAGCGACTTGGAAGATCCTGCATTGGTCGGCCGTCGCGCGGGCGAACGGACTGTCAAACGCCTCAATCCGAGAAAGGCAGAGACCGCACAGGTCCCGGTCATCTTCGATCCTCGTATCTCGGGTGGAATTCTGGGTCACTTCGCGAGCGCCGTAACTGGCCCTGCCGTCGCTCGCGGCACCAGCTTTTTGAAGGATCATATGGATCAGCAGGTGTTCTCGCCGAGCATAACTCTTATTGACGACCCGCACCGATTGCGCGGCCTCGCATCAAAGCCTTTCGACGGCGAAGGTGTTTCGAACCAGGAGACGGTCCTCGCGGAGGCCGGAGTCCTCAAGACCTGGATCCTCGATTCAGCATCGGCACGCCAGCTCGGGCAGCAAACGACAGGTCATGCCAGAAGAGGCACGTCGTCGCCGCCATCACCGGCTACGACGAACCTCTACATGACTCCTGGCGACCCGACTCCGGATGCGCTCTTGGAGACCATCACCAGCGGGTTCTACGTGACCGAATTGATCGGGTTCGGCGTCAATCAGGTTACCGGCGACTACAGCCGCGGCGCCGCTGGCTATTGGATCGAGAAAGGCGAAATTACATATCCTGTCAGCGAAGTGACCATCGCTGGAAATCTCAAAGACATGTTCATGCATCTGACACCCGCTAACGACCTCGAATTCAGATATGCGACCAATGCGCCGACTCTGAGAATTGACGGCATGACCGTGGCTGGCGCGTGACAGCGCTTGATCACCTTAACGACGATCACGCACTTCTGCTGCAGTCTGTGCGCGAGGCTGGCGACATTGCTCGGAAGTTCTTCGACGAAGGTGCAAAGTCCTGGGATAAGAACCCGGGCGACCCGGTCACGGAAGCCGACCTGGCGGTCAATGAGCATCTACGTCGCAAGCTGTGTGGTGACCGACCCGAGTATGGATGGCTGTCCGAAGAAACAGAGGACGATCTGTCCCGACTTGATCGGCGACGGGTCTGGATCGTGGATCCCATCGATGGGACCCGGGCTTTCATGGCCGGTCGACCGGAATTTACCATCTGCGCGGGTTTGGTTGAGGATGGCAGGCCGATACTTGGCGCCGTATTCAATCCGATCACACAAGAGTTTTTCGATGCCGTGAAGGGCCGCGGCGCGCGCTGCAACGGCGAGGCACTCAAAACACCTGATGGCGTGTCCCTCGGAACCGCGCGATTGCTTGCCAGTCAACGAGCACTGGAGCGTCGACAGGGTGTCGGTCAACTCCCTCAAGCTCAGTTCAGATTTATCAACTCGATCGCGTATCGAATGGCCCTGGTCGCGCTGGACCGATTCGACGCAACAATCTCTCTCGCCAAGAAAAGCGATTGGGACATAGCCGCGGCGGAACTCATCGTGACAGAGGCAGGCGGTTGCGCCGCGGCACCAGATGGTTCGGCATTCACTTACAACCGACCCAACGCGCAGCACGCTGGAGTTATTGCGGCAGGCCCCACCCTTTTCCGGGAAATTCTGGACCGGCTGTAGGAATTGGTGGGACAACCTGCCGGTTCAGAGAGCTCTCCGAGATGCGGGGCCGTCCAATCGACATTCCGGCGCATTCATTGGAGACGGAGTCGAACAAGACGGTTCCCTTGATCCCCGGTTCGTGAGACACACATAGTCCTAATGTCCCCGGTCGCAACCGAAATCCCTGGGCCTTCCAAGGCACTTTCTTGCGGTGCCGGGATAGCCCCACATCTCACGACAGCATACACACGGGTTGGCATTTCATGACAGTTACGGAAGAAACCCGACCAAATGTGCCGTCTGCCAGCGACGTCATCACATGGTGTGATAATCCATTTGTCGAATGGCTGCTCACGGAAGGCTAGTCCATTTCAACGGCCCGGCTCCTGATCGATGGATTGGCGCGGAAAGCTGTCGCCGCCGGTCTTTCCCTTTACCGACTGACCGCGACCATTCGCTTCCTTCACCCGCAAGTAATTGGCACGACATTCACGTGGAAACGGGACGGTGGTGAAGCGACGATGTTCTCACCGCCGCATGGCCTCCTTCAGTCCGCAACTTTCCTTCACAGCCCATTCGCCGCGATTATGCGCGGTGAAGTATCCGGTATCCGCCGACGCCTCGACGTCCCGAGCGCACCCATAGATTTTCCGATCCTCAAGGAACTCAAGGAGCAGGTCGTTACCGACTATGTGGCAATGCCCATCCACTTTTCCGACGGATCCATTCACGCGATGACATTTTCGACCGACCGGCCCGGGGGATTTTCAACGGCGGAGCTCAGCCTGTTGTACGACATGCTTCCCGTCATGGACCGTCTCCTGGAGATCCATGCGACGCGTCACACTGCGAGAACCCTCCTGGACACCTACGTCGGCCGTCACGCGGGAGAACCTGTGCTGAAAGGCCTGATCAAGAGAGGCGACGGCGAGTCCATTCACGCCGTAATCTGGTTTTCCGACCTTCGCAACTCGACTCGGCTGGCGGACTCGATGCCTCGGGAAGAGTTCCTGGCCCTGTTGAACCAATATTTCGAGTGTCTGGCCGGTGCCGTTCTCGACCACGGCGGCACCGTGTTGAGATACATCGGCGACGCGGTGCTCGCGATCTTTCCCATCGACCCCGAAGCGGGGTCGCCTCTCACCTTCCAGGACTCGACGACAGCCTGCAACGCGGCAGTGGTAGCGGCGCGGGATGCGATGGAACGCGTGGCGGCCCATAACGCCGAGATTTCGGAATCCTCGCACGAAATACACTATGGACTCGCCCTGCATCTTGGTGACGTCATGTACGGCAACATCGGTGTACCAGAGCGGCTCGAGTTCACCGTGATTGGACCGGTCGCAAACGAGGCTGCCCGCCTCGAAGACATGTGCAAGACCCTGGATCGCGCCATCTTGATATCATCAAGCGTGGCAGAGCATCTGGATCTGCCACTAGTCTCATCGGGCTTTCAAGGTTTCCGTGGCGTTCGTGATCCCCAGGAAGTGTTCACATTCCCGGAATGCACTGGCCCCCGCCCTTCCGGGGTTTGATCTCAGACGTCGACCTCCAGCGACTAGCCGTTTCGTTGGCCGCTGGATTGTGCTGTGTTACTTTCGTTCTGATCAGATTCAGGCGCTCTACGGATCTCAACATTTGAACCCGAGTGAATTGGATCTGCTCTTAGAATCAAGGGGTTAGCTATTTGACAAGCGCGCAAGCGGAAGGCACGGGCGTCGATCCGCAACCCACTTCCAGTTATGCGCTCGTGGCCCGGTTATATCGTGGCCACATCCGCCGCCATCTCACCAGGCTGAGTTTTGCAGCGTTTTGTATGACTGTGGTTGCGGCTGCCACGGCGGCGAATGCCTGGTTGATGGAACCAGTTCTGGACAAGGTGTTCCTGGAGCGAGACGAGGCCATGCTCCTGCTGGTGCCGCTCGCCGTTCTCGGCATCGCCCTGGTTAAGGGCGTAGCTGGCTACCTCCAGGGCTACATCATGGCAGCTGTGGGGCAACGCATCATTGCGGACGTGCAGATCGACCTCTTTGGCCATCTGATGCATGCCGACCTCGATTACTTTCAGCGGATAACATCCGGTCGTCTTGTCTCAAATTTTCTGAACGACGCGAATCTCCTGCGCGACGCCGTATCCAAAGCGCTCACCGGTATTGCCAAGGATTCCCTGATGCTCGCTTTTCTAGTGGCACTCATGTTTCACCAGGATTGGCGTCTGGCCACCGTCACATTCATCATCTTCCCTATCGCCATTCTACCGGTGCGTAATCTCGGACGTCGGGCACGAAAAGCGTCGACCGAGACTCAAGAGCGGACCGGCCGCTTTTCCGCGATCCTGACAGAAACTCTCCAGGCCTCTCGCCACATAAAGGCCTATGGAATGGAGGCATACGAATCGGCGCGTGCTCAAGAGGCCATCGAGGCCAGGCTGCGCGCCATTTACAAGGTCGTGAAGACACGGGCCGCCGCTTCTCCCATCATGGAGACGCTGGGTGGCGTGGCCGTTGCAGCAGTCATCTATTACGGCGGCAGTCGCGTTATTTCGGGAGAGACGACACCCGGAACCTTCTTCTCGTTTGTCACCGCCCTCGTCATGGCCTATCAGCCAATGAAGAGCCTCGCAAACCTGAACACGGCACTTCAGGAGGGACTCGCGGCAGCGCAACGAATCTTCGCCATGCTCGACGTCGAGCCCGAAATCAAAGAACGCCCCAACGCACCGGCACTGCAACTGACAGGGGGTGAGATCCGCTTCAACGGGGTGACTTTCGTGTATCCGGACGGACAGCCTGCCCTCCAGGATATCGATCTGGTGGTCCCGCCGGGACGCCGCGTCGCGCTGGTCGGTTCGTCTGGGGCGGGCAAGTCAACACTCCTCAATCTCATTCCCCGATTCTACGATCCGTCCTCAGGCCGGGTACTCATCGACGGGCAGGATATCCGTGAGATCAGCCTGGCATCGGTACGTGCCAACATCGGCTTGGTCAGCCAGGAAGCGACGCTGTTTGACGATACGGTGCGTTCAAACATTGGCTACGGCAAACCCAATGCGACAGATGAGGAGATCATGGGAGCTGCGCGTGCCGCCGCAGCGGACACCTTCATAAAGGCCATCGAGGGCGGGTACGACGGTGTCGTCGGAGAGTCGGGCACTCGACTATCGGGCGGACAACGCCAGCGCATTGCGATCGCTCGTGCCATGCTAAAGGATGCACCCATCCTCTTGCTGGATGAAGCGACTTCCGCCTTGGACGCCGAATCAGAGCGACAGGTTCAAGAGGCCCTTGCAGCCCTCATGGAAGGACGCACCACCCTGATCGTTGCGCATCGTCTTTCCACTATTATCGACGCGGACATAATTCATGTCATCGATGCCGGCCGCATCGTGGAAACGGGCTCGCATGCGGAACTGATGGCCCGCGCCGGGGTATACGCCAGACTTTACCGTTCGCAGACCAACGGATCCGAAGAGTCCCCGGCTCTACAGGCGCAGGCGTAGCGAACGTGAACCTGCACGAGGAACTCCCGTCCGGCTGTTGAGCGTGTACAAGCGACTTATTCATATGCCGCCGATTCGAGCGTGTCTGTGTTGGCTCACCGCCACCTACATACGCTTCGTCTTCGCGACCAGCCGGTGGGAAACGCGGAATTCCGAGGCCGCAGACAAGCTCTGGGACTCTGGCCAGCCGTTCATCATCGCGTTTTGGCATGGGCGCCTGTTCATGATGCCGCATATTTGGCGGTCGCATGTCCCGATCGATTTACTGATCTCCCATCATCGAGATGGCGAATTGCTAGCACGCACCGTTGGCCATTTCGGATTCAACACCATCCGGGGCTCAACGTCGCAGGGGGGTAGGGGCGCTCTGCGAGAGATGCTGCGGTCGTTAAAGACCGGAAAGTGTATCGGGTTTACGCCCGATGGGCCGCGTGGTCCCCGGATGCACGTGGCTGAGGGAATCATCTCCATCGCCAAACTCGCTGGCGTCCCCATTGTTCCGGCTTGCTACGCCATTTCGCGCCGTAGGGTGCTGGCATCGTGGGATCGATTTGCAGTCCCATTTCCCTTCTCGCGGGGCATCTACATCTGGGCTCCGCCCATATCCATCGATCGCGACGCGGACGCGGAGGCAACGGAGGCCGCACGACTCGCCTTGGAAATCACCCTCAATGACATCACGCAGTCTGCCGACCGGCATTGCGGTGTCGATGTCATCTCACCGGACCCCGCGCCGGCCGCAGCACATCGCGGTGCCGAGATATAATGTGGACGGTCTATCGTGGGTTGACCCGCCTGGCAGCGCCGTTCCTGCGGTTACTTCTCAAGAAGCGACTCGCCGATGGCAAAGAACAGATCGAACGCATCGGCGAGCGGCATGGCGTCGCCAGCCAACAACGACCGGCTGGTTCACTGCTCTGGATTCATGGTGCCAGTGTGGGAGAACTGACGGCCGTCCTGCCGCTCATAGAGGCACTGACCTCACAGAAACTGGCGGACTCCTTACTGGTCACAAGTGGCACCGTAACATCGGCCCGCCTTGCAGCCGAACGCCTGCCCGCTGGGATAATCCACCAATTCATACCACTGGACCATCCGGGCTGGGTGCGCAGTTTTTACGAACACTGGAAACCCGACCTCGTTTTGTGGTTGGAAAGCGAATTCTGGCCGAACTTGCTGGCGGGTGCACGATCTCGCCGAATTCCCACTGTCCTGCTAAACGCTCGCGTCACAGAGCGAAGCCTCAAGCGATGGCGTCTGCTTCCCGGTCTCAGTCGTTCGATGATGAACACCTTCGTCTTGTGTCTCGCGCCGGATGAGGATCAGGCATTACGCCTGAAGCTTCTAGGAGCAGAGAACGTCAGCGTGGTGGGAAATCTGAAAGATGCCTCTCCACCGCTACCGGCCGACGAGGAGGAAAAAGGGCGCTTGAACCGTAAAGTATCCGGCCGCACGCTGTGGCTTGCCGCCAGCACCCACCCCGGCGAGGAAGAAGCTGCAGCAGTTGCACACGAGCGCCTGAAGCATGACCTTCCCTCACTGCTGACCATCATTGCACCGCGCCATCCAGAACGCGGCACTGAGATAGTCCAGCAACTCAAGGTGCGCGGACTGAATTGCGCGCGAAGATCTCAGGCTGACGATCTGTCGGAAGACACCGATATTTATGTTGCCGATACATTGGGTGAACTGGGGCTGTTGTATCGAACCGCAGATGTTGTCTTCGTCGGAGGATCACTCGTTCCTCACGGCGGCCAAAACATTGCCGAGGCAGCTCGACTTGGCTGCGCAATCGTTTGCGGGCCACATCTCCACAACTTTTCGGCAATATCCCAGCGCCTCATGGGCAAATCGGCCTTGACGATTGTCAGTGACAGCGAAAGTCTGGCGAGCGAAGTGGGGTCGTTATTGAAAGACAGTGAGCTCACCAATGCCCGGGCTTCTGCGGCCCAGCGAGTCACCGAAGAGGACGCTGCAGCGGGAATTCGCAACTTGACGGTCATTCTCGACGCAATCCGCCCGTATCTGCCTGAGACCGAAGACAGGAAAAGTGGTTCGTGAATTATCCAGACAGTGGGTCAGGACGCACCGACCGATGAAGGCACCGGAGTTCTGGTCGAATGACAACTCGATCCTACCGACAATCCTGACGCCCATCGGCGGCATCTATGATGCCTGTGCGCGGGCCAGAACGGCATTCAGCACGGCCAACAAAGCGCCACTTCCGGTGATCTGCGTCGGCAATGTCGTTGTCGGAGGCGCGGGCAAAACGCCATGTACGATGGCGTTACTCACTCGTCTGCGTGCCGCAGGTGTCGATTCGCACGCCATCAGCCGCGGATACGGTGGTCGCGTAACGGGACCAGTTCGCGTGGATCCCGCGACCCATCGTGCGCGTGACGTGGGAGACGAACCTCTGCTTCTGGCCAAGGTTGCACCGACCTGGGTGGCCAGCGACAGGTTTGCGGCCACGCGCCAAGCAGCGGAGGCAGGTGCCCGTCTCGTCGTGCTGGATGACGGATTACAAAATCCTACCCTGGAAAAAGACCTTTCTTTGCTTGTGATCGACCCGACAAACGGAGTTGGAAACGGACGCATTTTGCCGGCGGGACCCCTTCGCGAACCTCTTGCTCGTGCGCTCGATCGAGTCCAGGCGGTTATCGTTTTGGACGGTGCAGCGACTGGACAGGACGGTGGCTGGCCGCAGACAATCGATCGGCTGCATCCGGGGCTACCCGTATTTCGTGCCCGTCTTACTCCAGAGATGGAAGCGGTGAGGCTACTGGAACAGCCGGTAATCGCATTCGCGGGCCTCGGCCGGCCTGAAAAATTCTTCTCACTCTTGCATGGCATGGGGTGCGATCTGGCTGGTACATATGCCTTTGCTGATCATCACAGATATTCTCCCGACGAGATCATGAAGATCGTAGAAGAGGCAGCTTCGAAAGGTGCGCGACCGGTGACGACGGCAAAGGATGCTGTACGGTTGCCTGTCGAGGCGGCGGGGATGGTGGACGTCATCCATGTCGTCGTCGAATTCGAGGATGAAGCTGGGATCGATGCCTTGTTGCACCCGTTCCTGAAGTCATCATGACCAACGACGAGTTAGGGAAGAGACACAGGTGGCCTTTTTAACAGCCGAGGAGATGCACCGCTGGTCCCGCACCTTCCGACTCCTCCGCAACATCTCGGAATTCTTACTGGTCCTATTCGCGCTGGGGCTTTTCCGCGTTCTGCCTATCGATTCGGCATCGGCACTTGGAGGTAGGATCGGGCGTGGCCTGGGACCGATACTGCCTGTATCCCGCCGCGCCCGGCACAACCTCACCATGGCCTTTCCCGACAAATCGGCCGAAGAAATCGAAACCATCGTCGAAGGTATGTGGGAAAACTTTGGGCGAACCGCCGCGGAATACGCTCACTTGCGGCGCCTTCGATGCTACGGCGATGCAAACCGGATCGAGGTGCTGGGAAGCGAAATACTGGATCAGGCCCAGGAAAGTGGGGAACCACACATCTTCTTTTCGGGCCATTTCGCCAATCTGGAGCTCGAAGGAACGTCCATTACCGGACGAAACATGCCCCTCACCATCGTCTACCGCGCCGCAAACAATCCGTTGGTGGACTTCCTACTGTTGCAACTCAGGAAGTATGGAATTGGCGCGGCATTTGTGCCCAAGGGAGCTTCAGGCGCCCGGGAACTCATCGCGGCTCTCGGGGATGGCCGCCACGTGGGGCTCTTGGTCGACCAGAAAATGAACGACGGCATTCCTGTGCCGTTTTTCGGTCGCGATGCGATGACAGCTCCGGCACTCGCTCAACTGGCTTTGAAATCCGACAGGCCCGTCATTCCTCTTCAAATTGAACGGCTGCAGGGCGCCTCGTTCAGGATCACCATCCATCCCCCGCTCGACGTCCAAAAGTCCGGTGAACGTGAAACCGACGTCTATAACCTGATGCTAATGGTCAACGAGACACTTGAAGCCTGGATCCGTAATCGGCCCGAGCAATGGTTCTGGCTTCACAACAGGTGGGGAGAAGACTAGAGCGGCGACCAGTACAGAGTCGCCCGACTTCGGCTGCTAGCCCGGCGGCATTGCCGGCACAAGGAGAGCCGGATCGAGTCGGACTTCGAACCAGTTGACCCGCCAGTCGAGATGAGGGCCTGTGACCCGGCCCGTCGATCCCACAGTACCGACTTCCTGTCCTTGCCGTACGGACTGTCCTTCCGACGCGCTCAGCGAAGCTAAATGGGACAGCACGGATGTAATGCCGTAACCGTGATCGATCATGATCGTACCGCCGGTGAAATACAGATCCTTCTTCGCCAGCGCGACATCCCCATCAGCGGGACTGTACACCGGCGTCCCTTGGCGGGCCGCAATGTCGATTCCGTAGTGCGGCCGACGCGGCTCGCCGTTTAGGATCCGTCGGCTCCCATACACCCCTGTAATGGTACCGATAACCGGCCACACAAAACCCGTCCGGTAGTGTTGGCGATCCGTATCCAGGCGCCGCACCTCAGCAATCCAGGCGTTCTCCCGGCGGATGCGTTTCAAGGCCGCCTCGCTCGGAGACACCATGCGGTTTGGCAGGCCGTTGATTCGCTGGGTTTCGTATTGCCTTGATTCAACATCGAGAAGCCGGGTTTCCCTCGCGCCATCCGGATAACGAATGTTCAGGGTCGCCTGAGAGGGCGCGTCGCGGCCAAATCCAAAGACAAAGGTTCCGTCCGATGCAACTCGGACGGGACGTTCATTCAAATGAATTGCGGAACCTGGTGGCGCCAAGCCCTGCGTGAGTCCGCCCTGGATCAGCGCACCGTTGAGTTCCAGGCTTCCTGCGCCTGCCGAGCCCGCAATAATCAGCAGGATCAGAGAACATGCGATCCGCACTATGGCTAAGACTCCGTCGTCGACCCCGCGGCACCGGCCGAATGGGCCGGCCCGCGAACTTCCGACTCGCGACGGGTGGCAATCTCCGAACTCAAGTACGCCTCCTGGCGTTCAAAGCTCCAGTAACGCAGGTCCTCCAGCGCAATTCTTTCACCCGTCACCGCACAACGAACATATGTCCCGGGCATGACCATCTCGAAGTCACCCGATCGGTAACGCAGTACTGCTTCCGAATCCGCCTTTAACATGTCCGAATCATCCCTCAGAGAAGGCGTCCTTGTTTGTCATCTTTACTCGGCTTCCGGGCTGGCGCGCTTGGTTTCGACGACCTGGACGGTCCAGCAAAACCACTCGCAGCAGCTTCCACATGACCATCCGCGAACTCAATGTCAAGCAACATCCCCGTGCCCACCGATTTTGCACGAGATACGACGGCACCCTCGTTTCTGACCACGGCGTATCCCCGCTCGAGGACACTTTGATAACTAAGGCTGCCCAACAGCCGGTCCAACCCCTGGAGGCGCGTACGCTGTTCATCAACGCGACGCGTACTCTCTCGATGCAGTCCTTGTACCAGCCGGCCGAGAGTTTGGCGGGCCTCAAGGGCAAACCTCTCCACGTGACGGCGGTCGAGGCGGCGATGGGCATCGAAGAGGGAACGGCGCGCATCTTCCCGGCGTTGACGCCAACTCCGCGACATCCTTTCCACAGTATCGTCGAGACGCTGAATCGCGAACTGGAGAACTTCGCGTGGGCTACGAAGTCCCCGCTGTAACCCCTCCAGGTGGACACGGTGCTCCCGAAAAAGTCTATGCGCGGCACGGCTGAGCCGAACCTGCTGGGACTGAACCGTGTCGTAAAGATCTGACCGGACGGGTACAGCCATTTCAGCAGCTGCCGTGGGTGTTGGCGCACGAACATCGGATGCAAAATCGATCAGCGTCGTATCGGTTTCGTGTCCGACGGCTGAAATGACGGGAATGCTGCTAGTCGCAGCAGCCCGCACCACCAATTCCTCGTTGAAAGCCCACAAGTCTTCAATGCTGCCTCCGCCCCGGGCGACGATTACCACGTCCGGACGCGGCACAACTCCATCCCGCGATAGATTATTGAAACCCTGGATCGCGGCTGAAACCTGTTCGGCGGCTCCATTACCTTGAACCAATACGGGCCATACCAGCACGTGTCGCGGGAAGCGATCGCGCAGCCGGTGCAGGATATCCCTGATAACGGCGCCCGACGGCGATGTGACCACGCCAATGACGTCTGGGAGGAACGGAATGGAACACTTGCGTTCTTCGTCGAACAATCCCTCCGCAGCAAGCTTCTTGCGCCTCTCCTCCAGTAGTTTCAGGAGAGCACCCTCGCCCGCCAATTCAATGCTTTCGATGATGATTTGGTATTTCGAGCGGGCCGCGTATGTCGTCAGTCGGCCGGTCGCGATAATCTCCAGTCCGTCTTCGGGCGCTACGGAAAGCGATCGCGTGGTGCCGCGCCAGCACACCGCATCCATGACAGCGTTCTCGTCTTTCAAGCTCATGTAGAGGTGGCCCGACGCCGCACGCTTGAATCCCGAGACTTCGCCCCGCACCCTTACACGATCGAAGGTTTCCTCGACCGTCCGTTTGAGAGCGGCGGAAACCTCGCTGACTGTGTACTCCGGGATGTTGTGAAGGCTCGTTTGTTCACTCATGGATGCGTGAAACCTGTTCAAATTCGGCAGCCCAGAACGATATCCGAGACGCGCGTTGTCATCTCAAGTGGCTATGATACAAGGAGGAGAACGGGCACGAAATGCCGCGTCCGAAACGGTCGTTTCCCGACCGGAAGATGGGAGATTGGAGTTGAACGTTCTCGTCGTTGGCTCTGGTGGTCGTGAACACGCACTTTGCTGGTCAATCAGCGCATCTCCCCTTGTCGACTCACTCTACTGCGCGCCTGGGAATGGTGGCATCGGCAGCATCGCGAACCGGGTTGATATCAGCCCAACCGACATCGACGGGTTGATCGGATTTTGCCGAAGCGAGGCGATCGACTTCGTGGCAGTGGGTCCCGAGCAGCCGCTGGTCGATGGCCTCGTGGACCGGCTATCCGATGTCGGCATCAAAGCGTTCGGACCCAGCGCACGGGCAGCGGCATTGGAGGGCTCCAAGGGATTCACCAAGGACTTGTGCGCCAAGTACGATATTCCGACAGGCGCCTACGGCCGGTTTACGGACGCGGGGGCGGCCAAAGCGTACGTATACGCATCCGGAGCTCCCATCGTGGTCAAAGCGGATGGCCTCGCCGCGGGCAAAGGAGTTACCGTTGCGCAAAACGTGGATGAAGCGTTGGCCGCGATTGACGAGGCGTTTGCGGGCCGCTTTGGCAGTGCTGGCAGTGAGGTCGTTGTCGAAGAGTTTCTCCATGGTGAAGAAGCCAGCTTTTTCGCCATTGTCGATGGCCGCAGCGCGCTGCCACTGGCCTCTGCGCAGGACCACAAGGCGGTCGGAGATGGCGATACGGGCCCGAACACGGGCGGTATGGGAGCCTACTCTCCCGCACCCGTCGTGACCGAAGAGCTGCACGGCAAGATAATGTCGCGCATCATCGAGCCCACGGTGACAGCGATGACCGCGGAGGGCTGTCCATATACCGGCGTACTCTACGCCGGCATCATGATTGTCGATGGTGAACCGTTGCTGCTCGAATACAACGCCCGCTTTGGAGACCCCGAATGCCAGGTCCTGATGCCAAGACTCAAGTCCGATATTATGCCGGTGCTACTTGCAGCGGCAGACGGCGTTCTCGATCAGGTTGACCTGCGTTGGTGCGAGGACGTTGCGTTGACCGTTGTCCTTGCGACACACGGATATCCGGGTGATTACAGTAAGGGCAGCGTAATCCGTAACGTGAATTCAGCACAGGAATTGCCCGATGTCACGATTTTCCATGCCGGAACTGACATTCAAGATGGCAATCTGGTGGCAACGGGTGGTCGCGTGCTGAATATAACCGCGTTGGGAAGCAGCGTCCGCGAGGCCCAGGAACGCGCCTACGAGGCCGTCGACGTCATAGATTGGCCCGAAGGTTTCTGCCGCAGCGACATCGGCTGGCGCGCCATCTCGCGGGAATCATAGTCGCCATGGCTAGTCGAACAGAGCTGTTCTCTGGCGTCGAGGGGGTTCGGCCCGGTTACGAGTTCGATGTCGAAGGACTCGAACAATTTATGAAGGCGCATATCGACGGCTTCGTCGGGCCCATCTCGGTCAATCAGTTCAAGGGCGGCCAATCCAATCCCACGTACCGGATCGACACCGGTGATGCCTCTTTCACCTTGCGCCGCAAACCTCCGGGAAAACTGCTGCCCACCGCCCACGCCGTGGACCGGGAGTACAAGGTCATTTCGGCATTGCAGGATACAGGGGTCCCCGTTCCCAAGTCCTACGCGTTATGCGAAGACGACGCAGTGATCGGCACACCGTTCTACATCATGGAATTTGTCGAGGGCCGTGTCCTCTGGGAACCACAACTACCGGGCATGGCTTCCGGGGAACGTTCAGACATCTACGATGCCATGAACTCCGTTATTGCGCGCCTGCATGGCGTGGATGTAGAGGCGGTCGGTCTATCGGAATTCGGACGGCCCGGCAGTTTTGTGGCACGGCAAATTCGGCGCTGGTCCAGGCAATATCTCGAGAGCGGCGAAGAACCGATCGAAGAACTCAATCGGCTTTGCGAATGGCTACCCGAAAACCTTCCCGATCGCGATGAGACCACCGTCGTCCACGGTGATTATCGAATAGACAACATGATTTTCTATTCTCATGAGGCACGGGTGGTTGCCGTCCTGGATTGGGAACTCTCTACCTTGGGCGATCCAGTCGGCGACTTCGCATACCACGTCATGCAGTGGCGCTTGCCGCCTCACATCTTCCATGGTCTCCGCGGAGTAGATCTGGAGTCTCTCGGCATCCCTTCGGAAGAGGATTACGTATCGGCATACTGCGAACGCACAGGTCGCGACGAAATCCCGCACTGGGATTTCTATATGGCCTACTGCATGTTCCGGTTGTCAGCAATCCTGCACGGCATTCTGGTCCGCGTCAGGCAAGGTACCGCTGCCAGCGCCCACGGTACAGAAATGGGGGAACTCGCACGGCCCATAGCGGAGTTAGCCTGGCAGCAAGTTGAAATGATCGAGGGCCGCGGCCATGAAGTTTAGGGCGGAGAACTAAACCCCGACCGGCCTTGAAATTCGAGCCCTACGGGCAGGATCTGTTCTGGGGCGGGCAACCACATGGAACCCAGCCCCGAACCCTGGACTTGGCAAGAGAAATCTGTTCATCGGTCATTGTCATAACGAGAACGTCGCGTTTCTGTGCGGCGACCTTGGAACCCTGTGCCGCACCAATCTCCAGCCACGTAAGCGCCTCGACCTGGTCCTGATTTACGCCCTGGCCGGTCCCGTACAGGGTCCCGAGAGACACCTATGCATCGGCGAACCCCCGTTCCACTGCCTTGCGATACTAGATTGCGGCTTCCGATCCGTCTTGGGGCACACCCTTCCCAGTCTCATGCATCACGCCGAAATTAAATTGGGCGGCGGGGTGACCTGCCGCAGCGGCCTTGCCGAACCACACTGCCGCCTCTGCGTCATTCTGCGGCACGGTGCCTCCGCGGCTATAAACAATTCCCAGATTCAGCTGCGCACCCACGCGCTCTTGCAGCGCGGCCTTACGAAACCAATGCATTGCAAGAAAATCGTCCCGACCCACGCCATTGCCTTGGGCATACATCACACCGACGTTGTACTGAGCATTGGCGTCACCGCCCTCGGCGAGCGGCACGAGATTCTCCAGCACGGTGGCAAAATCGCCCCTCTTGTAGGCAGCGTTCACCTCCTTCCAACCCGCATGCGCCGGATGGGCTGCAATCATCGCCAGCACGGCAAGTGAAACGAACCGCACCAGCATCAAGCTTTCTCCAGACGAGTTTCTAGTTGTATTGCCGAAGCTCGAGGCGAGCGACCTGATCGGTGTGAACTTCATCGGGTCCATCAGCGAGGCGCAGTGTACGCGCCCAGGAATAGGACCACGCCATGTGGAAATCATCCGAAATTCCACCACCACCGTGGATTTGCATCGCTCGATCGATTACCCGGCAGGCCATCTGTGGCGCGACCACCTTGATCATGCCGATCTCCTTGCGCGCTTCCTTGGACCCCACCGTATCCATGCGCCATGCCGCATGAAGCGTGAGCAAACGGGCCTGATCAATCTCCATACGTGATTCGGCGATTTGCTGCTTCACGACACCCTGCTCGGCAATCGGCTTACCAAAGGCGACGCGCTCCCTGGCACGACGGCAAGCAGCTTCAAGCGCTCGTTCCGCCTGACCGATGGTGCGCATACAGTGATGAATGCGTCCCGGTCCCAAACGGCCCTGCGCGATCTCAAATCCACGTCCTTCGCCGAGCAACATATTGGATGCCGGAACACGCACGTCAGTCAGCCCCACCTCGCAGTGACCGTGCGGAGCATCGTCGTAGCCAAAAATGGTCAGCGGCCGGATGACTTCGACGCCAGGCGCATCCATCGGAACGATGATGATGGCGTGTTGCTTGTGCCGTTCACCGTCGGGATTCGATTTTCCCATGACCAGCAGGAGCTTGCACCGCGGATCGCCGACACCGCTGATCCACCACTTGCGCCCATTGATGACGTACTCGTCTCCCTCCGGAAGGATCGTGGTCTGTAGATTTGTGGGGTCGGACGACGCCACCGCCGGTTCAGTCATGGCAATCGCCGACCGGATCTTCCCTTCCAACAATGGCAGCGCCCACTCCTTCTTCTGTTCTTCCGTCCCGAAACGCAGAAGGGTTTCCATATTGCCGGTGTCCGGTGCCGAGCAATTGAATACCTCCGGAGCGATATGCGACCGGCCCATGATTTCGCAGAGAGGTGCGTATTCAAGAATTTTCAACTTCTCGCCATGCCCTTCGTAGGCGATATCTTCGGGCAACCAGAGGTTCCACAAACCCTCAGCGCGAGCCTTCTCCTTGAGTTCTTCGATGATCGGCGCGGACTGCCACCGGTCCCCCTCGGAAACCTGCTCGTGGAACACGGCCTCGTTGGGATAGATGTGCTGCTCCATGAACGCCAGTAGGTGTTCCCGGAGCTCCTGGGTGCGCGGAGAGAATTCGAAATCCATGTGTCCTGCCTGTCGTCAATGGAAGATGAAGAGGCGGCGCGCGATTTGAGCGCCGGATTCCGGGACTCTAACGTCTGTCCCTGAAAAAGTCCCGTAACAGTGCCGAAGCCTGAGATTCGTCGATACCGCCATAGACGTCCGGTCGATGGTGGCATGTCGATTGGGCAAAAAGGCGAGGCCCATTCTCCACTCCACCACCTTTCCTATCGGCGGCGCCGAAGTACAGACGCCTAATTCGAGCGAAAGAAATAGCCTGCGCGCACATCGGACACGGCTCCAACGTTACATACAGGTCAAGCCCCCCCAGGCGCTCACTGCCAACCGCGCGGGCTGCCTCCTGGATCGCCAGCATCTCAGCGTGAGCCGTAGGATCGTGGCGTTCAACGATCCGGTTGCCTGCCGTGGCGATCACGTCATTGGTTGTCGGGTCGACGATTACGGCGCCAACAGGCACCTCTCCCCGTTGAGACGCTTCCTCAGCCTCTTCCAAGGCGAGACGCATATAGCTGATCGGTTCCTCAGGCATGATCACGAGTCCTGAATTGAGCGGGTAACGACGAAGCCTTCTTGCTTCACCAATCTCGAATTTGTGGAATATCACATTGTCGGCGGTCTCTCCCCCACATAGATTGATGGAATGACAATGCCCACGATCGGCTTGACACTCGATTCCGAGGAACCGGGCGGCTACTCGAACCAACCCTGGTACGCGGTACGGCAGAACTATTGTGCAACCGTCGATCAGGCCGGTGGGTTGCCTTTGTTGTTGCCGCATGCGAGCGATCGTGCGGCAGCCTATCTGGATGCCATAGACGGATTGATCGTCACCGGCGGTCATTTCGACGTCGACCCGTTGCTGTTCGGGGATTCAAAGCGACACGAAACCGTCAAGTTGAAAGAAGGGCGTACCGACTTCGAGCTCGCGATTACGCGCGGAGCTTTGGAGAGAGACATGCCGATCCTGGGTATCTGCGGCGGCCAGCAACTTCTGCATGTGGCACTCGGGGGGACGCTCATCCAGCATATTCCGGATGAGGTGGAGGGCGCGCTGGCGCACGAGCAGCCCAATCCGCGCACCGAGCCAGGCCATACCGTTCGAGTTGAGCGGGGTACCTTGCTCCATCGTATCGTCGACACCGAAGAGCTGGACGTGAACAGCGCCCATCATCAGGCGGCAAAAGACTCTCCCAACGGCATCGTGATTAATGCCGTCGCACCTGACGGAGTCATCGAAGGGATTGAAGCACCCGAATACGGCTTTTGCCTCGGTGTGCAATGGCATCCCGAGTACGAGATCAGCTCCGGGGACAGCAGGATCTTCCAGGCGTTCGTGGCAGCCTGCAGAACCTGACAATGGGCGAACCAGACAAGGAACGGGTCGCCAAGCGTCTGTCGATGGCCGGAGTGTGTTCTCGACGCGAGGCCGAAAGATGGATTGCCGACGGCCGCGTCGCGGTCGACGGTGTCGTTCTCACGACGCCGGCCTTCACGGTCACAACCGACAATGCCATTACCGTGGACGGAAAGCCGATCCCCGGTGAAACTAGCCTTCGCATGTGGCGATTCCACAAGCGCAGAGGACTCATCACGACCCATCGCGACCCCCAGGGCCGGCCCACCGTCTTTGATTCCCTGCCTAAGAACATGCCCCGGGTCGTCTCGGTCGGCCGGCTCGATATGAACAGTGAAGGATTGCTGTTATTGACCACGCAGGGCCGAATGGCCCGCCAGCTGGAACTGCCGTCCACCGGTTGGATTCGGCGTTATCGGGTCCGCGTGTTCGGCCGCCCCGAAGCCGAACAATTAGAGACCCTTTCGAAAGGCGTCACTGTCGGCGGCGTCCGGTACGGTCCGGTGACCGCCAAGATCGACAATGCACAGGGTGCGAACGCGTGGCTCACAGTGGCACTTTCGGAAGGCAAGAATCGAGAGATCCGACGCCTGATGGAGCACTTGGGATTCAAAGTCAACCGACTGATCCGCACCTCCTTCGGTCCTTTCCAGCTCGGCCAACTCAAGCCCGGCGACATTCGTGAGGTGCCCGGCAAGGTCATCAAAGAACAGCTCGGCAGAATGCAGGCGCAGGCCAGCACATAGCCTATCGGCGATGCGGATTGTCGGAGGAAAATTTCGAGGCAGACGGCTGGCAACACCGCGCGGGCGAGCTATTCGGCCGACGTCCGACCGCGTCCGTGAAGCGCTCTTCGACATCCTGCAACACGGCACCCGCGCAAACCTCGGACTGGTTCTGCCACAGGAGGCTATGGTGCTCGACGTATTCGCAGGAACGGGGGCACTTGGACTCGAGGCTTTGTCACGTGGCGCAGCTCATGTCACGTTCATTGAGAAGGACCCTGCTGCCTGCCGGGTGATCGAACAGAATGTGCAGGCTCTGAACGTCACGGCGCATGTAACCCTGCTGCGCCGAAACGCTGTGCGCCCGGCCCAACCCCCCAAGGGTGCGGGAACGGCGGACATACTGTTTCTCGATCCGCCATACCGGTCGGATATGGCCGCACCCACGCTCCAGGCCCTTCGTGCACGCGGTTGGGTTTCGAGGGCCGCTCTCTCAGTCGTCGAGATTGCGAGCAATGAGACATTTGAGCCTCCTCGCGGTTTCGTCAGTGCGGACGAGCGGCGCTATGGAGACACGACACTGGTGTTTCTGCGATCGGAAGGAACCGAGGAGCAGACCTGATATTCAGCGTCGACCAAACAGGCGTTCGATGTCAGCAAGCTTGAGCTCGATGTATGTCGGTCGACCGTGATTGCATTGTCCGGAGTGGGGCGTTACCTCCATCTCGCGAAGCAACGCGTTCATTTCCTCAACCGTCAAGTGGCGACCGGCACGGACACTCCCGTGGCAGGCCATGGTGCTGCAGACATCTGCCAGCCGTTCGCGAAGCGCCAACGTGTCGTCCAGATCCCGAAGCCCGTCAATCAGGTCCTTGACCAGTGACTCGGCATTGACTTCTCCGAGAACCGCAGGTGTCTCCCGGACGACCACAGCGTCAGCACCAAACGGCTCCAGCGTGAGTCCGAGTTCAGAAATCTCGTCGGCGCGTGAGCCGAGCAAAGCAACATCGTCTTCGAGAAGTTCAACCACTTCGGGCAACAACAGCATCTGACGCGCCACACCGGCATCCGACAGATCCTTCTTGATCCGCTCATAAACCAGCCGCTCGTGAGCCGCATGCTGATCAACGATGACAATCCCACTCTCGGTCTGGGACAGAATGTATGTCGCGTGCACCTGGCCGCGCGCGGCACCCAACGGATAGTCAGCCGAACTGTCGACAGCATCGGGCGTCGTCGTGCCTCCGGATGGTGCCGAGGGCACGAAGGTGTCCCCGTTCGCATCGTCGAGTGGGCGCTGAAACGTATCGGCGGACT
>MDTE01084581.1_pt1 | contig 23331 bp, 20 predicted proteins | sample 811231 | NCBI WGS metagenome assembly MDTE01 (sample SAMN05326651, study PRJNA326480) | marine metagenome | isolation source: seawater | place: Indian Ocean: Red Sea | collected 2010 | reverse complement strand
TGATGGTCAGATGGGTTTCCCATATTTCCTGTTGTGCTATCACGGTGAGACATTCCTTGATGAAGGAGGAGGCGATGCAGACTGCTCTGGTTTTGGTGAAACATGGGGGCCTGGAATTGGTCCTCCACCAGAGGGTTGTGAGGGAGGAGGCCCTCGGACTCAGGTTGATGATTTGCAATTGGTTTCTGAGGATATAACACCGTATCTTTCAATGAATATTTTGTCCTTGATTGTTGGATTAATGCTGTTTGCATATTATCTCAAGAAGAAATGAGATTTCGATACCGGAAAGTACCGGTCAGGACAAAGAAAGTGTTTGGTATCTAAATTGGTTCAAAACATTCATTAGCGCTACCTAGAGAAGGTGTAGTATAGCACACCGGGGTTGTATAATGAGCAAACATCCAATGGCTAACCTTCGAAAAGAAATTACGGAGTTAGGCTTGCTGAAGAAATCACCCGTCAAAACATGGGTGAAAGTATGTATTTTGTTCGCGATTGTTGGTGGATTCTACATTCTTCATCCGATTCTGCCATTTTGGTGGAGTGTTGCCTTGTTGCCGATTACAGCCCTTTTTACGACCACACTAGCGATGACTGGTCATGAAGGTGTTCATTCATCGGCTTGCAATTCACGTTTTGGAAATATTTTACTCGCCGCAGTAGTGTTTCCACTTTTCACGGGAATGTCCATGGAATTTTGGAGAGATAAACACAATGTGAAACATCATGCTCATCCAAATGTCCATGGGAAAGATCCGGACATTCACAATTGGCCATTGGCCTTTTCATCCGAGGATTATGCAAAATCAGGAAGTGCAGTACAATTTTTTCAGCGTCATTTGCAAGGTTGGTTCTTCTGGCCCCTCACCATGGTGACCGCACATTCCATGCGTATCCAAGGGCTGTGGTTCGTCATTAGCCATCCCTTTAAAACTGGAAAGAAAAAGAGATTCAATAAGTTGTGGTCCATCGATTTAACCATGATTGTTTTGCATTTCTTGCTGTGGTTTGTCGTACCGGTTAAACTTGGTGTAAGTTTGTTATCTGTATTCTTGTTTTATGTTGCGCTATGGGTTCTCGTTGGTGTCATACTATCCATGATTTTCATTGTTGGTCACGCTGCACGACCGGTCATTTTCGAATATGATGAGAATTGGAAACTTCAAATCGAAACAGGTCGAAGAATCAAAACAGGACCGGTTGGAAGGTTCTTTTTTGTAGGGCTTGATTACCAAATCGAACATCACTTATTGCCATCAGCCTCTCACTTTTCATTACCAAAAATCGCACCAATTGTAAAGAAATATTCTCTTGAAAATGGTTGGGAATATGAAGAAATCGGGTTTTTCAAAGCGCTGTGGATCTCCACAAAACATATGAGTAAAGCATGGAAACTTGAACCAATCGTTATCGAAGCTTCCTCACAAGACAATAAGAACGCAGATGAGTTAGTTTCTGGAATTTGACAGAGGTGAAGGAATTTTACTTTAGCCAGAATAAGCACTAATTGAAGAACACTCCTTTATATACTAAAGTCAAATGATGTTGATTATTGGTTGCCATGCTCAAGGTAAGTGAATTAAAGAAATCATTCGGTACCGGTGGGAATCGTCTTGATGTCCTCAAAGGCGTGGAAATGGAAATCCAAAATGGCGAGCTCGTGGCCTTGATGGGACCCTCGGGTTCAGGAAAATCCACTCTGTTAAACATCATTGGCGGACTCATGGCAGCCGACAGTGGTGAAATCGAGCTCAACGAACACAAATACGGAAAAAAAGGTCCAGCCGGTGTTGTAGATATTCGTCGTGAACATGTGGGCTGGATTTTCCAAGATTTTCATCTTTTGAACCATCTCTCGGCAATCGATAACGTGGCTATGGCACTTGAAATTGGTGGAGTTGAGGCTAAAATCGCCCAAGAAAAGGCAATTGCTGCACTCAAAAAAGTTGGACTTGGAGACCGTATGACGCATAAGCCGGAACAAATGAGTGGTGGTCAACAACAAAGAGTCGCAATTGCCAGAGCAATTGCTGGTAATCGCCCTTTACTGCTCGCAGATGAGCCAACCGGGAATCTTGATATCCAAAGTGGAAAAGATGTTTTACAATTATTCAAGGATTTGTGCCATGATAAGGAGCAACCAATTTCTATCCTCCTTGTAACTCATGACCCTGAATTAGCAAGTAAGGCAGATCGAATGCTTCTACTCAATGATGGGCGTACTGCGGCAAGTAATATTCGTGAAGCTTGGGGTCTTGATGGAGGTGAAGAAGAATGAGTGATGAACAAACGTCAGAAGAGGTTACTCACAACACCTCGAAGCGCAATTGGTTTCATAGAACACGTCAAAAGTTTAGAGACACTCCTGATAATTTCCGTCTGGCTGGAATAGGCGCTTGGAGGGGTCGAGAGAGAGGTCTGGCAGTAGTGGCAGGCGTGTTTCTTGCAAGTCTGGTCATCACAACTGTGCTTTCATATGGTGTCGGTCTCTCGCAAATCTTCTTTGCAGAATCGCTTGATTCCGAACCATTTGATGCGAAAATAGAATTTGCACGAGAGCCAGTTGTCGGAGCAGGTGGTTATTCCAACAACACAACGGTTCTGGAGTCGGTTTGTGATGAACTTACGCAAAGGTCAGAGATTGATGATTGCACCATCGTTTTAGGACGTCAAGGGATTCATGGGGGTGGATTTTTCAATGAAGACTTTGTTGTTGCTCAGCCTTTGGAAATGAGGTCTGTGGAAGCAACGAATCCGTATTGGAGTAATGTGAGTTTTTCTTATCCTGAACTCGCTGATGGTGGACCGCCAATCTCTGATATGCGTGCAATTCGTCTTCTCGGACCTGAGGCATTTGATGGTCAGTTGGCCGAGCGATTGGGTGAACGTGTCATCACTGGAATGGGGGAATGGCCGTCTCCTGAAGTTATGGAAGATCAGCGAGGCATTATCATTCCATCCAATATTGTTGCAGAAGCCAAGGCAGAAGTCGGTGATGTAATTGATAAACTCACTTTTGCTTATGTTGTCGATGAACAGGTAAGGGGAGAGTCAGGTATTAATCTCAATGAATTAGACGAGTGGGACTGCCCAGGGGATGTCGACGTTGGTGAAAACGGCTATGCTTATTGTCGAATGTCTATGGAAATTCACAACCTCACTATTTTAGGAGTATATGAGCCATGGGATTTAGGAAATCCAACACTCGCACCAAATCCAATTTTTGTCTCATGGACTTCGATTGATGCAGAGAACAGGTCCATATTGATAGATAACGACCATATGTATCTGGGTATAGCCTTGGATAGAACACAACTTCCTACTTCTTCTACTGCCGATGCCGAGGATTGGTTAGAGGCCCTTAGCACCGAAATTACAGACGGAACTTATGCTGATGGCCAAGTTAATCTGTTCTATTTTGATATCGTAAGTGGAACCATCACATTCCTGAATATTTTCCTTGGCTTGATTCAAACATTTGACTATATCATTATGGTTCCAATTGTGATACTCTCACTCTCCGTCTTGATTTATGGGCTCATTCTTTCTCTTGAACAAAGGCGTCGCGAAATTTCCATTCATCGGGTTATCGGTGCTGATTCCAATAATCTCCAAGGAATGGTATTACTCGAACTCGCTGTGATGAGTTTCTTTGCATGGCTTGGTGGCTATCTTTTGGCTCTCGCAGCAGTTCCGTTGGTTCTATCAAGCGTTGGTTTCTTGGCTTTTGAAACGGGTGAATTCAGTGTCGATCCACGCTTGGGTATCGGGGCTACCATTTTCACAGCGGTTGCTACACTTGGCCTCGCTGTGTTGTTTGGACGTTCCCGAACAAGAGATTTCATTGAATTAGAAATCGAAGAAGGAGTGAAAAAAGAAGTCGATGTAAAAAAGCCAAAACGTTGGCTGCATTGGTTGATGTTCCTCATAGGAATGATGGCATTTACTGATACATATCTTGAGATGAACGGTAGTGAGGATGGATTGGTAGGGAACTTTTTCCTTGATGGTCTGTTGAACATTTTTGGACCTTTCTTATTGTGGATTGGTGGTGCATTATTATTGGGAAGAATCGGAGCAGCCGGTCCAAAAATCATGATGTTACTTTTTGGAAAAACACCATTACTCAGAGATGTAAAACGTGGATTGAAGGGATCAGGAAATACCGAATCTGTAAATCGATTGGCAGTCATCATGTTATTGACACTCTCAATAGTCACTTTGGCGGCTGTTCAAGGATATACCGGAACGCTCGTTGATGAGAAAACGGCAACCGCCCAAGTTGGATCAGACTTGCAAATCACAATGGAAGAGTCGAGTAATGCTTCATCGGTTGAATCGGTAATCGCAGAAATCTATGATGGTGAGATCACCATGGTCGCCACCACTGTTCCATCATTGGCTTTGAAGCCTCAAGAGGGTGGAGATTCATATCAAACCTGGGTATTGCTCAAATCAAGTGATGAGGTGTTGAGGTGGTCACAACAATCGCTACCAGGTGAAGATGTTGATGAGGCACTGACGGCTTACCAAGAATACCCTTCATTTTCAGCCGGTGAGGACGCGGCGTATTCACTTGGGTTGTGGGGTTCTGGTCGAAGAGGTGGTAGTTCGGATTCCGGAGATTTGTTGTTGGTTAATATCGATGAGGATTCAAGTGAGGCTTCATGGGATTTGGATAAATCTGAGAACATTACCTTCACTTGGGAGGAAATTGAATTTTCAATCGATGTAGGAGATGTTCCTGATGATCCAGAAGACTTTGACATCGATGCCCTTCTCCAAGGGTTGCAAGAATACTCTCTTCTCACTGAAGTGAACCTATCTAATGCTGATTTTTCAGGACAAGATTTGTCACAAAGAGATTTTGGGTTAGCCGATTTTTCGAATTCGGACCTCACGAACACCAATCTAAGCGGTACGAATCTTTCAGAAGCACTCTTGTTTAACACCTCTCTTGCGGGGGCAAATCTTGCTGGTGCTAATCTTAGCAACGTCGTTTTTGTTGACTTTACAGGGTTTGCACTTCAAGGTACAGATTTGAGAGGAGCGAATTTGCTGGGCATGTTTGGCTCTTACAACTTTCAAGGTTCTTTACTCAATGCCTCAACCATCTGTCCTGACGGCACCACAGGTGAAAATGGCTCATGTTCCTTTGATGCCAATCAACCAACTCCACTTGCCAGTCAGTTGCTGGCTTCAGGGATTTCGCTTAACTTTAACATCACAGAACACAACGCTACATTGAGATATATCGGTGTCCACCAATTCATTCCAGGTATCTCTTCTACAACTATGGCCGATTCGTTGATAATTGGACAGGATGCTTGGGTTTCCTTTGTTGGTGTAGATGCTTTTAGAAACCACACTGCGAACACTTGGATTGTTAACTTTGATAACTTAGAGGGTGAAACTCTCCAAGCACTTCGTGCAAGTCTAGAAGCGGACTCACGTGTTTCAAGTGCTCAAGATTGGGAAACAGCCCATGAAGCTGTTGAGCGGGATGGTGGCCTCATTTTTGGCACACCTGGTTTGTTATCTTTGCAATTTGTTGTTGCTTCTCTCGCTGCGGTAGCGTCTTCTTTCGTCTTTTTATCTCTGGTACTTAATCAACGTCAAAAAGATCTTGCCATCCTTCAGGCGATCGGCGCGAGCCCAAACCAAATCATTCGCTTGGTTCTGTTTGAAATTCTATCCATAGTCATGGTTTCCATGGTTTTAGGAGTAATCCTTGGTATGGGTATCGCACTTTCATTTAACGGCTTCTTTGCTATTTTTGGTTTCATTTTCCAGATATTTGGTGGCTCATCTACCATTATCGATAGGGAACTGGTTTGGCCTTGGTTTGAATTGGTTATTGTAGCCCTCTCAGTATTCATCGCCGTTGTATTTGCTTTGTTAGTCACCACACGGAAGGCGTTGAAATCTGATCTTGCAAGTGTGCTTAAGGGGGAGTGAAAGTGGAGGGAAAAGAAATGATTCTTGAAGCAGAGGGTTTGTACCACGTATACGAATCAAAAGCAGAGGATGGAAATGTTGTTGCTTTACGTGGTTTGCATGTAAAAGTTGCAGCAGGGGAAGCCGTAGCGGTTGTAGGTCCTTCTGGGAGTGGTAAATCCACATTACTGAAATGTCTAGGAGGTTTGATGAAACCAAGTGCAGGTTCGGTGAAACTCGCAGGGAAAAATATGACCAGGTTGACTGGAATGGAATTGGTTGAATTACGACAGAAGACCGTATCCTTCATTTTTCAAGAGGGTAATTTATTGCCTCATCTTTCAGCGAGAGATAATGTTGCACAACCATTACGTCATCAAGGGATTTCGGCAAAAGTCGCACATCAGAAAGCAATGGAGATGCTTGAACGCCTTGGAATGGGACATCGTTCTCATGCCATGCCAAAGTTGCTCTCTGGTGGAGAACAGCAGAGGGTTGCTATCGGTAGAGCACTGATTACAAACCCGCGACTCATTCTAGCCGATGAGCCGACAGGAGCGCTTGATCCAGTTACCAGCAGAGAGGTTTTGTCTCTTTTCAAGGACCTACACGAAAATGAAAATGTTTCGTTTCTCATAGTAACGCATTCAAAAGAAGTAGCGGCTTTTTCAGACCGTTCACTCGAACTAAGAGATGGTCGATTTGTCGCTGAACATGGTACAAATGTGAACGTCGAAGACCTTTCAGAAGGAAGAGAACTCATTGTTGATGAAATGGGTACCGTTACTCTACCACCTGATTTGCTTGTACAGATGGGAGGGCCTGGACGTTACACCGTTGGACAGGTTGACAGTGGCTTGCTTAATCTGGTAGGCGAAACCATCGAAGGCATTGGGGAATTAGTCCTAGCCTCTCGCTGTCCTGCCTGTCGTTTCAAGTACGAAGATGAGGAAACTCAACTTTGCCCCTCTTGCGGTTCCTCAAGACCGATGGTTGAGGCTTAAGCGGCCTTTACTCCATCCGGCCAAAGCACGAGAATCAAGGTTTGACCACGGGTGCGGGGAGTATGCGTTGATTCAGGGTCCATCCAAACAATAGATCCTTCAGGATAAGTACCATCCTCATCCCAAACTTCTCCCTCGAGAACAAGATACGTTTCTCCACCTGGATGGCTATGCGGCATGAATGCATCAATATCCACATCACTGACGACATCATACAAAACAAGCGATGTCGAACCTTCTCTCGCTAGTTTTCCAAGGCGAACTCCTGTCCCAAAATCTTTCCAAGATACGTGTTCATCAATCCATTTTCTGTTAATATCAAAATGAAGCCAATCCGATAAACCGTGCCAAAAGACCATGCGGTTGCTAGGTATCCTTCCTATAATTATTTAACCAATTAGAGAGAGGATTTATGTTCAAATCCAAACATCATTTTCGGCGGTTAATTCATTTTCTTTTTCACCTGTATTGACGACACCTGTAGGTTCAACCAAGAGTATGTGACATTCTTCATTTGCATAAGGACGATGCTGGATGCCTTTTGGAACAACCGTCATCTCACCGGCATGAAGTTCCATCGTGTTGTCATTGAATTCGATGAATAATGTTCCATTTAATACGATGAATGTCTCATCGGTATCAGCGTGATCATGCCAGACAAAATCACCATTTACTTTGACAAGTTTAAACTGGTAATCATTCATCTGAGCGATAACTTTTGGGCTCCAAAGGTCATGAAAAAGGTGGAGTTTTTTGTTGAAGTTCACTTTCTTTGCATCCGTCATGTATTTCTCGAACGGCCTCTCGAGGTTATATTATTCTTTTTAGAAGCAAGAATCTTTCTTGCTTTTCAATGGTCAAGGTTGTCAATCTTTTCTCATAATATAGAGAATAAGTCCCAATGATCCAAGTCCTGAACAAACGCCAACGAAGAGTAAAATTCCTTTCATTGTGTCGTTATCAGAAGATTCTTTTTCACTTGCATCTTGTTCAATTTTTTCGTCATTTCCAAAAGACGAACCTACGGACGGAACTGCATCCTCCTGGTGTGTATCTTCTGTAACAAAAATAGTTCCGTTTGATGTAGTACCATCAGATAAAATATCCGTGTAATTATATTCTCCAATACCCCATGTTCCATTGAACCATACGGTGAAAGTAATTTTACAATCTTCAGATTCGTTTTCATTCGTCGAGTTACAATCAGAGGACAGGATTCCAGAATCCCAATCCTCGCTACCGTTATACAGGCCGTCACCATCAGCATCATAGACAATCCTGTGGGTGATATTTTCACGTGAATCTGTATTATGCCAAATGACTGAATCATTGTAAAGTATTTGTGAACTATTCGGCGTAAGACCACTTTGCTTGATCACAACCGTGAATGTGTCCGCAGAATGACTTTGTACAACACCCGGAATGAGCAAGAAGAAAACCAGTAATGACAGTCTCCATCCACTTTTTCTCATCAAACAACCCCACATCAAAGACGTAAATAAATAAGTTTGAATTTAAACGTGTATACTGTTAGTTGAAATATTGTTATTTTTTCGCTCACCTCATGCAAAAGAGAAGACTCATACAAGACGAAAATGCTACGGACAAGATAGTTGTCTTGGGCCTCGTTAGTTTGCTTATGGTAAGTATTGTTTCTATTACGGCATATTTCGTTCTTGATTCGGATGGTGAAGAGATGCCAACCGATGAATGGGAGTGGGTTGACCCGGTGATTGAAAATACTGAATATTTTAATCACAGTCATGGTGATTTGTTAGCACATCGATTGAGTACGCCAAATATGCAATTAATTGACTACCATAATCTCAATTGTGATGGTAATGTAAAGCCACCCCCAGAACTTGACAATACTGCAGGAAGACCTTGTTCTCCAGAGTTCAAGAATGTGGCACCAACTCCTGGCGACTCCTCAGAAATTGCCATTGAAGGTAACTTCATGGAAGATTGCGTCAAACATCCAGACGGGACCGGTGGCTGTTATGCATATGTTTCCTCATACAACCAGTTTGAAATTCTCGATATTTCAGATCCAAATAACATTGTTTTGTTATCCACATACTATGCCGAAGTTGCGAGGATGATTGACATCAAAGTGACTCCAGATAACAATTGGGTACTTGTCAATCATGAACTCACAAATAGCGAACTTGATCCGATTCCAAATGATGACGATGCAAATAGTGGCGCAAATCGCTTAGATTTGATCTATGTTGGAGGACTGTACAAAAATGAACCAGTAAAGGTCGCAGAATGGGATAATCCGCCTGCTGGATTTCACAATCAAGACGTCCACGTATACTGTGACTGGGAACCTGCAAACCCTGCTTGGGCTCAAGATGAATGCCATTTGTTTTTGTTTGGAGCCGATCCTTATCCAGAAATGGCAGAAGGCGATTCAGGTACATTCTACAAAGGGACTCAAATCTTCTATGTCCCATTGGGATTAGAAGGACTGGTTCCAGGCATGAGCAACTCGGATGAAGACGCAAACACCAGTCGAGAAATCCTTCGTTGGGGAGGATATTCTCCTGAAGTTGAAACTACTTGCGGTGGTTCTTTGTTCAATCATGACAACGTGTTTCACGTACATCCCATCACAGGACAAAAATTGTTGTACATTTCCTATTGGGATGCCGGATTACGAATTGTTGATGTTTCAAACCCACCAGATGTCGCCGATCCGCTAGGGCTATCATGGCCTCAAGATAATGAAGTTGGTCGATGGCTAGGCTGTCCTTCAGCTGATGATGGTTGGTATGGCCCTGAAGGTGGAGGTCATGCAGACATGACTCCCGAAGAGTGGGCTGGAAGTAGTGGAGCGTTACTTGGAAATGGTTGGATTCATTACGCGATACCTTACGACCACCTCATCTGTAACGGCATATCCCATATGGTTGCTCAGGAACTATGGCCAGAAAATTGTGGTACAGGACCTGAAGACCCAACTTTTGGAATCAATTGGCGTCATTATACCATCATTGCTCCCGAATACGGAACCAACACCAACCACACCGGATTCTTGTGGACAATTGATACTACAGACCCAGCCATGCCGTTTTTGGTAAGCAAGTGGAAACTTCCCGGGGAGAGTATCTTGCCAGATGGTAGCACGCATCCCAATCACTACATTCCAGGTGGTTACATATACAGTCCACACAATGGGGATACAGGAAATAACGGTCACGTTTACTGGACGCATTATCATGCAGGCTCTTGGGTGACAGACCACGGGAAAATATGGGAAAATCTCGTTTGGAAAGACGGAACGCCACAGCCAGAAAAAGGTTTCAAAGCCATTGAGCAATTAGCAGAGACCGTCACTATTGGCTATTATCTTCCTGCAGGTCCAACATGGATTGATGACCCTACCAATACCTTGGGTTATGATATGGCAGATTGTTGGGCATCTTGCATGATTCCGTTTGACTGGGGATTGCAATACGACCCTAGAGGATATATCTTCATCTCAGAAATGGTATCTGGCGTTTATGTGGTTCAAGTTGAGGAGGATAAAGATCCTAACTTCATGTATCCGCCAACCTATGTTGCAACAGAAGATGAGTGACACTCAAGACTCATGATTTTCATGAATACGATTGTTGGCTAAATCGATATAATCCTGTGAAATATCGAAGCCCACATAGAAACGGCCTGTATTTAGTGCTGCCAAAGCGGTTGAGCCAGCCCCGATGAAAGGGTCGAGAACCACATCGCCAGCATAGGTATAGAATTCGATGCTTCTTCGAGGAAGTTCGATAGGAAATGGGGCTGGATGGCCAATTCTTTTAGCAGATGCTGTCGGGAATCGCCAAATTGATTTTGTCAAATCAATGAATTCTTGTTTTTCAATCGTGTTGATTCTTCCTTCGGACTTTTCTTCTTCGGTTCGAGATAGTGAGAATGAACCTTTTGAAAAAATCAAGATATATTCATGAACATCTCGAAGACAAGGGTTGGATGCAGATTGAAAAGAACCCCACGCCGTGCTGGATCCAGCAGATGCCGATTTATCCCATATCACCTCACCTCGCATAAGAAAACCAATTTCGATCATTATGGTATTCACATATGTTGCAAGTGGGATGTAGGGCTTCCTTCCAACATTTGCGATATTAATAACGGCTCTTCCTCCAGGAACCAGAACACGATACACTTCACTAAACACTTCTCGTAACAAACTCAAATATTCTTGCAATGATAAATTTTCATCATATTCCTTTGAAACGTTGTATGGAGGCGAGGTGATCATGTGGTGAACACTGTTAGAAGGGATTTGACTCATATTACGAGCATCTTGACAAATGAGTTGGTTTTTCAAATTCTCTGGAAATGCTTGAGGGAGGCCTACATCGCTTTCTTTGGGAACATTTTCATACAATCTTGAATTATAGTATTTTGAGGAATCATGCCCTTCTCTGTTTGAAACACCAAATGAAGAAGATTGGGTTCTCTTTTTTGATGGATATTGCTCTTTTTCGGGCATGAAATTTCACCATCTCTACTCTTCACTTTGAACCCAAAACTCATCACTGTTTTCAAGATATGTTAACATTATTCAGTGAATACAGTGAACCATGTACTCAGCTTTCATTTGCTTCACGTTGTTTTCGTGCGTCAATAAATGACCTCACACACAAGATGGTATAGGCAATACCTGTCATCAAAAGCATCAACATCGAACCGGAAGCATAGCTAAGGCCATCGCCGATGACCATGAAAAATCGTGTTCCTCCTAGCGCACACAGCAAGCCAAATGTAGCAGCAATATGCATCCAAAGTTTTCTTTTTTCTGGTATTTTCAAACTCAAAAAACCCGAGACAAGAAGTGGTGCTCCAAGAAAAGACGGAAAGTAGGATGTTATTGAATCAGATTCTGAAATGATGGAGATGACGATTCCCCAGAGAATGAGAAATCCACCATAACCGATGGTCAATTGTGATAAGAATTGATTGTTTTCGTTTCCTTCGCTCATGATAGTGCCTTGTGGAGCAGGCTTTTGAGCCTAACCCGTGGACAATTATATGACAAGGGATTTCGCAAACATCATGGCGAACCGAGCGGCGCTATGCCTCGTGCTTGTTTTGCTTGGAACCTTGCCTGTCGTCAAAGCGGGTGATGATGGTGATTGGAGGTCCAGAGAGGTGGATGTTCAATCATGGGAAGATGGCCCTGAATTAGAGGGAAGCCCCATGGACATGCCACAAGCAGGAGACGCGGTTTTTGTCATCAATGTTTCTTATGTACCCGGACATGGTCAAGCCAGAGTTGAAGGTTCAATCGTCCTTGAATTATTTGAACAATGGGCGCCGAATACTACGGCGAATATGATTGAGCATATTGAGCAAGATTTGTATGACGGCATCTTTTTCCATCGAGTGATTGATGATTTTGTAACCCAATCGGGAGACCCGACATGTCGAACAGTTGGTGTATATCCGGGAACAAATCCCGGTTGCGGGAATGGTGGAACTGGTGAAACCATTGACTTAGAACTTCATCCAAACCTCACACACGTTGATGGTGCAATCGGTATGGCACGAGGTATGGATATTGATAGTGCTGATAGCCAGTGGTATATTGCAGAAACAGAAGCACATAATCTCGATCCAGAAAATAGGGAAGATGGAGGTTATGCAACATTTGGAGTTGTAAGAGATGGTATGGCTCATGTAAGAGCCATTGCATTAACACCTACCTCAGATGATCCCACTGGTTTGGCCTTTGTTCAAAACCCAGCCTCATCCGCTGGGCGACCTATCTATGAGGCCCAAATTACGGAAATGTCAATGCTTGGTGTGATTCCATCTCTCAACGAGAGCCAAGAAAATAACACGATTGAGGTAATGTCTGGAGAAGCAATGCCTACCTGGGTTTTCCTAGGTGCTGGTACACTCTTAATCACCTTGATAGGTGTAGCCTCTCTCTTGTATGCAAGAAAGGTTAGCGAAGAAGAACTTGAGTGAAATTGACTCTTCGGAAGATGTTTCCTCTGTATTAACCACCGTGCCTTTATAAAATGACAATTCAAAAGGTTCCTAAACGCCCTCTCATTGGATTGCAACAGGGGTTCTTGATGAGCGATGTCCTAATTGATTTGGCATGGTTGACTGAGGAATTCACTAACCATGTCGATTCTCAGAACGATATTTTCTCTAATCCTATTTCCCTCGCAGCCCTGAAGTTTACTTCAGACAATATCGATGTTGCTAAAGAAATCACAACTGAAGGCCTAACTGATCAGGAACGCGCCAGATACATACGGAGTTTGAGCGAAATAACATCCTCAGAAATTTTTGAGTTTTCGACCTGTAACCGTGTACTTTACGTCGGGTTTGGTATAACCAAAGAAAAATTGAAGAGTACCATCATTAATTTTAACAAAATCGACGGCACAATATTCGAGACTTTTGAGGACAACCAAGCATGGCGCCAACTGGTAAAGATTTGCAGTGGTCTTGATTCATTTATCATTGGTGAGTTGCAGGTTATGTCCCAGTTCAGAAAGTCCGTCAATTTCCATAGAGAACATGGACTTATTAGCCACTATAACTCTGGTTTTTTTGAGCACATCATAGCTGCCAATAGGTCCATTCGAAAACAATTAGGTTTCAACAACACTACAGAATCCATGCTGAGTCTCGCTACTTCTGCTCTCGACGCTTTGCTAGAGAAAAACGGGCCAATGAAGACTGCTGTATTGGGTTTTGGAGACATGGGAATGAAGGCTGTTGAAGCACTCTTAGATTCCAACCAGAGAGATATCCTCGTGGTTTCTAGAGACCCTGACGTGGCCGCTCAACGCAATCCAAGTTTAGCCAAGAAGTGCACGTTGATTTCCCACAATGTTTGGGAGGAAGGGCAATACCAACCAGATCTAATAATATCAACAATTCGAAACGCCTCTCCCTCATATCATCAAGGGCAACCTCTGCCGATTAATACCCCAACTACTGTCATGGATTTTTCATGGCCACCCTCTTTCGAAACCTCGGCACTCAACTCTGTCCAAACGCTGCTTGGGATGAACCACTGGATAAAAATTTCACATAACTTAGGTAAAGAATGGGATTACGATTCGACAATCCTAAGGAGTGAAACAATAATCGATACAATACAAAAACGGTATAGTGAAACCTTGGAAAATAAAGCCCAAGGTAAATTTCGGGCCCATGTGTATCAAACAATGGAAACAATTGCGAAAAATTTGGAAACTTCCCCTTACGCCTCCTCAGAAGACATACCACAATTGGGGGCTTTTTCTCGAGAAATCGCAACGTGGATTTGTCATCAATCCTCTCCATTTCATCTCTCTACGTTGTCAAATTTTGTGATTAACACAAAGCGATCACTTAGTACTACTATGCTAACTCACGTTGACCATGAGGTCAAAAAGTCGATTTTAGCGATGAGTAACTCAGATTACGTAATCGGAGGGGCTTCATGAAAGTCCGTTTAGGGACACGTGCCTCAAACCTCGCAATGTGGCAAGCAACTGCGGTCTATAACCATCTCAAGCAGCAAGGAATAACTTCCGAAATTGTTCCTTTAACATCAAAAGGCGACCGAAGTTTAGGGGGGCAACTCTCTACTTCGGTGGGTCAATTCATTCATGCCATTGACGATCAACTTCTAGCAGGTAAGATCGATTTAGCCATTCACTCTGCCAAGGATGTTCCGGTCGCTACAGATAAACGCATCATTAACCTCGCTTATCTCAAACGAGGCTGCACCGATGACTTAGTAATCATGAGAAAAACCTCTGGAACACCCTCCCTCAAAACAATTTTACAAAATCGTGAACCTACATCGCTGTTTGACATCATGAAGTGGTTTCCCAAAGGTTCCACCTTTGGTACTGTGGCAGGTCGTCGCCAATCCTTCTTACTCAGTCAACGCCCTGACATCATCCCATTAGCAGTAAGAGGCCATGTTGAGACAAGAATCAATCGCCTCTTGGAGGGAAGAGTCGATGCTATCATACTAGCTGAAACCGGTATATCTCGATTAAACAGCGTGGGGGCTCTAGACAATGTAATGGACAAACTCAGTGCTTTCCGAATTGATTCTTTGGAATGGCCCACAGCACCTGGGCAAGGAGCCGTTGCTATTCACTGTTTGAAGACTCGAAGCGAGGAATTTGAAAGCCTTCGCGCAATTTTGAATCACGAGCCAACAGAACAAGACGTTCAAACAGAACGCCATCTCCTTTCTCAGGTTGGAGGAGGATGCCTCTTCCCCGCAGGAATAAGTGTTTCAGGCAATGGAGTGCATATCCAAGTTGCTCCAAAAAACTGGCGTGCCATTTTCTGCCAAGGGGCAACCTATAGTATGTTCCAATACACTGGTACAATTGATAATCTCCAGATTGATCTACCCAATCAGCCATTAGAGGATGTTAAATTAGTAGAAACTGGTCCAAAGATGGTATCTACTTTGAATTCAGATCGTATTTCAAGAGTGCTTGCTAGCCATGGTATTGACATGGAGAATATTCCGGTAGTAGATCTCGTTCCACTCATTGATCAATGGCCTACTGATTTCCTCCACACCTACGAAAGCAAGCGTTCTTGGCCATATCTTATTCTTACATCCCCCTTCGCTGCGAAATGTGCTGTAAAGGCTGCGGAAGCAAATTCCGACATAGGGAGAATTCCATGGTTAGCCATCGGCGAGGGTACTGCAAGAGCTTGTTTCCGCTTGGGTGTGACCGTAGCTGTTTGTGCTAAGGCAAGAAATGCGAACGAATTAGCAGAGTATATAATTGGACAATTTTCCTCAGATACGGAGTTCTACATTCCCAAGTCTGAACTTGCTGCTCCCAATCTTGAGCAAAAGCTCCGAAATGCCAGTTTCAAAGTTACTTCTTGGACTGCTTACAAAAATAAGCCAAAAAGAGTCGAATCTGTAAACGTTAACGAACATGACGTCTTGATACTTTCATCATCATCTTCTGCTCTTTCTTGGGCGAAAAATAACCTTATGGCGCCTCACGAAATTCTTTGTATGGGAGAGAACGCCCGTAAGACCATCACCTCTCTGGACCACTTCGCAGATTCCCGCGTCACGGTACTGAGTGGCCCAACATCGGAGTCGCTGATTAACTGGTGGAATAAACACAGGAAATTTTGACATGAATATCAGACCTCGAATCAATCGTTGGACGGCAGCACGCCGAAACCTAATTAATGGAGGTACGATTCTAAGTTCTCTTGTTCAACCGCACTTTGTTGTGGCTGGCGAACAGATTGACGAACCGATTAGGGGAATGCCCGGTATTCATCAGCAATCAGTTGATGTCTTACTGAAAACCGTAGAGGAGGATGCTTCCCACGGCCTTAAGGCCGTGATGCTATTTGGGGTAGTAGCCCATGAACATAAAGATGCAAGAGCAAGCTACGCCCATGATGCTTCATCTCATTTACATCAAGCGATTCATGCGCTCAAGAAAGCTCACGGTGATGACCTTGTTGTCATGACCGACGTTTGTTTGTGCACAGCAACTGAGCATGGGCATTGTGGCTTAGTTCATGATAGAGAAATTATTAACGATGCTTCTGTGAATGTCCTTGTGAACATTGCTCTTTCTCATGCAAAGGCTGGGGCGGATTATGTTTGCGCTTCAGATATGATGGACGGACGCATCGATTCGATACGCTCCGCATTTGAGAAAAATGAATTGACTGGTAGTGGTATTTTGGCCTACTCTGTGAAGTATGCATCCTCTTTCTATGGTCCATTCCGTCATGCTGCACAGTCAAGTCCTGGATTTGGAGATCGAACCACTCATCAGATGGATGTACGGTCGGGCTACGAAGAAGCCATTTTAGAAGCAAATTTGGACGAATCCGAGGGTGCTGATATCATCATGGTAAAACCTGGACTTCCATACCTCGATGTCCTCCGAAAGGTTGCCGATAGCGTGGTTCGCCCTGTCGCCGTTTACAACGTGAGCGGGGAATACTCGATGGTTATGAATGCTGCAGACGATGAAGCCAGCAGGCAACATATGGTAGTAGAGGTTTTGACAGCATTCAAAAGAGCTGGAGCAAACGTAGTGGTATCCTACCATGCTCGTGAAGCCGCGAGAAAGCGTTGGGTTAACTGAGGCAAGAACATGAATCGATCTAAATCTGATGCTCTTCATCATGAAGCACTTTCTCATTTGGTTGGTGGTGTAAACTCACCTGTGAGGGCATTCAAGTCTGTCCACGGCAATCCTATCTATTTTGAAAAGGCCTCAGGTGCATATGTCACTGATGTCGATGGTAACGTCTTAGTTGATTTTGTTCAATCATGGGGTCCACTTATTCACGGTCATTCTCACCCAAAAATCATAGATGCAGTACACGAGAAAATGCTGAATGGCACCTCCTTTGGAGCACCTCATCTTGGCGAAATTGAACTCGCTAAGAGAGTAAAAAAAAGATTTCCTCACATGGATAAAGTCCGATTTGTTTCCTCAGGGACAGAGGCTGTTATGAGTGCAGTCCGTCTTGCAAGAGGTTACACTGGTCGTGATATGCTTGTGAAGTTTGAAGGCTGTTACCACGGTCACGTTGATTCATTGATGGTGTCCTCTGGCAGTGGATTAGCAACGTTCGGTATTGCGAGCAGCCCCGGAATTCCTCAGAAGACCGTTGCGACGACCTTGATTTGCCCACTCGATGACCTAGAGGCAGTAAAGTTCCTCTTTGAAGAACATGGTGATGATATCGCAGCTGTTGTAATCGAACCTCTCCCCGCTAACAACGGATTATTGATTCAACGTCCTGAATTCTTATCTGGATTACGTACTTTGTGTGATGCACACGAATCGCTGTTGATATTCGATGAAGTAATCAGTGGTTTCCGTTTCAAAAAGGGAAGTTACGGGGACTTGTGTGGTGTAACACCTGACTTAACTGCTTTAGGTAAAGTAATTGGTGGTGGATTACCAGTAGGAGCTTACGGTGCTCGACACGAAATAATGGAACAACTTTCTCCACTAGGTCCGGTCTATCAGGCGGGTACGCTCTCGGGTAATCCGCTCGCTATGGCCGCAGGGGCAACAACGCTTGACTTATTGGATGGCGAGGCTTATGATTACATGGAGAAACTAGGTACTCTCTTGGAAGAACGAATGAACATTGTTCTCGAGAAGCATGGTCATCCCATGCGCTTGGTTCGAATGGAGAGTCTTTTTTGGTTTTCACCTGGTGATGGAAAGCCCGCAATCCGTGCGGATCAGATAGCCAAGGATGCTGCAAATCTGTACGCCGATGTGCACCATTCCCTTCTTAATAGAGGCTACATGTTGGCACCATCCGCTTATGAAATTGGCTTCATTTCCACCTCCCATGATTCCTCGCATATACTCGGATTGGTTACTGCTATGGACGAAGCACTTACTGAAATGGAGTTGACGCCATGAATGGTAAGGAACGAATCGTAGCAGCCTTGAATCTTCAACCAGTAGATCGTACACCTGTCTGGTTTATGCGACAAGCCGGTCGTCACCTTCCTGAGTATCGGAAACTCGCCGCTGATTATTCATTTTGGGAACGATGCCAAGATCTTGACCTTTGTACAACAATAACCATGCAACCTATCAACCGGTATCGCACTATCGACGCAGCCATTGTGTTTAGTGACATCCTCACACCTCTTCCTGCACTTGGTTATGAGGTTGAATATGGCGGTGGTATTCGAATTGATCCATTCAAATTTGAGGATGTTGACGATTGGACAGATTTTTCTGCAAGAAAACATGCTCCATGGGCTGCTGATGCATTAAAGGCCATTGGTGAGGACAATGACGAGATTGCTCGTTTGGGTTTTGCGGGTTGCCCATGGACGACTTCAATGTATCTTCTGGCAGGTGGCACTGGTGACAAAGAATTCCACAATACTAGGGCAAACGTTTTCTCTAACCCAGAAGCAACTGACAGAGTTTTGATGCATATGGCTGATGCTATTGGCCACTTGCTTGCTGACCAAGTTAATCATGGGGGTGCCGATGCCGTCCAACTGTTTGATACATGGGCTGGTTTATTATCAGTTGAAGACTATCAGCGTATTGCGCTACCTGCAACACAACGCACGATAGAGGTATTTCGAAAGAATGCGAACCACCGTGTACCTCTGATTCATTATGCAAAAGGCAGTGGGCACCTACACAATCTCATTAGAACTCTTGATATTGATGCCCTTTCTTTAGATTGGCGTGACGACTTACAAGCAAATCGTATGAACTTCGGTGATAGATATGCCTTCCAAGGCAATCTCGACCCTTCTCGCATGCACGGTACCCCCAAAGCGGCAAAAATGGCGGCTCAACGAGTTCTAGACCAAGCCGGCGATGCCCCCGGTCATGTGTTTAATCTCGGTCATGGCTTCGCCCCTGGTGCTCAAATCGAATGTGTTGAAGCGGTACTACGTCTGATCACGGGTGAATCCGCATGAGACAAACCATGGTTGAAATGGTACATCGAATCCAAGATATCATTTGTGACGCCATCGCTCAATTGGATTCTTCAACATTTAGAGAAGACAAATGGACTCGGGAAGAGGGAGGAGGTGGCCGAAGTCGTGTATTTTCTGGCGGCCATGTTTTTGAAAAGGCTGGCGTGAACGTTAGTGTTGTCCACGGTATTCTGAGCCCAGAAGCAGCGTCGAGAATGGGTGGTGGAAACGACTTAGGGAGTGACAATTTGGATTTCTTTGCCACTGGATTGAGCCTAGTGCTTCATCCCCACAACCCAATGGCTCCAACCGTTCATGCAAATTACCGTTATTTTGAGCGAGGAGACGGGCTATCAGATGGTAGTTGGTGGTTTGGTGGGGGTGCAGATCTTACGCCCTCTTATCTATTTGAAGATGATGCGATTCATTTTCATCAGGTACACAAAACGGTTTGTGACCGTCACGATATAGCCGATTATGAAGCGTTTAAATCCTGGTGTGATGACTACTTCCACATCAAACATCGCAGCGAACGCCGGGGTGTTGGCGGGGTGTTCTTCGATGATTTACGTTCAGATAGCAAAGAAGTTTGCTTTGCTTTTGTAGAAGACTGTGCTTCTCATTTTTTGGATGCATATCTCCCTATAATTGAGCGACGAAAAGACATGGAATTCACGGCCCAACAAAAAGAATGGCAGCAACTTCGAAGGGGCCGTTATGTCGAATTTAATTTGGTGTATGACCGAGGCACGAAATTTGGTTTAACTACAAATGGAAGAATTGAGAGCATTCTCATGTCACTACCTCTGACTTCGAGATGGGAATACTGTCATGAAGTTGAATCAGGTACTGATGAAGAAAAAATGCTGAATGTGTTACGCCAGCCAGTTGATTGGCTCAAAAGGTGATAATTTGCACTCACTGGAAGCATGGATTCGATATGGAGATGAAGTTCGTCGACCTCTGTGTGTGGCTGAAGATTTTCATGAATCAAGTGCCATCTGCATTGTCGGTGCAGGACTCTCAGGGTTGACTTTAGCCTATCGCATCGCTTCAAAACGTCCAGATATTCAAATCGAAATTATCGAGAAAAGTAACCGCTGTGGAGGCGTTATTGAGACTTGGAGCCATAATGGGTGGATCTGCGACGTTGCAGTGAATGCGACACGTCCTCATCCCGCTTTCTGGCGATTGGTGAGAGATCTAAATCTTGGCGCTCAATTTTCTCCCTCTAATGCCGTCGCCAATTCACGTTGGGTAAGTACAAACGGTCGAAGTCGCAAACTTTCACCTTGGTTTACGCTGGGAAGAAATCCGATAAGGATATGGAGGGGAGTCAAAAACGCTCGCAAGGGTGGTCGTTCCGTTGCAGATTCCATACCATTGACGCCAATCAACGATGCCATGACACTGGGTATCGTGAACGATTATTCTGCAAACGTAGATGCTGATTTTTTGATGCCATCTATGACACAATTTGGTGAAAAACCACCTCGAAAATGGAGTAAAATCAAGAAGCAAATGCAGTCCACTTATCCATTATTTACTCCCAAGCGCGGGTCAACGGCTTCATTTGCTGGTGGAATGCAGACGTTAGTTGATGGTCTGGTGGAGACATTGAATGATTTCGAAAATGTCACATTTTCTCTCAATGTTTCGGTTGATTCGCCAGAGGAAGTAGCCAAGATGCGAAATCTACCACTCTCTTCTGTTGCATGGTGCGGTCCATTAAGCCGTAATCAAGGTAAGTATACAGAACTCAATATTTATGCGGTGGGATACACGATTGAACAGGTTTCCGCGGTCAAGGTGGGATACGGCACGTTAATCCCAGATGCAAACTGTCCAGTGAGTGGTATTCTACATGAGAGCGATGTTCATGCAAGTCCTCGAGCGCCCGAAGGCCACCGCTTATTCCGGATTATGTCTCCAAATATTCGGCATAAAGATGACGAAGCAGTGAAGGACTCTTTACGAGATTTGTTGTGTAAATCTGAACCTGTGCTATTCGAAAAAATCGGTATTCGAAGAATACCATCTTACCCTCCTGGCTACATGTCCTCATTGCATGATAATAACCCGAAATACACAAAGGCAGGTTGGTACTACAGCGGTATTTCCGTTACCCATGTTGTAACTGAGGCAGAACGCATCGCAGATTTGTTTTAGGCCGCTATTCTTTCGAATTCTTTAGAAATGAGTTGCTCAAGTCCTTGGACCCACTGCTGATCATCATTAAGGCAGTTGATAACCTTTAATTCAAGGCCGCCGTGTTCCATGAATTCCTCCCGGATACCAATATCTAACTCTTCGAGAGTTTCCAAACCATCCGCAAGAAAAGCCGGTGCCACGATAGCGAGATTTTTGATACCTTTTTTCACGAGATTCTCAACCATTTGGGTTGTCGAAGGCTCAAGCCACTTGACCGGACCAAGTCGACTCTGGTAACTCAATGACCATCCTTCAGGAGGTAGACCAAGTCGTTCAACAACGGCCATTGTTGTTTTGTAACAGTGATGCCCGTAGCACAGCTGATTTGCTTCGCATTTGACAGTGCAACACTGGTCAATAATTTGGCAATGTTTCTTTGTGGAGTCAATTCTCTTGACGTGTGAGATAGGTAGGCCGTGGTATGAGAATAATAGATGGGTGTCGTCAGTGAGGTGAGGACGTATAGATTCTGTTAGCGGTATGATGAATTCCTCAGCCGTTTCAAAGTGACCCATTTCTAGAATTTTGGGACTCCACTTCATCAATTCAAGTTGTTTGTATGCGTGCTTCAATGAAGACTCCGTGGTGGCTTGAGCGTAGTGAGGAAACATGGGCAAAAGAAGTAATTCAGTCACTCCACGTTGTTGTAGGGTATCAAGGCCACTCCGAATACTGGGATTTCCATAACGCATAGCGAATTCAAAGTCAATTTCATGATTCAAATCACGTAGATTTTCAGTCACACGTTTGGAATACACACGAAGAGGTGAGCCATCTTTCATCCATATTTTTTGGTAGAGAGGAGCAATTTTTCTTGGTCGTGTTCGGAGGATAATGCCCCGAACCAGCAGGTGACGTAAAGGTGCAGGTATGTCAATTACATCGGGATCTAGGAGAAATTCTCTCAGGTAAGTCCGGACTGAGGCGACGGTCGGTTCATCAGGAGTGCCGACATTAATAAGAAGGACACCTTTTTTCCCCATGTACGAATTACAATCTAACGGCATTTAACGATTTGTTCGTGAGTTTGAACAACCATCTTGATAAGTGTAGTCTCTTTTTAGCATGCAAGATAGGTTAGCGGAGAAGAACTTGAGCGAAAAATTACTCTTCCGAAGAAGTTTCCTCTAGTTCGTTTTTTTGTGAAACCTCTCCCTCGCTATCATTCTGGATTGCCTCAGAGTCTTCGGCTGGTAAGTATTCTTTCTGCATGAGATTTTTCTTATTCTCGAGCCATATGTCTCTCAGAGATCGGTAATCTTTCATGCTTTGCTCGAAATTAATTTTCTCTCTATTTTTTGCCAAAAAGTCAAAACGAAGAATTGCGATAGTATCTAATGCGAATAATAATCCAATGAAAATTAATCCATCCGTTCGATATTTTTCTTGTAATTCAGGCAATCCGGGGACGGAATTGAAAAAGATTACATGAAACATGCCTACTGCAAGCACAAACCACATAAAAATACAAATGATTTCGTAAATTTCTGCGGAATCTCTTCGACTCATTTTAGGTCTAACCGGTTCTTCAGCAAAGCCTCTTCGTGGCATGAACATTGGATTTTTTTTTGATTTATATAATCATGGGTGTTGAAATCAAGTCAATTTTTGGGACGGAATCCTAAATCAAGAACAACGTGCCAAACCCCTGGGGAATAAGATTTGACTTTTTCAAAATGGTCAATAAATACGTTCCAATTTCCATACGCTTCA
>MDTE01051677.1_pt1 | contig 23331 bp, 22 predicted proteins | sample 811231 | NCBI WGS metagenome assembly MDTE01 (sample SAMN05326651, study PRJNA326480) | marine metagenome | isolation source: seawater | place: Indian Ocean: Red Sea | collected 2010 | reverse complement strand
GACCAGATATTATGGGATTGTGCAAATTGGTCAGAAAAGATAATCATCTCAAGTTGCTCAGTTGATAATTTCAATGTAAACAATTTATTCAATACTAAATTTTCTATATTAAGAATATACAAATCATAATAGCCATTCTTTTGATTGGCTGTAAATAAAGCTATTTTACTAGAATCCGGAGACCAAAAATATCCTACAGGTGAATTAGTGATTTCTATAATTTCAGACATATCTTCTGTTTTATACAAAATAAAAGAATCATACAAAGCTGTAGGGTGAAATTTTGACTTTAAGACACTTAAATATAATTTATCAGGAGAAATATTAATTAAAGGATAATCTTCTGAAGAATTAATAAATTCAAAAGTGTCGTTGAAAATATCACTTTTTATAATATGTTTAAATTTTGCATCTTTTTGATATACAGAATAAATATCATTAGAAGTTGCATCTAATGAACCCCATGCATCTATACGATAAAATGGACTAACATCATTTGTATTAATTAAATTAGTAATAGAATTACTCATATCAAAAATTAATCTTTTACTTCTTCTGTGAACAGACAATTGATTATTATCATTCCAATTAAGCCAAATAGGTCCATTTTCAACTAATTTTTTTACATTATTAATATCTGATGTTTGATGTATAAAGAGGGCAGGGTAATTTCCAGTAGGTACTACAAAAGATAAAATATTATCTACTAATGACCATGCCATATAATGAGGTATTTGATTTGAAAGTACATTTTTTACAGGATTAATTTCTGAATATATTTCATATGTATTATTATTTAGAATATTTAATATTTTTATGCCTATTTTATAATCTGTTATTTGTTCAATGATATATGAATAGGATATAAAATTATTATCCCTTGAAATAGTCGGCCAAAAATATTTAGTATTAACATCATTTTTGGCAAACACAATGTTATTTCCATCTTCTGTAAATATATTTAAATCTCCAATTTCATTTTTATAGATTATTGAATTATTAATTTGTTGGGGGATTAATGTAATATCAACATCACTCTTATCATCATTATTAACAGTACAATTAAAAATAAATAATAAGATAAAAAAATAAAATATTAATTTAAATTTTCTATTAGTGAATTTCTTCAAAATTCTACAATAGCTCGGCCCGTTATTTTACCACTATGCAAGTCATCGCAAGCAATAGCTATGTCTTCAAGTGTATAACGATCAGTCACCAATTTATCTAAAGGAAATTTGCCTTCCTTATGCCATCTCAAATACATTTCAAAATCTTCTTCCGGATAAGTTGCGCCTAAACTACCTATATATTGTTTGTGTTTAAACATAAAATTTCGAGGGTCTATAGAAATATCATGTACAGCAGGAATTCCTATTAATACAGCTTTTCCACCAATATTATCAGCACCGGAGCCACCATCTCTCACCGATGGCAAAATTTGTTCCATAGTTTGTTTTACCCCAATAGCATCAAACGCAAAATCAACTCCTCCATTTGTAATATCATGAATTTTTTGTATTGGATCTTCTTCCAGGGAATTAATTGTGTGTGTTGCACCAAATTCTTTTGCGAATTGTAATTTTGAATCTATTATATCGACGGCAATTATTGGATAAGCATTTAACAAATGAGCCATTTTTAAAGCTGATAATCCTACTCCACCCATACCATATATAGCTACAGAATTATTTGGACGAACTTTTGCTGTATGCAATACAGCGCCTCCCCCGGTTAATACTGCGCAACCAACAATACTACTAACATCATCAGGATGACTTGAATCTATTTTGACTACAAGATTTTCATCAACAATCGTATATTGGCTCCATGTAAAAGTAAATTCTGAAAATTTTACACCTTTATATGAAGCTGTTGTTTGCGGCACGTCTAATTTCCCTTTATAAGGATTTTTACCTACCCAAGTTACGATAACTTTATCGCCTTCTTTAAGACCTTTAACATTTTTACCAACTTTTTCAACATAGCCCGCTCCTTCATGTCCAAGAGATATAGGTCGACTAGTATCAGTACTATTCATTTGATGTAATTGAGAATGACATACACCTGTAGATTTCAGTTTTACAATTACCTGTGTATCCAAAGGGTCTGGTATATCTATTTCTTCAACTTGTACTTTGTCACCATATTCTAAATGTATTCCTGCCATAGATTTCATAATTACTCCTTTACTTATAATTAATTTAAGCCATTGTAAGTCCGCCATCTATTACAAGAGTAGTTCCTGTAATAAATTTTGATTCATCTGATCCCAAATATATAGCTGCTTGTGCAATTTCTTCTGGTTCACCTAATCTACCTAAAGGTTGTCTTTGTCGCATTAAATCTCTAGCTTCATCAGGATTATCATAATCTTGTGTAATACGTTCAACCCAAGGAGTATTAACTGTCCCCGGACAAATTGCATTAGCCCTAACATTTTCTTTAACAAAATCCAATGCTATAGATTTTGTTAAAGATATGACTCCACCTTTACTCGTACAGTAAGCAAATCTATCTTTAACAGCAACAATGCCCGCAACAGAGGCTATATTAACAATAGAGCCATTTTTTGAATTAATTAATTTTTCAAGTGAATATTTAGTAACTAAATATGTGCCTGTTAAATTAACTTTAATTATTTCATCCCAATCATTGTTGTCAGTGGTTAAGATATTGCCTGCCTTACCTATTCCTGCATTATTAACTAATATGTTTAAAGCGCCTAAATATTGTATTGATTCATTTACACATTTAACGATTGAATTTTCATCAGTAACATCACATTTATAATATTTAGAATTATATCCATTGGAATTCAATTCTTTTTCTAATTTTAAGCCATTAATATTTTTATCAAATATAGCCACTTTACATCCCTCGGCAACAAAATTTCTGACTATTTGCTCGCCTATACCAGATGCTCCGCCTGTAACGATTGCAGTCTTATTATTTAATCTAAGTTTATTACTCATGCAATTGTTCTTTGTATAATTATTAATATTACTGAGAATAATAATATTGTAAGTATTATTATTCTACTGATATTTTTCAATATTACCTCTAAATTAAAAAATACGATATTTCAAATAAGCTTCATGCGGATCCATTCCATTAAGAATAGAGTCTCTCATGTCATTCTCTTGATTTAATTTCGACATAGCTTTATTTATTACTTCATTAGTTAATTTTCTTGGAATAATAACTATACCATCAGCGTCAGCAACAAGATAATCCCCTGTAACAATTTTCACTCCATCAATTACAATAGGTTCTCCAAAATTTGTGACTTTCCAATTACCGACAATATCCTTAGGGGTAGCATAAGAACAATAAACAGGTAAGCCTATTTTTTCTAAAAATTCAACATCCCTAGTACCACCATCAGTTACAACACCCAAAACACCTTTATTTTTTAAAACTTCTGCAGATAATTCACCCATATGTGATACAGCAGTATTATTCGCAGCACAAACCATAATATGACTTGGTTCAGCTTTACTTAATAATTTAGACCACCCAGAAAGTGAGTCATCCTTAGATATCGAAAGATCTGTTTCACCTTCAGATGTCCATACAGGCCCTACAAGTTTTTTAACAGGAAATGATGGTTTGATATTATAAGAAAGTACGCAATCAGTAATACCCATATCTCTTAAAGCATCGTAAATTACACCAGTATATAAATTGTTTAAATCAGAAAGCATTTAATTATCCCATAGTGATTTCATATAATATTAATAAATCTGATTTAAAAATTATATCTAATTATTTAATTCTTGAAGTATATTTTGAGACAATTGCTGTTATCTGCATAGAAGAAGAATTAAAACACTTATATTTTAATGTTTATTATTCTAGAAATTTGTTTTTATAATTAATTTTTCAGGAACCTTATCTAAAAATATTATCCGGTCTTGCCAAGCCATAATGTTCTCGTAATGTGGTGCCTTGGTAATTTGTGCGAAAAATACCTTTTTTTTGAAGTAATGGAATTACTTCATCAATAAATATATCCAACATTTTGGGTAATACAGGTGGCATCAAATTAATCCCATCAGCAACACCATCTAAAAACCAATCTTCTATCAAATCTGCTACTTGTTCAGGTGTTCCTGCAAACACATAATGACCACGTGCTATAGCCATCTTTGATAATAATTGTCGCATTGTAGGCTTCTCATTCTTTACAACTCCAACAATAACTTCGGTTCTACTACGTGCCGATTCATTTGTTGAAGGATCCGGAAAATCATTAGGAGAAAGAGGTTTGTCCAATGGCAGATGAGAGAAGTCTGTACCTCCAAATCTAGAAGATAACCTTGCTAAACCTTCATTAGTATCGGTAAGTTCATTTAAATTTTCACTGATTTTTTTTGCTTCTAATTCAGTAGATGCAATTACAGGACTTAATCCTGGCAATATTAAGCATTGGTTTTGACTACGTCCTCTAGATTTAACCAATGATTTTAAATCACTATAAAATGATTTTGCTGTTGATTTTTCCATATGTGCTGTAAACACCGCTTCGCCATGTTTAGAAGCAAACTCACGTCCGGTTTTAGAAGAACCAGCCTGAACAAGTACAGGCCAACCCTGAGGGCTTCGAGGGATATTTAATGGGCCTTGTACATTATAATGTTGACCTTTATGATTAATTGAACGTATACGATTATTATATAAATATTGTCCACCTGTTTTATCATCGACAATAGCATCATCTGACCAGCTATCCCAAAGAGATTTTGCTACTTCCATAAATTCATCTGCTCGTAAATAACGTTCATTATGACTAATCTGTGTTTCATATCCATAATTTCGTGAAGCGGGTTCAGACCAAGAAGTCACAATATTCCAGCCAATTCGGCCATTACTAATATGATCTAATGAAACAAATTGTCTTACCAGGTTAAATGGTTCAGTATATGTTGTTGAAGCAGTAGCAATTAATCCAATTCTACTTGTGGATACCGCGAGAGCTGCTAAAGCTGTAAGAGGTTCTAAGGCTATCTGAGCACCTCCGCCTTGAAATGCAAGTTGATCAGCTAAAAATATAGAATCAAATAATCCTTCCTCAGCGCGTTTTGTAAGTCTCTGCAAATATCGTATATCAGTTGTCGGAAGATCTGAAGAATCAGGATGTCGCCAGGCGGCTTCGTGATGTCCTTTGCCATTTATAAATAAGTTAAGATGTAATTGTCGTTTCATAAAAATATACTTTATACAATATTAATAAAACTTATTTTAAAATTAAATCTATTTATTTAATTCTTGAAGTATATTTTGTGCCAATTTATGTGATACCCCTTTAAGTTGGATTAAATCATTAAACTTAGCACGTTTAATATTCTTAATTGTTCCATATTTTAACAACAATTTACTTATTAGTTTTTCTCCTAAACCAGGTATATCCTCCAAAGAATTATTTAAAAATTTTTTAGACCTCAATTTCCTGTGATACTGAATCGCAAAACGATGTGCTTCATCTCTTATGTTTTGCAATAAAATGCCCTCAGTTGATTTTGGTGAAATATTTATTGGTTCTTTAGAATAAGGTATATAAATATATTCATGTTTTTTTGCAATTGAAGCTATTGGAAGGGCAGATAATCCAAGCTCAAGTAAAACTTGTAATCCTGTAGCAAGATGTCCTTTGCCACCATCAATTAATATTAAATCAGGTTTATATTTATCCATATCATTAGTTTTATCATTAGAAATGTTATTTTTTAATAATCTAGAATAACGCCTTGTAAGCATTTCTTTCATCATTAAATAATCATCAATTTTATTGTCAATTTTAATTTTAAATCTTCTATACTGTTTTTTGTCAGGTTGCCCATTATTAAATACAACCATACTGCCCACTGAATTTTTACCATGCATATTACTGATATCAAAGCATTCAATCCGATGCGGTGTTTTTTCTAATAACAATTTTTCTTTGAGTACATTTAAAACATTATCTGTATCATTTTTTTTCTTGTTAATATGCTCGATATTATATTTTGAATTTTCTATGGCCAATTCCATTAATTTCTTTTTGATACCAATTGCAGGTACAATAAATTTCATTTTCTTTTTAGTTTTTGTATTTATGAAATTATTAACATATTTTTCTTCTGGCAATTCCTGTAATACAACTATATTTGGCTTGTTTGTTTTTTCTAAATAATATTGATTGATAAAAGCATGAATTATATCTTTTAAACTACTATTCTCTGTGCCTTCCATTATAAATTTAATAGAATCACTCAGATTAGCAAATCTTGATTCAAAAACGCTTACGCTAGCAAAATCAGCAGATTGCGTAATACCTATATAATCTATGATTTTATTGTCATTAATTTTATCTTTAGATAAGTTGTGAAATTCATTTATAGATTCGATTTGATCTCTAATTCTAGCAGCTCTTTCATACATTTTATTTCCTGATGCATCAAGCATATCTTGATTAAGTTTCTTAATAACAAATTTATGGTCACCTTCTAAAAATTTTATAACATCTTTGATTACTTGTTCATATTCTTCTTTTGTACATGCACTTATGCACGGAGCAATACATCTTTTCAAATGATAATCTAAACATGGGCTACTATCATTTCCAAGTATTTTTTTAGTACAACTTCTATAAGGAAATAAAGAATTTATTATAGATAATGTTTTCCTGACTTCTTTTGCTTTAGAGAAAGGTCCAAATAATCTAATTCGATCTAAATTTTTTATTTTTATATTTCTGGTAAATTGTATTATTGGATAATTTTGATTTAAATCAATCATAATATAAGGATAAGATTTATCATCTTTTAGCCTTATATTAAATTTGGGCTGATATTTTTTTATTAATGATGATTCTAGTAATAATGCTTCATTACTCGTATTAGTTATATAAATTTCAAAATCATTAATATTTTCTTTTAAAAGATTTAATTTTAAATCATTATCATTAGATTTATTAAAATAACTAGAAACACGATTTTTTAAATTGGAAGCTTTCCCAACATATATAATCTTGTTGTGGATATCTTTCATGATATATACACCAGGATTATTTGGTATTAATTCTAGGCGATTTTGAAAAGTTGTTTTTGTATTAGATAAATTAATCAATTTATAAAATAAATGTTAGACCAATTAATATAGTCAATACAAAGCTAAATGTCCCCAATATTTGAAAAACTTCTCGTTTAAGATAAGGATAGGTAACTACAGTATTTTGTGATTCGGTATTTATATATGCTTTAGATGGTACACTTTCTGTTTGAGAAGTATCATTACTAGAAGTGTTTATTTCTACTTTACTTTCTTTGGTGTAATTTTTTTTTCTAGAAACTCCAAGCCTGCTTTTGACTTTTTGTAAATCTCTATTCTTTTTCTTTTTAGATTTCATAATATATTATCCGTTTAAGATATTTTAACATCAATTGCTTAAATAACCCTAGGGCTAAATTTAGAATATTCAGATTCTATATATTGATCAGACAAGTGAGTATAAATTTGTGTTGTAGAAATATTTGAATGACCTAGTAATTCTTGTAAATGCCTTAAAGGCACTCCATTATATAAAAGATGTGTGGCAAAGGAATGTCTTAGTATATGGGGACTCACTTTATTAATATCTAATCCAAGTTTTTTCGAAATGTTTTTAACAATGTACCATAACCCTTGCCTAGTCAATTTTTTACCCTGTAAATTGAGAAATAACAAATCTCGATTAAATCTAATATTTTTATTTTGTACTAATTTATTATGTTTAAAAATTTCATTTTTCCAATATTTTGATACGAGATCAAGAGCTAAATCATGTATTGGAATTATTCGTTCTTTAGAACCTTTGCCTAATATTCTAATAGTGGCTTCATTAAAATCAATATCAGTAATTTTTATATTTATTAACTCAGAAGCTCGTATACCTGTAGCATATATTAATTCAATAATTGTTGAATCACGTAAAGACAAATTATTAGAATTCTCTAACATGGCATCTATAATCTCTTGATTAAGAGTTTTAGGTATTTTCCTTTCAAGTTTTGGAAATTTCAAATATTTAACTGGATTTGCACTTATTATATTTTCTTCTTCAAGAAATATAAAAAAAGATTTTAAAGATGACAATTTCCTGGCCAAAGTAGAGGATTTATATTCTTTGTCATACAAATGAATCAAATACTCTTCAAAAACATCTTTAGATAAAACATTATTAATATTTGTTTTTCTTTTAAACTTTATGAAAGTATAATTTTCAAATTGTAATATGTCTTTTTTATAACTATTTATAGTATTGGTTGACAAATTCTTTTCCAATAACAAGAAATTACAAAATTCGTTAATGTAATATTCAAAATTTGGATTATTTATCATATCTGTATAAAAATATTTTAATAATTATTTGATATTATTTAATTAAATTGTAAATATAATCTATGAAATTTAAGTTCATATTTATATAAATAAAATAAATTTAGTATAAAATTTATATTGAATTTAATGATATAAAGTATAAGGTTTAAATATGGAAAATATCATTCATGTTAATATTAATCCTTTAATTACAGGATTTGGAAATTGGGCTGTTAGCTGGCATGGTTTTTTTAGTTTTGTAGCAGTTTTGTTTGCTGTTGTTTTAGTAGGGAGATGGGCCGAAGATTATAATTTAGATCAAGACACCGTATACCATGTTGCCGTATGGGGGATAATTGGGGGAGTTATAGGAGCTAGAATCGTACATGTTATTGATTATTGGTGGTTTTATCAAAATCAACCTTTAGAAATTTTTATGTTATGGAAAGGCGGTATAGGTGTATGGGGAGGTGTACTTGGTGGTTTTGCAGGCGGTGTACTATGTGCACATATAAATAAGTATCCAAAATATATTTTAACTGATCTTGCTGCACCTGCATTAATGTTTGGTATGGTAATAGGTCGAATCGGAGACATTATAAATGGAGAACACTGCGCCAAAGCTTATGAGGGAATCTTTGCTATGAGTTGGGATAATGCAGCTTCAGATGTATCAAACTGCAAAATGAAAGGGTCTGGAATAGGAGTCCCCGTACAACCAGCCATAATATATGAAATGATATGGAATATGTTGTCCTTATATATTATCTGGTATTTTAGATTTAAATTATATCCATCAGGCATGTTGTGGGTTCTTTTCTTATTACTTTACTCTATTGGCAGATTAATAATCTCATACCTAAGGTATGACAGAATATGGGTTCCGTTAAATTTTTTCGGAATGGATATAAGCATTACAGAAGCTCAAGTCATAGCAATTATATGTATACTAATAACTCTTCCTATATTAATTATAAATGTGAATTACAAAAACATTACTACATTTCAGTTTTTTGAAAATAATAACAAAACCAGAGCAGAAAAAAGAAGACAGAATAAATCTAAAAAATAATTTTAATGGAATTAAATAAAGAAAAAATTTCTATAATTAATAGTAAAGGTAATAGATATTATTTAATACCAGGATTATCTGAACCTTTGCCTAGCGTTACATCTGTATTAAACACTATTTCTAAACCAGGCCTTATCAGCTGGGAAAAAAATGTTGCAATAGATTATGCAAGAGAAAAAATTTCGAAATATATAAGTAATACAGAAAATACTAATTTAGATGGATTACATGAAATATTCGAAAATGCAAAAGAGCAACCTAAATTTATAATGTCAAAAGCCGGAGAATTTGGGACAAAAGCACACGAATTTATAGAATTACTTTTACAACAAAACTTTGATGTAGATGTTCCAAGCAACATGAAGTGGATTTATAAAAATTTCAATGATTGGAAAAATGAATATAATTTTAATAACATCGAACAGGAAAAATATTTATATTCAACAAAATACGGTTATGCAGGTACAGCTGATTCTATAGGATTAATAAACGATAATTTATTTATATTGGATTGGAAAACATCAAAAGGCTTATATATTGAACATTTATTACAAGTAAGCGCATATGCGAATGCTTATACCGAATTAACAGGCAATCAGATTGCTAACGCCGGAGTGCTAAGATTAGATAAAAATCAATCTGGTTATGAATTTAAAATCATTGATGATATAAATAAACACTTTATAACATTTAGAGCTGTGCTATGGCTTTGGAGATTTCTAAATGATCCAGATTCTAGTTATACAAAATAACTAATTGTTTGGTTTTGAAAAAACCAAGGAACAATTATGCCCTCCAAATCCAAATGAATTAGACATAGCGTAGACCAAATCCTTATTTAATGCTTTATTGGGAGTGTAATTCAAATCACATTCTGGATCTTCATCATTTAAATTAATTGTTGGAGGAACAATATTTTCATTTAAAGATTTGACAGATATTGCAGCCTCAATAGCTCCGCTTGCTCCTAATAAATGTCCTGTCATAGATTTAGTAGAACTTATAGCAATATCATTAATTGCGTTACCAAAAACTGTTTTCATAGCCATTGTTTCAAATTTATCATTTAAGGGCGTAGATGTTCCATGAGCATTTATATAATTGATTTGATTTGGATTAATTTCTGCATTAACAATAGCTTCATTCATCGCTCTTACTCCGCCTTCTCCCCCTGGGGCAGGTTGAGTAATATGATTAGCATCTGCAGAAGATCCATAACCGGCAAGAGTAGCTAATATATTAACTCCTCTTTTATCAGCGCTTTCCCTGGATTCCAAAACTAAAACTGCAGCCCCTTCACCTAAAACAAATCCATCTCTATTTTTATCAAATGGCTTAGAAGCTTGCTTGGGTGACGAATTGTTTTTTGAAAGAGCATGACAAGCGTTAAATCCTGCAACTCCAATAGGGCATACAGCTGCCTCAGAACCGCCTGCTAATACTATATCAGCTCTATTTAATTTTATAAATTCAGATGCTATGCCTATAGAGTCTCCGCCACTTGCACAAGCAGAAACAACAGCGAAGTTAGGACCTTTAGCACCAAGTTGCATTGATACTTGGCCAGAAGCCATATCAGGCAACATCATAGGAACTAAAAATGGGCTAATTCTAGAACTTCCTTTATCTCGCATTACGTTAATCTGCTCAGATAATGTAATAATCCCTCCTATACCACTAGTAATCATCACTGAAACTCTATTTTCATTGCTATCATCAATAGTTAATTGAGCAGAATTAAGAGCTTCTTTGCCTGCAACCAATGCTAACTGTGAAAAACGATCCATTCTACGAGATTCTTTTTTTCCAATTAATTCGATAGGGTCAAAATTTTTAATTTCTCCTGCAATTTTTGTTTCAAGCTCAGAGGGGTCGAAAGATTGTATTATATCTATCCCAGAATTACCTTTAATCAAATTATCCCATGATTCATCCATGGTATTACCAACAGGTGAAATCATTCCAATACCAGTTACAACTACTTCTCTACTCAACAAAATCTCCTAAATAATAAATAATAAAATATTATTTCATATTAAATTAAATTAAAAAATATATATTATGGTTAGTTTAAATAATGATGATTTATTTCTTTTACTTTAACTAGATTAAGATATTTCTCTACTTCATTTTTACTAGGCTGGCTTTGTATACCTCCTCTAGCTGATACTTTAAGACCAGCAGAGGTTATTGCATATCTCATATTATCTTCTAAATTCATATCTTTTATATATGAATAAAAAAAGCCACCTAAAAAAGAATCACCTGCTCCGGTAGTATCTAATAACCCTTTAGGTGTAATTGGCTGAGCATATATAATTCTATTTGAATTACCTATGTATGCTCCTTCCTCTCCACATTTTACAACTACAAGTTTACATCCTTGCGCCAAACCAAATTTTATCATATCTACAGGTGTATCCAGTTCAAAAACTTTATTTACTTCTTCAGGATAGGAAGGAGATAGAATATCAATATATTTTATTACATCTAAGATAGCATTTTTTGCATCACTTGCTGACCAAATATTGGATCTGAAATTTGTATCAAATGAAGTTGTTATTCCCAATGATTTAGATTTAATTAAATATTCACTTACTGCCTCTCTTGCAGATTCAGAAATACACTGTGTTAAAGAACTTGTATGGAAAACTTTTGCGGTTTTTAAATAATTTTCATTTATTGATTTAACATCAAGTTTGCTTGCAGCGCTATCTTTTCTGTAATACACAAATTGCCTATTATTATCTTCTTGTAAAACTGTAAAGTGAACACCATTAAAACCTTCAATAATTTGAGTACACTCTAAGTCAATGTTCAATGCTTTCCATTCATCAAGCAAATAATCTTTAAATGGGTCATTACCTACATTTGTTATATACCCACATTTAAGTCCTAGTTTAGTCGCCATTGATATCATATTCATGGTATCTCCAGCATAAGCTTTGTGAAAAGTAGGGCTTTGTGAAAGTGTCCCTGATCCAAAAAGCTCGACCATGACCTCTCCGCACGAAATTATATCTAGTTTTTTCATAATGTAATTTTATCAATTAATGTAAAATATTATAAAGTTAACTATATTAATTGCAAGAACAATAATGATTTCTGTAAAAATTGATACTCATGGATGTAAATTAAATCAGGCAGACAGTATTCAATTATATAAAAAGTTTATCCAAAATGGATTCAATGTAAATTCCAATTTAGACAATCCGGATATCTATATTTTAAATTCATGCACTGTTACTCATGTAGCAGACAAAAAAGCAAGAAAATCGCTTAGAAAAATTAAAAAAGATAATCCCTCTACTTTAACAGTCCTAACAGGCTGCTATGCGGAACGTGATAAAGAAAATATCATAAAAAGTAAAATAGCTGATTTGGTTTATGGGAATTTTCAAAAAGATAACCTTATTAAAGATATTTCTAATCATCTAGGTTACCAACTTCCTCCAATAGACAATCCAATTAAAACCGGCAATCTCTTAGATAGGACTAGAGCTTCAGTAAAAATACAGGAAGGATGTAATCAAATTTGTGCATATTGTATTGTCCCTAAAGTTAGAGGGAGAGAAAAAAGTATTGATAAAAGATTAATTACAAATGAAATAAATGATTTACATGAACGCGGTTATAAAGAAATCGTACTTACCGGAACACAATTAGGAACATATGGATTTGATCTAAAAAATGAAAATTTAGAAACATTAATAAAATTTATAATGACTGAAACTAGCATTGAAAGATTAAGAATTTCTTCGATACAAGCTCATGAGATTTCAGAAGATTTATTAGAGATTTACAGACAATATTCACAAAGAATTTGCAATCATTTCCACCTGGCTCTACAAAGTGGCAGTAATAAAATTTTAAACTTGATGAGAAGAAAATATGATAATAATAATTATTTAAAAGCAATAAATTTAATAAAATCCAATCTTATAAACCCATCTATTTCAACTGATGTGATTGTAGGATTCCCCGGTGAAACTGAAAGAGATTTTAATGATTCTTTAAAAATAATAAAATCATCCAAGTTTTCTAAGATTCATTTGTTCCCATATTCTGACAGGCCTGGCACATCTTCATATTATTTCAAAGATAAAATCAAACCTGAAATTAAAAAGAAAAGAATGAATATAGCATTAAAATTAGCGAATAATGAAGAATCTGCTTATAGGCTCAATGTTATAAATCAAAAAAGAAATATACTATGGGAGAAACCTCTAAATTCAACTCCGACCAAATTTGAAGGATATAGTGAAGATTATCTAAGAGTTCAAATTGAATCCAAAGAAAATTTGTACAATAAAATCACACCAGTAATCCTTAAAAAGCTTGATAAAGATTATATAATTAGTGAAATCTTATAACTCAATTGGTTGAATTGCTAAATTCCCGCTATTAGATGATAAATATCCTGCAGAATGACCTACTTCGTTTCCAAAAACTAATAACCATCCATCATTAACTGCCATATCAATGAGTTTCTTTTTCCATTCTAAAGTTTCATGGGGATAAACATCATATGCAGCTACGTGTTGAGGATTAATATGTAATCTTGTAGGAATTATAGAACCTGCGTAAACAATTCTTTCACTTCCCCATTCAATAAATACAATTTGATGACCCATAGAAGGACCGCCAGTAATCTGAGTTTTTATACCTGGGATTATTTCACTTTCTCCGTCTAATTCTTCTATAAGGTCTTTTTCAATTAATGGTAAAAAATCGTCTTGGTTTACAAAAGATTTTTCTATTTCTGAAGGTTCTTTACTTTCTTCGAGGCAGAGTTTTTGCACAAGATGTTTAGCTTTTGGAAAAGCTGGAACTAATTTCCCTGATCTATCTAGTTTAGTACACCCACCGGCACGATCAAACTGCAGATGAGATAATATAATTAAACTTATATCTTTTGGGCTTAAATTTAATTGTTTCAGGCTTTTTGATAATTTATTCCCATTTAAAGAATATGTATCTTTAACCATATCGTTGGATTTTGAACCCAAACCTGTATCTACTAAAATATTAAATTTTGGAGTTTGAATTAATAATAAATTAATTCCCATTTTCACTCTATTTCTTCTATCTGGTTTTATAGCTTGTTCCCAATCCATTTTAGGTACTCTGCCAAACAATGCACCTCCATCCTTGGACAAGGTTCCGTCAGTCACAAGATTTACTGCAGCAGATCCTAATTTCATAATTAAAGCTCCAATATTATTAGTTGTTATAATTTATACAATGCAGAATATTATAAACTGAAAGTTCTAATCAGGCAAAATTTAAGTTATAATCTTCTATTAAAACAATGAATTAAAAGGAGGCCTAAAATGAATTTCAAAATAGTGAATTCACCTGTTACTGATTTAAAAACTGATTCAATTTGCATTCCGTATTATAAAAATAATGATAAAAATAAAGATCTCAATTCAATCAATAAATTATTAGGTAATATCATAGAAGAACTAAAAGATAAAAAACAAATTTCATCAAAAATTGGTTCAATAACAAATATTTATACACTCAATAAATTAAAATCCAAACAATTAATATTATTAGGAATGGGTGAAGAAAAAGATCTGAATTATGAAAAAATAAGGAAAGCAAGTGGAAAACTTGGAAGATTCTTAAACAGTATGAAAAACACTTCTACTTCTATTGTAATAACTGGGGCAGGGAATAATAACTTAGAATTTAATAAAACTGCAGATTCGATTTCACAAGGGTTAATTCTTGGCACATATAAATATGACAAATTTAAAACGAAAAAAAACCCAAACACATTAAACAAAATAGACCTAATAAATTCATCAGATAATGCAATAGCTAGTGATGGATATAATTTCGAAAAAGTCATTAATGAATCTGATTCAATAAATCTAGTAAGAAATCTTATTAATGAACCACCTAATTATATGAATCCCAATGAATTAGAAAATATCGCTGTAGAAATAGTTCAAAATTCTGAATTAGACTTGACAGTGCTAAATGTTAAAGAAATGGAAAGTTTAGGAATGGAAGTTATATTGGGGGTAGGGCAGGGAAGTAAAAATGATCCCAAAATGATAATAATTAATTATAATGGCGACAAAGGTAACAAAAATAATAATATTGCTGTTATAGGTAAAGGAATAACTTTTGATTCTGGTGGATTGAATTTAAAACCTGGAATGAGTATGAGAACTATGAAAACAGATATGTCAGGTTCGGCAATTGTTCTTGGAGTTATGAAAGCAGTAGCTCATCAAAAACCCAAAAAGAATGTTATGGGAATTTTAGCAATAGCAGAAAATATGCCTGGAGGAAATGCTCAAAGGCCCGGAGACGTAGTAAGAGCTATGAACGGCAAAACTATAGAGATTGGAAATACTGATGCTGAAGGTAGATTAGTATTGTCTGATGCACTTAGTTATGCTGTAGATAAAGGTATTAATAAAATTATAGATATAGCTACTTTAACTGGGGCAATATCAGTTGCTCTTGGTAATGAATATACTGGTTTATTTGGCAATGATCAAAAATTTATTGATGAATTTTTAAGCAGCGCTAAAAGCACAGGAGAAAAATTCTGGCAACTACCCGTTGATGACAATTATAGCAAGCTATATAAAAACTCAATTGCTGATATTGAAAATATCGGTGGAAGAGATGCAGGGTCCATTACAGGAGCTATGATTATTGGAGAATTTGCAGGGAAAGCATCATGGATACATTTAGATATTGCCAGTACAATCACATCTCCAAAAGATGATGGATATAATCCAAAAGGCCCAACAGGAGTTAGTGTTAGGACTATTTTAAATTTATTAAAAAATTCATAAATATTTATCAAATTATAGATAAATTAGTTGACAGAACTATTAGTAAATCTGTTATGATTCTATAACGTTTCTACGTACCAAACCTTATGTAAAAACTTTACATAAATTAACTTTGATTAGGAGAATGAATAGCTAATATGGATGAAAAATGGACATTTATCACTAATCATGGTCTGGTATTAAGCCATATAGCCCAAAACCCCAAAATCACGGCAAGAGAAATAGCGTTAACAGTTGGTATTACTGAAAGAACAACCCATAAAATTATTACCGATCTTGAACAATCAAATTATATTTCAAAAACACGAATAGGTCGACGAAATATATATGAAGTAAATTTCCGAAATCATCTAAGGCATCATTCTAAAAAGGATATTGAAGTATCTACAATACTACAAGCTTTAAATGTAACGTTTGATAATCAAGATATTGATGACAGTAAATATGCTAGTGCATAAATAATATTATTTTGAAATCTTTATTATCGAGCGCTATAGCATTATTGAACCTTTAATGTAATAAATGATAAAATCCTTTTTCGTGGTGGGCGTGGTAGAGTGGTTAATACGCCCGGTTGTGGCCCGGGAGAGCGAGGGTTCGATTCCCTCCGTCCACCCCAAAACTATCTGAATTGTGTAGCAGATTCTCATGTCCACTTCTATAAAGATATACTATAATGATTAAACTGCGCCTGTAGCTCAACGGATAGAGCATCTGACTTCGGATCAGAGGGTTGTAGGTTCGAATCCTACCAGGCGTGCCAAAATTTTTCTAAAACGAGTAGTAATGAATAAAAAAATACAAAGTGAATTATCATCAAATGGAATTCTAAGAGCCGCTATAAACATGTCAAATTTTCTTTTGGTTACAAATAAAACAATAGCTGGGACACCTATAGGAGTTTCCCCTGACATGGCTAAGGAATTAGCAAATAAATTAAATTTACAATTGAAACTTATTCCTTACGATACTCCTGGAGAAATCGCGGATGACGCAGAAAATGATAATTGGGATATATGTAACATAGGAGCTGAGCCGCAAAGAGCAGAAAAAATAAACTTTAGTGCTGCTTATGCTGAAATACAGGCTACTTATTTAATACAACCAAATTCAAAATTGAAGAATATATCTGATGTAGATAAAACTGGAAATAAAATTGCTGTTGCTAGTAGAACTGCATATGGATTATGGCTTGAACGAAATATACAAAATGCTAAATTAATACAAGTAGAAGGAGTAGAAAACTCATTTGATGTATTTTTAAATGAACACTTAGATGCGTTGGCAGGATTAAGACCTGCATTAATAGATGACGTTAAAAAAATCTCTAGTGCAAAAATTTTAGAAGGGCAATTCATGTCTGTTCAACAGGCAATTGGTACATCTAAGAAAAACATAAATTCATCTATTTATATAGCCAATTTTGTTGAAGAAATGAAAAAAAACGGGTTCGTACAAAGATTAATCGATAAACACAATGTAAATGGGAAATTATCTGTAGCTAGTTTAGCTTAGCAGGAATATATCAGCCAAAAATCCAAAAAGATTATATATTCCTGCTAATTAATTATAAGAATAGCACAGAACATATGTTCTGGTCAAGTTTAGTTAATTATACTGCTTATTTTGTCCGGACTCAAATCATTGATTATATGCTCTACTAATTTAACTCCGATTTTATAATCATTTAAATCAATAACACTATTATGAGAGTGAAGATACCGAGTAGGTATTCCAAGATTAATTGCAGGTATTCCTTGACGTGATTTTTGATACATTGCTCCATCTTCGCCATATCCCGCTAACACTTCATATTGAAAATTTATATCATTATTTAATGCAATTTCTTGTATATAACTTTGAAGATTTTTATTAGGCAACATAGAACTATCATGTAAAAATATAGAAGGACCTAATCCTAATTCTTCCTGAGCTTCATCTTTTATCATATATGGGAAATCACCGGCGACTCCTACTTCAAGATTAATACACATATCAGAATTTGTTATATAAGCACTAGTCATTGCTCCTCTAAGTCCAATTTCTTCTTGGGTAGTAAATACAAAATTCAAATTATATGGAAGAGTTATACCATCTATTCTTTTTGCTAAATCAATTAACATTGCACATCCAACCCTATCATCCCATGCTTTGCCTAATAAACGATTATTATTTAATTCGAGAACTCTACTATAAGGGGCAATTGGATTGCCAGCCCGTATTCCAATATCTATTGCATCGCTTTTACTCTTTGCGCCTATATCTATAAATAGTTCATTATTAGATTTATAAAAAGTTCTTCTTTCTTCTGGGGTCATTACATGAATTGTTTTAATTCCTGATATTCCGATAATATCTTTTGTCTCAGTTCTAATAGTCCATCTTTGATTTATCATTGATTGCGATAACCATCCACCTAAATTCTGAACTTTAATAAAACCGTTGTCATCAACGTATTTAACTAAATATCCAATCTCGTCCATATGTGCAACGAAAGATATAACTGGTAAAGTCGAATCGTTATGTTTAGAAAATATAACTGAGCGAAGGCCATCTTCAGTTCTATTAAAAGAATTTAATGATTTAAATTCTTTAGAAATTATTGCATTTATTTCTTCTTCAAATCCCGAAGGGCCAAAAGCTTCTGATAATTTTTTTAAAATATTTAAATTATTCATTATACTCACTTTTAAAATTTACAAATGATTATAAATCTTATACCATACAGAATAAACTTAAAAGTATAGTAAAAATTCCGAATATTTTTCACACATAAACACCAAACACGAACACAAATTTATTTGGGCTTTATAAGAGAGGATAATAAATGGAAAAGGCGTTATTGGCAGCTGGTTGCTTTTGGGGAGTTGAAGAAACATTCAGAACTACTAACGGAGTAATAGATACTAAAGTTGGATACTCCGGAGGCCATAAAGATAACCCAACATACGAAGAAGTATGCACAGGAAATACAGATCATGCCGAAGTAGTAAAAATCGAATTTGATGAAACAATTATCACATACGAACAAATCCTTAATATATTTTTCGAAAACCATAATCCAACACAATTAAACAGGCAAGGCCCAGATATTGGAACACAATACAGATCTTCAATTTTTTATTTCAATGATAATCAAAAAGCTGAAGCAGAACTAAAATTAAATTCACTGCAAAAAAAATATAATAATAATATTGTTACTGAGATTAAGAAAGCAACCGAATTCTATTTAGCTGAAGAATACCATCAGGAGTATGTTGCAAAAGGCGGCATATGTCACTTTTGAAAAATAAATCTACCAATAATACTAACCTGTTAGAAATAAATGGAGTTACTAAATCTTTCGGAGGTTTAAAAGCTGTTAACAATTGTTCTTTCAATGTAAAAAAAGGTACCATCACTGGTTTAATTGGCCCAAATGGAGCTGGTAAAACCACACTTTTTAATGTAATCACCGGACAATTACTTGCTGAAGAGGGTAGCATTAAAATTGATGGTGAAGAAATAAGTCAATTACCCCCTTATACAACGTTCAAAAAGGGAATAGTAAGAACTTTTCAAATCCCGCGTGAATTAAAAAGAATGACAGTACTTGAAAATTTAATGGTAATAAAATCAAACCAATCAGGAGAAAATTTATTTACCACTTGGTTTAATCCATGGAAAGTCAGCCGAGAAGAAAATGATAATTTAACCAAAGCAGAAGAAATTTTAGATTTTTTAAAATTGTCACATTTAGCTGACGAATATGCTGGGAATTTATCTACTGGACAAAAAAAATTATTAGAAATTGGCAGAACTTTAATGTCTGATCCCAAAATTATATTATTAGATGAGCCTGCTGCTGGTGTAAATCCAACTTTAATGAATAACATTGTAGACAGAATTATTGCAATATCAAAAGAACGTAAAATTACGTTTTTGATTATTGAACATAATATGGAATTGATTATGAATTTATGCAATCCAATAATTGTAATGAGCTATGGAAGCAAGTTAGCTGAAGGTAATGCAAAATCTATTCGTGCGAACAATGCTGTTGTAGATGCATATTTGGGAAATTAAATGAAAAATAAAGCTAAAATTTTAGAAGTCAATAACGTATTCTCAGGATATGGTGAAACTGAAATATTGCATGGAGTTTCTATAGAAATATATGAAAACGAAATTGTAACTATAATTGGCCCTAATGGTTGTGGAAAATCAACCTTAATGAAAACAATATTTGGATTACTCAGAGTAACTTCAGGAAATATTGATTTTCTGATCGATGATAAATTAACCTCAATAAATAATTTTGACACTGAAAATTTAATTAAACAAGGTTTATCGTATGTCCCTCAATCAGACAATGTTTTCCCCTCACTTTCAATAGAAGAAAATTTGGAAATGGGTTCATTTATACAAGAAGCAGGAATGACTGAATCAATAGAATCAATGTATGATTTATTTCCAATTTTAAAAGAAAAAAGGAATGATCCTGCAAGTCAATTATCCGGCGGGCAAAGACAAATGTTAGCCTTTGCAAGAGCTATGATGTTAAAACCGAAATTAATTATATTAGATGAACCCTCAGCTGGCTTAGCCCCTAATCTAGTAAATTCTGTTTTTGATACAATTTTAACAATTCATAAATCCGGTGTTGCAGTATTAATGGTTGAACAAAATGCTAAAGCTGCGCTTGAAAGATCAAATAGAGGATATGTACTAGCCACAGGAGAAAATAAGGCAGAAGGAACAGGTAAAAGTTTATTGAAAAATAAAGAAATTGCATCCCTTTATCTAGGAGGGAAAAATTGAATTTTATATACTCATACAATCAAATCTTACAAAATGTTAATAACATCCCAACTAATATAAAAATTATTCTCTTTTTTATTATTTCTTTAGGCTTGGCTTTTATTTTAGGCGTTCAGGATTTATATGTACATGGTTTGTTAATTGGAACTGTATTTGCATTGGGAGCTATAGGCATTACATTGTTGTATGCAATTGTTAAATTTGCACATGTAGCTCATGGAGATTTCATGACTTTGGCCGCATATCTCGCATTTCCATTTGCTGCATCATCTGTAAACATAGAATATGTTTCTTATGCTGATAATTTCTCCTTTACAGGTTTGTTTGCATTATTAGGATTCGATCAAGTTGGACTTTGGATTTTTACATTTGGCCCCCCACTTTTGTTAGCTATTCCAATTGCAATGCTTATATTAGCATTAATAGCCATTTTACTAGAAATTTTTGTATATAGAAAATTAAGAAACAGAGGAAGTAGTGATGTAATGTTAGCCATGTCCTCATTTGGAATTGCAATCTTACTCAGAGGTGCTATACAGACCATCTTTGGCACTCAATTAAGAAGCTTTGATAGGATTTCAAAACCTTTTTTAGATTTAGGACTAGGGATTGCTGTGCCCCCAGATTTAATTTTCCTAGGTATCACAGCTTTAATATTATGTTTTATAACTCATTACATTTTACAATACACCAAAATCGGAAAATCTATGCGTGCAACTTCTGATAATCCTGACTTGGCAATGGTAACAGGCATTAATGTTAATAGAGTCATAATTAATACATGGGTATTGGCAGCCTGTTTAGCAGCAAGTGCAGGTATATTAGTATCAGTGTTTTCTGCTCAGTTTATGCCACAAATGGGTTGGAAATTATTAATCCCTATTTTTGCAGCTGTAGTATTAGGCGGAGTTGGTAATGCATATGGTGCATTTATTGGTGCAATTATTGTAGGCATATCAATGGAGGTTTCAACTGAATACATAAACCCTGCTTATAAATTAGGGATAGCTTTTACAATTATGTTATTAGTATTGCTAGTAAAACCTAGAGGCTTACTAGGAGGCAAGGAGTAATGGATTTTATACTATCAATATTTAATTATTTATCGACATATATAGTAATCGCAGGAATATATGCAATATTTTCTTTAGGTTTAAATATACATTGGGGCTATACCGGGATATTCAATATAGGAATATCAGCCTTTTTTGCACTTGGTGCTTATACTGCTGCAATATTAACATCCTCAAGCCCTTCACCAGAAATGTTTGAAGATTTTATTTGGGGTGGAAATTTGCCTCAAAATATGGGGTTTTTAAATTTAGGTATTGATTTGTGGTATTTTGTTGGTATGTTAGGAGCAATTTTAATCTGTGGGATAGCCGCAACAATAATTGGATGGATAACCTTAAAATTAAGGGATGATTATTTTGCAATTTCCACATTAGGCTTAGCAGAAACTGTAAGATTTATATTTCTAAATGAAAAATGGCTGGCAAATGGCTCCAGGGGTATGTATAGAATCCCTAAATTCTTAGGAGAATGGTTTCCTCCAGCATATTATAACTATTTCTATGGATTGTTCATTTTATTACTTATTTTTGTATTATACCTAATAGTACAAAGGGCGATTAATTCCCCTTGGGGTAGGGTATTAAAAGCAATCAGAGAAGATGAAGTTGCAACAGCAGCTGGAGGTAAAAATGTTTTTATATTTAAGCTTCAATCATTTGTACTAGGTGCTTGTATTATGGGAATAGGGGGTGTTGTCTATACCCATGGTATCAGATATCTCGATCCTTTAACTTTTGACCCTTTAATGGCTACTTTTATCATATGGGCAATGCTTATGGTTGGAGGCAGTGGGAATAATAAAGGAGCTATCATAGGAGCTTTTATAGTATGGGCTATTTGGACATGGACAGATTTCTTACCTGGGTTCCTATCTGACCCTAATTTAAAATTCTTAATGATTGGATTATTAATCACATTGGTTATAGTTTTTAAACCCGAAGGAATAATAGGAGAAAAAAAGGTTAAATTATCTTCAGGCAAAAGCAAAAAAGATTAATCTTTATCCTTTACACATTCTTCGAAACAAAATATATAAAGAAAATTAACTTGAAAGTCCTTTAAATGATTCTTCCTTGTACATAGATCTTAACAATTTAAGATAGGCATCTTTTGTAAGCAATGGTTCAAATTTATCTACTATCTCTTTCCCTTTTTCTCCATTTCCATGTAAAAGATCAACCACTGTCAAAGCCATTGCTTTTGCAGCAGTAATTACAGCAG
>MDTE01102835.1_pt1 | contig 23334 bp, 24 predicted proteins | sample 811231 | NCBI WGS metagenome assembly MDTE01 (sample SAMN05326651, study PRJNA326480) | marine metagenome | isolation source: seawater | place: Indian Ocean: Red Sea | collected 2010 | reverse complement strand
GGCGGCCGCCGTAATATGATTTTATTTTTTCTGTTACATCAGAAATAAGTGGATAATCGCGATGTGTTGTTCTTATTCGTCTTCCTCGTGGTAGTTCAGTGGTTTGCATTATATCTCTGTCTGTAGGTGGTGCTAATTGGCTTGTTAATACTTTATTGCGTTCTCTTTTAGCAAAATGCTTTTTAATTATTTTAACCATTTCTTCAACTATAAATCCTCGCTGGAATAGGGATTCTGGTATTGGATTAGCCTGGATAATGAGTTGTGCAATTGCGAGATCTAATTCATGTTGTGCATCCGTTGCTAAAATAAGTGGACTTTTACCATTAGCGTCAAGTATATCGGGATTTGCACCATTATCTAATAATTTCTGTACTAAATGTAAATTATCAGTTTGAATTGCCAAATGGATTGGTGCATCATGGTCACTGTTATATTTATTAATATTTGCCCCATTTTTTAATAAAAGAATCAATATATCTTTTTGTGCTTGTATATTTTTATCCTTTATAGTTTGTGTCCAATGTTGTTCGTTTACAAAAAGTGCATGTTCTTGGTTGTTATTTGGGTCATATGGTTCTAAATGTGTGAGATTCATAGTTAACATATGAAGGGGTGGTAAACTAGGTCCATGTTCATTTGGACCTGGTGTGCAGTTTAGATTTGGATCTGCATTATATTCTAATAATATTTTAACCATATTCGTTTTTAATTTATCAACTGCAAATCCAAGTAATGTGACTTGATTATTATTTCTTGAATTCGGATCTATACCAGTATCAAGTAAACCTCTTGCTATTTGTTCATTATAATTTTCAAAAGGTGTTTCGCTTGTAATAACCGCTTTAAACAAAGCGGCTGTTCTAGCTTCTTTTATTGCATTATCAGCATCTGCTTTGAGTGCTGAATTTGCAGCGTTTTCTGCATCTTGTGCATCATTACCGCCATAATATGGTTTATATTTCAATTTTTTAGGTCTAAACTTTTGGCCACCAGCTTGACCTTCAAAGGTCAAGCGGCTTTCAAAACTATCTTTTGCGTCTAAATATCCTTGACCTGGATTTGGTGAATAATGACATTTCATAAATTCTTGTCTTAACATATTCATGTTCCTGAGAGCAAAACGCACTTCGCTCCTGTGGATTTTGAGCGCGTGTTCGGCGTAGAGCCGATGGAACGGGGAGCGGCGCCGGGCATCGGTAGCGGCGGCTTGTAGCGAGACGCCTTCGTAGTTAGCACCTATCATCCCCGTTTTATTTTTATAATCTGATATTATTTTGTCAAAATTCTCCAAACTCATACTATATATAATTTTTATATATTTCCACATTGGCAATTGTCACATTGGCAATTGTCACATTTGCAGCTCGCGCGCGGCTTGGATAAGAATTGTTCTTTTTTAGTAAATATTATAGTAAACATCATAAGAATAATGATTAAAATGCCTAAACAAGTTAAATAATTATTTGATTTATACATGTATATAGTATAATGGCATAAATATTATAGTAAACAACTATAGTAAACAACTTAAGTATTTAAGCGAAATTAATATTATGAGATGAGATTTCCGAGAATAAAATCCGCTCCAGCATTGTTGGAAAATGTTGTTGTGAAAGAAACATTCCGTCAGATAAAGAGGTCTGCATCATATCAATTTATGAGTGAAATTACACAATTAACTGTAGATGATATAAAAGACACAAGTGATATAGTGTCTGAACTTGGTTCTAATGTTAATGAGATTACCCAGTCTGGTGTTGATTATATTGAAGACGCAGAAGAGAGAAGTACGGGAAATGTATTTATAACTGTGATTGTGAGACTACTAGTTGGTTCTGCGGTACATTATATTCATGACATATTATCGTATGTATATCATCTTATATTGGCATTTATATTTGTGAAATAAATAGTTTATCTGCAGTATACAGCCATACCGGTTTCAGTCATTTTTCTGTTATATGTTTGTCCTTTGTATGTAAATGAATCTTTGTCTGCTTTTCTAGCCTTTTCTTTGGCGGCCATAAACGCATTGAGTTTTCTTTTGCGTGTGCCTCCAACTTTTTTATTCGGGCGTGAACCTCCAACTTTGTTATTCGATTTTTTAGTAAATGGCATTGTATAATATAGATAAATATTAAAATGATAAATCAAAAAAAATGAACACGTCTTCAGTTCCAAACGAACTGAAGTTAAAATGTCTGCATGGAAAAATATTCCATCTCGTGTTCAATCACCTGGCGTTATGACGGATTATAGATCTAAAAGTATAAGACCTACAAAATTACCAAAAAGTGATACATTTGAAGATAGAAAGAGACGCAATACGATATGTTTTGAACCTGATTATAGTCCTGCGGATTTAAGAGTTCAAACTGGATATGGTGTATGGCCGCGTTTTGGTTATCCAATTAGAGATAATGATGTATTACTAATTCCTGCTTTGTTCTTAGATGTATTTAAAGATTTGTCAAATTCATATAAAGAGTTGATGGATGAGATGGTTTATGATGATTTTACAGCGTGGCATGGAAATAACGAATTAGATGGAACACATTGGATAATGAATGATAAATCAAGTTGTAAAAGGAAGAGTGTATTATTCAATAAAGTAGTTGATAAGATTGGTAATTATTTTAATATGGACATACATGCGACTCGTTTTAATTTATACGAACGTGGTGATGAGTGGAAACCTTTTCACTTTGATGCGGCTGCTATTGATCCAGAGAAAGCTAAAACTCAAAATATGACAGTGGGTGTTTCATTTGGCGCTGAGAGAAGTGTGTGTTTTCAGCATGCGAAAACGGGAACAAGAACCGAGTTCTTATTACCCAATGGAATGTGTTATGCTTTTGGAAAAAAGATTAATACAACTTGGCGCCATGGTATTCCTCCAAAAAAAGATGAGACAAATGGTCGAATTAGTATAATTTGTTGGGGATTTTGTTATCAAGGTTAAGTTGTTGCCGCTGCCGCTGCTTGTTGTTCTTGTAATTCAAAAACTTTATCTTCAAGTTCATTAATTTCAAATTCAGTAAGGTTTTTCTTTTTCCTACCTTCTTTAATTTTTTTCATCATTTGTTTAATCATTTTCTTTCTTTCTTTGTCTGTAAGTGTTTTAATCCTTTCTACTTTGATTTCATTCCCATATGAATCAAAAACAACTTCTGCGTCATCTTTTCCAGTATTTGCCACATCTTCAAATTTGGAAACGGACGTACCTTCTCTGCGTAATCTGCCTTTTTCCATAATCCATTTTTCTTGTGTAACAGCATTAGTAAATTCTTTGTTATGTGAAATAATTATAACTCCACCTTTATAATCATCAATTGCCTTTGTTAAAGCTCCAAGACCATCTCTATCAAGATAATTTGTGGGCTCGTCCATAATAATAATATGAGGATTTTGCCACATAGATGCTGCTAATACAACTTTAACTTTTACGCCTCCCGATAGAGATTTTATTAGTGTATGTGATGCTTGCTCTTTATCAACACCAAATTGTTCTAAGTGTGCTTCAACATCTTTTGCAGTAAGTGTTTTTGATGCTAAACCGGCTGCTACAGCTTCTTTTTCGTCATGACGCTGTACTAATTTCTTTGCTCCCATTCTAAGTAGAAGTTCTCTGCGAACCCACATCGTATTTTCGATAGGTTTGCCTTTCCATTTGACTTCATATTCTCGTGTTTTTTGTTTCTTATTTTCTTTTCTACTGATAATAGCTTCTGGTTCAAGTGCTAATTTTTCTTCATCTGGTGTTTCGCATGGTCGTAGTTCACCTGTTTTGTGGATAAAGCATTTTAAAATTTTTTCTGCGTCTGCTGTTTTTGTCGGATCTTTATTAATAAGGTCTATTCCTTCTTGGTCTTCGTTTCCAGCAAATCTCCACATAATATATTGTGCTGGTGTTTTATGGATATGTTTTTCTAGATGGTGAAATGCGTGCTGGGCTATATAAGCTAAACGAAGCCCTGGTTGTTTTGTAATTGTACCTTGAGTGGATTTTAGTTCACCGATAAGTAATTTAATTGCAGTTGATTTACCAGCACCATTTGCTCCAATGACACCAACACGAGAAATTCTGGAACATTCAAGGTTAATATCAAATACTGTGGGAGTATCTCTTGTTGGATATTGGAATGTGACATTTTCCATTCGAAGTAATATTTTTGAGAGACTTTTAACGTTTTCTAGTGGTCCTGGTTCTGGAAATGTAAATTTGACAACATCACTTTTAAGTTCAAAGTATCCTTTTTTCTCTGGGTATTTTTCTACAAATTCTTTTAAAACAGAGCCTTTTTCTCCAGTAAACATTCTAAGTTTACGATTTTGAAAATCAATAACATGTGTACACATTTCATTTAGAAATGATGTATCATGTGATGTTGTTATAATTGAGCCTCCGTTATTTTTGAACTGATTAAGCCAATTTTTGATCCAAGCAATATTAGTAACATCTAGATGCCCCGTGGGTTCATCAAGCATTAATATATCAGCATTCATGAGTGTTGCCGCACAGAGTTGCATTTTCATTTTCCACCCTCCGGAATATGTAGTTACACCCATTTCCATATCGGCTGCGCGATCCTTACCAATATTTTTTTTTGCATTACCAAATCCAATATCTAACATAACATCTTCAACCTGTTGTCTAGTTACTGGCGGTGTCATAGAATACATAACATTACAGCAATGAACAACCCATTCAACTCCACATAAATCGATATTCAAAATAGGGAATCCCTTATCATCCTCTCCAACTTCCATTTCTTGTATTTCATGTTCTACAAAAATAGTTTTTAGTTGATCTTTTTTAGGAAATCCTTCTACTTGTTCATTTGCAATAGCTCTCATAAGTGTAGTTTTACCACAATTATTAGGTCCAAGAAGTCCGTAAAATCGATTTTGTTTTAGATGTAGTTTAGTATTATTAAGTAGTGTAAGGGCACCATACGCTAGTGAAAATTCGCCTTTATATAAATCTTTACCTTCTTCTGTATCTTCAAAATCGTCCCCTTTAATTACAAAAAGTTCTTTTGAATATGTAAGAGCTTTTTCACATAACGTCGTGGGCGAAGTGATTCCGTCCCACTTTCCATAATTTTCAAAGATTTGTGTCCATGTTGTATTATCGAAACATGCACTATTACATAAATTGGTGGTTAACATCCAAAGGTGTTCTCCGCCAAAGCCTCCTAATAAATTATTAAAATCTTGAATTGTTTTTGTGAAAGAAACATTTTCTGAACCAGCACAAGAACTTTTTAATGTATTTAGAGCTCTAGCACTGACTTTTCGTGCTTCAGGGTCACTAATGGTTTCTGCAAGTGTTTCTAGATTTTTTCTTAAAACGGCATAAAAAGGTAAAATCTCTTTTGGGTGTTCAATAAGTTGACACATATTGTCAACAATAACACATGACAAACGTTTAGTAGCTGTATTTTTGTCTCTCAAACCTCTTAAGAGAATTGGAACAGTAACAGCAAGTGCTGGAGCTTCTACGTTTTGTACGAAAACGCAACTTGCAAGTTCTTCTACACATGAATATATTTTATCTGGGTGTTTTAAACCATTAATAACAACTGGTATAAATTTTTTTAAATCATCGTTTCCACTACATCCCAATATCAATTCCAGAACTTGAGCCGACACTTCGCGGACACGCACGCTACTATCGTTAATATCATATGAGATAATTGGAATTAATTTAGGCATACTAATTTTGATTTGTGTGGGATTTTTCATAATTAATGTTTTCAATCCTAGATAGGCGTATTCTTTTTGTGCTCTTTCATAATTTTCTAAAAAGTTACAAAAAATTTCTGCAACATTAGGACTATTCCAAGGATTAAGAATATTAATAATATGATTTGTTACAATTTCACCATATTTATAAAATTGCCTCTTTTGTTTTGATGCATATATTTTGAAAATAACTTTTAAAAAATTCATGAGTTCTAATTCGTCGCCGCCGCCGCACCACTGGGTGTCTGGTGGTTGCGAGGCAAGTTTTTCTAGTAGATTACCTAAAATATCAAGTTGAGATTCATATCCCTGATATTCGGAAAAAGCATTAATAGGCATTTTTGTATAACTAATAATATGTTTTGTGTTTAGTCAAATGCACGCGGACTTCTAGTACTAATAACACCTTTAAAAAGGTTCATAAAATTAATCAAGCTATCAACATCTTCAAGATTAATTGAATTATATAATGACACTCTACATCCTTTCAGTGGATCGAATGGGTGGTGTTCTAAACCAATTATTCCATTTTGTTTTGCTTTTTCAACAAATTCTTTTGATATATCTTGAGAATTATCAACTAAGAAATTAATATTAGTTCTACTTCTATTTTTTGGATTAGTTATATTTGTATAAAAACCTTCTGATGAATCCAAATATTTATAAAGAAGATCACTTTTTAGTAAATTTTGTTCATGATAATAATCGATACCTCCTTTATTTATCATATTGCGAATGTTAACATATGTTATATAAATTGAAAAAATGCAGGGTGTTGGTCCGAGTTTATTAATGAAATAATACCAATCCATTGCTATAGGTGCTTTTGGATTTGGGATACCGAGTGTTAAATCATTAGAGTTTTTTGCATTAGGTGGGTATGATAATCCGTCTAATGCAATCTTATCAGAAAGAATAACAAGTGATGCCCCGGTTATTCCTAAATTTTTTGATAAAGATGAAAATATAACTCCGTATTTAGTAAAATCGATATGTTTACCACCGAGTATAGAGCTCATATCAGATACTAAAAAATGATTTTTTGGTGAGAAATGCAAACCATTTCTGAATTCGAAACAATTTCCAGTTTCGTTTTCGCAATAATATGTAAAACTAAATTCAGGACTATCTACTAGTACAGCTTCGTTCCTTACTCTGGAAACACTACAAAATTTTTCAAATTCATTTGCGGCGACATGACTCCAATATCCTGTTACTAAAACTTGTATTTTTGATTTTCTGTCACATAAATTATAAAATAGAGATGCAAATTGATGAGTTGCTCCTCCATTCATATAAAAACAATAGTAATCAGTAGGAACTTTTAAAAATTGCCTTGTAACTTTAATAGTATCTTCATATAGTTTATGCCATTCGTCGCTGAAATGGCTTATTTCACAAATACTCATTCCGGTATTATTAAAGTTAGTCATTGCTATACTTGCTTCTGCCAAAACAGAAGTAGATAATTGTCCGGGTCCCGCTTGAAAATTAATAGGTCTATATCTCATTGACCATAAAAAAGAAATAATGCTTATATAGCTTAATACAATAATGAATATGAATATATTATGTCCCGTGAAACAGTATTAAAAATTATGCCTGATAAAGAACCTATTTTAAGATTAACTTATAAATATTATAGTTTTCGATGGATAATTCGTCCTCCAATATTGCAATCATTGCTTGATTTATTATTAGATTTACAAACTCAATTTACTGTAACTCAAATCTGCGAATATAGTAACAAAGAAATAATAAATACTCAAAAATTACTGAAAAAAATTAATTTCGAAAGGAATAGATATTGTAACACGACTTTTATAAATGGTTATAATTCACGGTGGATAAAGGGTGAAAATCTAAAGTCAGTGAATGGTTTTAGTAATGAAATAAGACTAAGACTACAAACAGTTACTAGAGAAAGATTAATATCAAGTAGGACAAGTCTCAGTATTCTTGGTAATTTCGAGGATTCTATATCTCCTAAAATGATTCAAAATATTTTGACGTGGTTAAAAAAAACAAATCCAAAAGAATCAAAAATTAATGATATTCGTCGTGGTCGTGTTGGTTTGATGAAGGAACAAATTATAATGAGATTAAAAGAGATAGGAATAAAAATAGACGCAATGTTGTTATCTAATTTTATTGATGAAAATAATCCGATAGAATATTTGAAAGAGTGGAATGTAAAAAGTCATTATAATGGAAAAAGAATGAAAAACTGTGAAATTCGTAGGTTATTAAAAATAGAATTTTACAGACGAGAGAGAAATTATCTTCGTCGTTCTTTTATAAAGCCCAATATTCGTAATCTACCAGCTAGTATTGAGAAACTAATTTTTAGTTTTTTAAACTCAGACACGAATGTATCTTCCGATATGCAAGTAGAATTAATTTCGCCTGGCGCGTTTTCGATGGAGGGAGGCCTCATGACGACACGTGCCGACGGTCCCGCTAGCTGGCGTCTTTTTGCTAACTATTAATAATGATAAATGTGGAAGCTAAAAGCTTTGATATACTTGAAATAATAATAATAATATTATCGTTTATGTTGTGCGTAGTAATTTATCGTAATAAAGGCATTTGTTATTAAAAATGTTAATGAGTGATTATTTGAATCCGAATACAATATTTTTAGAACATTTAGAAAAATCTAGTTCAAGTGAGCAACTTCGAACATGTGATTTTTGTATTTCTGATTATGGAATAATAAACAATTTAGGTATAGTTTTTGATGATTCAAGTGGATGTAAAATAAGTTGTGATTCTGTTTCAACCCAGAGTGAAAATGGTCCTAAATTATATTTATATGATTCAGAAAGAGGAAAATTGCCAAAAAACATAGCGTTTACAAATAGTTATCCTATAAGTTCGTTTCATGAAAATTTTCAAAAAGAAACGGATTCAGAAAATTTGATAAGAAGTTTAATATTTAATTTATTTTTGATAATTGTATTTGATGATGTTGAAAATATTAGTCAAATTGATTTTACTTTGCTAGGTAATCGTTCTAATAATCTTTTTTTTTTTGGAGGATCCTACAAAAGATTTGATACATAAAATAGAGAAGGATACTTTTGAGAATCTAAATAAAATAGAAAACCAAGAGAATGTAATTGAATATTGGAAAAGTCAAATATATTATAATGATAGCATAATTTTTAGGAATGATGATCTATTTTATACTTATTATACAATAAGTCTTAATGCTGAAAATAATATTTTAAACTCAAATTCATTCGTAAGTCAAAAATTAATAAAGAATATAAATTTTGTTTTAAGTTGGGTTTTGAATATAGATTTGTTATGCTGAGCATGCTTCACAAACTTCTTTTACGGGCTCTATTGTAAAAGATTGTGCTTTGCTTTGTGGTCTTGTTCTTAAATAATATACTCCTGTTTTCAAACCTTTTTTCCACGCATAGAAAAGCATGCTTGTAACAGTACTTGATTTTGCTTCTGAGAGGAAAAGATTAAGACTTTGACTCTGGCATATAAATTTTCCTCTATCCGCGGCATAATCTATGAGAACTTTTTGTGATATTTCCCAAACGGTTTTGTAAGTAGTTCTAATAATTTCTGGTAAATTAGTTAGATGTGAAACACTTCCGTTATTTGATAGTATAGAGTCTTTCATTTGTTTATTCCAAACTCCAAGTGCAACAAGGTCTTCTTGTAAATACTTATTCATAACAATAAATTCTCCAGCAAGAGTTCTTCGAACATAAATATTTGAAGTAATTGGCTCGAAACATTCAGTATTGCCTAATATTTGCGCTGTAGAAGCAGTTGGCATTGGTGCAACAAGAAGACTGTTTACTGTTCCATATTTCTTAATGCTATTTTTAAGACCATCCCAGTCATAAGTCGGTTCTGAATCAATTGGTTGTTGTTCCCATAAATCAAATTGCAAAAGACCTTGTTGGAGTGGTGAACCTTCGAAAGAAGAATACGCTCCTGGATATTTAATACCATCTACCGTTTTTTTCTTTTCTGTTTTTTTCTGAGCCAATTGCATAGATTCATCCAATGATGCATAATAAATTGTTTCGAATATTTTTTCATTAATAAATTTAGCTTGTGGACTATCAAAAGCAATTCGCATTTTCATGAAAACATCCGCGAGTCCTTGAACTCCAATACCAATAGGGCGGTGTCTTGTATTTGATTTTCTAGCAGTTTCAATAGGATATGTGCTTCTATCAATAACTTTGTTAAGATTTCTAGTTAATTGCCTAGCAATTTGTCCTAATTCCGTATAGTCATATAAAACAGGGAAAGCACTAATAAAGTCTGTAAATCCCCCTTCGAAAGTTCCAGCCTTTATAATTGGATATTTTTTTCCAGAAAGTGGAGTAGTTAGTTCGTTGAAGGTTGTTTTGATATCCCACCTTGTTACCCATGATTTTGCCAATTTGCAAAATGAACAATTCGGAATTGTTGTAATATTGACTTCACCTTCAACACATGGTGGAATTACACAAGATGGTAAACTAATACTGGCAAGATTGCATACAGCTGTTTCATCCGGTCCGGAATATTCAATAACTTCACAGCATAAATTTGATGATTTAATTGTACCAAGATTTTTTTGATTTGATTTTTTATTAGAACTGTCTTTGAATAATATATATGGTGTTCCTGTTTCTGCTTGTGATTCAAGAATTTTGAACCATAATTCTTGAGCATTTACCTCTTCACCTTTTCCTTCATTTTCATATGATTCGTACAATTTATCGAAATCCTCTCCATAAGCATCAGATAAACCTGGGCAATTATATGGACACATAAGTGTCCATTTTTCGTTTTTCTCTACTCGCTTCATAAATAAATCGGGAATCCATAAAGCATAAAATAAATCTCTGGCTCTACGTTCTTCGAATCCTTGATTCTTTCTAAGCTCTAAAAATTCCATTATATCAGTATGCCATGGCTCTAAATAAATAGCAAATGACCCATTTCTTTTTCCATTTTGATCTACGTATCTGGCAGTATTATTAAAAACTCTTAACATTGGAACAATACCATTAGATGTTCCTGCACCACCAGCAATATCTGAACCACGCCCTCTTATATTATGAATATGGATACCAATTCCTCCTGCGCTTTTTGAAATATGTGCTGTATCTTTAAGTGCATCATAAATACCACCAATACTATCGCTGTCAATTCCCATAAGAAAGCATGATGCGAGTTGACCATTTACTGTACCCGCGTTGTAAAGTGTTGGAGTAGCATGCATACATTTTTTCAATGATAATGAATTATAACTACGAATTGCAGATTTAATATCATTACCGTGAATTCCTAATGAAACACGTAGAAACATGTGTTGTGGTCTTTCAATTATGATACCATTTGTTCTTAACAAATAGCTCTTTTCCATTGTTTTAAATCCAAAATAATCAATATCATAATCACGAGAATAATCTATAATTTGATTAAGTTTAACCTTATGCTTCATAACTGTATTATAGAGTTCTTTTGTAACAATTGGACAACTCTTTCCATTTTTATTTTTATTATCCATAAGAATTTGAATCGTTTCACTAAACGATGGAGATGTTCTTTTGTGATGATTCGAAATAGCCAATCTACTTGCAAGTATTCCATAATCTCCAGAATCCGTAGTAAGTGCCGCACATGTTTGTGCTGCTAATTCATCCAGTTCGTATGTATGAACACCCGAATAAATATCGGCACAAACTTTTTGAGCTAATGCCAAGTGATCAATTTCCAGACTTTTACCAAATTCATTTCCTTCCTTAACAAGTTTTTCCAGTCTAGTTGATACTTTATCAAACGATACTGTTTCTTTTGTGCCATCCCGCTTGATGACATACATGACTTCCATAACCATTCTTATTATTATTATTACATTGAATTGGTCTTAATACTTTTTATGTATTGTTTAAGATGTAATTATTTATTTATAATTATGCGAATTTTATCAATAGATGTTGGAATAATAAATTTAAGTTATGCAATAGTTGACATGGAACTGAAACCAGAAATGAAATGGAAAATAGATGATTGGAATAATGTAAACATGTTACATTCTTTTGACGATCTTAACTATATTTCAAATTATTATTCAAAGTGGTCTAAAGACATGTTATTGACTTGTATAACTAAACTAGGTTTGGAATTGGGTGTTGCTAAGAAGAAATGTGAATTACAGAGTATAATTAAAAGACATTTAAAAGCCAAAAAGATAAGAAAATTACCTATAAATTTACAGAATATTGTTTTAAACATAAAAGCGCATTTCACTGACCGTGTATATCCTTGTGATATTGATATAGTAATAATTGAAAATCAACCATGTATGAAAAATCCACAAATGAAATCAATGCAAATGATAATATTTACTTATTTTTGTTTGAATGGGTTTACTGTAAAATTCGTATCTGCGTCTGAAAAAATGAAGTTTTGTTCAAAAAAAGGATGGCTTGATCCGAAGGAGGTCGTGGGTAACTATAAAAAAACGAAAAAATCTTCAATTGATATTGTATCAAAATTAATTTTAGATCAAGAACATGAAATATGGAATCGTTCTAAAAAGAGAGATGACCTGGCAGACGTAATACTTCAAGCGTTTGCTTATTGCGACAAATGTGTATAAACTAATACCGTGAAATAATTCATAAAAGATGAATGAATTAAATTTGGATTCAATTAACACCTCAGAAGTATCGCTTTCTAAGGTTGACGAAACCGGTAATAAAAGTATAGAGGATGATATACCGAAACTAGATGAGTTGGATTTATTGGTAGATCCAAGCAAGTCTATTCAAAATACACCATCAGTTCGTGTTGATGATGTACAACCGGATAAGTCAAATAGTACTGAGACAAATTTAACATCTACTTTCAAAGATACAGAGATTTCTGAAAAAAAAACTTTAGACAATGTTGAGTTTAAAATCAATGTAGAACGTGAAACAACCCCAAATACAAATGATGATTCTACAATAAAGAAATTTACGACGATGTCATCATCTTTATTTGAAGATGATGGTAAAGAGAGGCAAGAGTTATTATTTAAATTAAAACGTTTAGAAGCTAGAGGTATACCTTTGTCTAAACATTATAGTAATTCATCAAGTGTATCTGAAATGCGCGAGGAGTATTCACGTTTAAAACAACAACGTGATCTTGAAAATAGTATTAAATTTCAAAGAAAAACAATGATGGCATTTGCATCTGGTGTTGAATTTATGAATAGTAAATTTGATCCGTTTGATATAAAATTAGACGGTTGGTCTGAATCATTGCATGAAAATTTGAATGATTATGATGATGTATTTGAAGAATTGCACGAAAAATATAAAACTAGAGCTAAAATAGCACCAGAAATAAGACTTTTAATGATGCTTGGTGGTAGTGCTGTTATGTTTCATATGACACAAAGTTTCTTTAAATCATCATCCATGCCAAACATGGATGATATAATGAAACAAAATCCTGATTTAGCGAGACAATTTGCTAATGCTGGTGTCGCAGAGGCAACCAAAAATTCACCCGGACTTGGAAATTTATTTAATGACATGATGAATGAACACAAACCGGCGCAGCCGCCGGTATTTATTCCACCACAACCAAGTTTCACGCCACCATCGGCCCCATCTAATATGCATGCAGTACCTGATGCACCATCGTCTATTATGAGTGGACCCAAAGATCAGGATGTTGAACGTATTTTAAATCAAATTAACGAATACAGAGAATCGGATGCAAAACCCACTAAAGATTTAAATATGTATCAAAATCAACCTCCGGCCACGCCAGCCGCGCCGGCACCAGCACCAAAACGTCGCGGACGTCCCAAAAAAAACGCAACACCTAGTTTTCCTTGAATGATTTAGGGTGTGGAGCCAGTAATGTCGTTATAAATGAATATAATATTTTTAACACCTTTTTATAAATATATTTTTCCACCTTATCAGGCAATAAGTCTATCTTAAAAAGCTTAAAATCAACAACTCCAATATCAACATCGTCTTTATTTTCTTCAAACCATTGTTCAACAAAAATATCAATATTATTACGCCAGTCCGGCAGCGGTGTACTTGCTTTTAATTTCGTATTTTCTTCTTTTAATTTTTTAATTTGTTCTTGTAAGTCTTCCGTTAGGGCGTCGTCAGGTGAACGTAAACAACAATTCATAAATAATAAATATAAATTCTATAATTGTTGGATTTTAAATGTAACGGTCAACATTCATTTCTGATAACGGAATATTAATATATTTATCGAAACCAGATGGACGAGTTATCATTAGTGGTATTTTTTTCTCTTTAAGTTCCTTTATAAATATTTCTTCTTCGGTATCGTCATTATCTGTTTCTACTAAAGGCTTCATTCCATCAATTAATTGTTGTATACGGATTCCTCTTATTCTAGTATATTCATACTTTGTAATAATTGGACGGTCCATATTGTATTATAATATTTGAATGTTATATTTTTTTAATCATTTTTTTGAATTTCATTATTGTTTTTTTTTAAAAATAATATACGGTTGCCGGATGCGAGTTGAGACCAGACGTCAATATAATGTATTTCAGAAATAATTTGAAATACCCACATTCTTTGTTCCTTCGTGGTTCCTTTAATCTTAATTATACCGTTAATTTCTTCCAGCTCTTTTAAAAACAGTGATTCATTATTTGATTTTATATACTTAAAAATATTTTGTTCTATTTTTCTATTACCCTCATATACTATTACTTCGCTATCTTCCTCGTCATCGGACTCATATGACTCGTCAGATATATCCTCTTCGTCCGCATCGTCATCCTCATCACTGTCATCATCTTCTTCAACAGAACCAATTGACATTTCTTCAGAATTACTATTTTTAACAATATCTTGAATCGCCCTTTCAGCAACTTGTCCTAAAATAGCAACACTGGTCGTTGTGGATGCATTGCCACACACAACAATACTAACAGATATACCTGAATGTTCTACTTCAACTTTCATTTTATATAATTTATATATAATAATCTTTAACCCATTTCGTGGATAGATTTATTGCATCCTGTTAAATAGCTAAAAATAATATTTTCAATATAATCTGGCAATGAATTAAGGCGAGGCATACAAATATGTGAACGAAATATGTTTTCCTGCTTTTCATAAAAAGCCTTTTTGAATAATTCGCGTATTTCACTATTTTTCATTCTTTTTCCATTTTTATGTGTTTTAATATTCCATTCTTTAACAAATTCAATTGGATTATTTTCATCAATAAAATTAGATAACAACATAGCGTCTATTTTTATTCCATAACTTTTTAAATCACGAATAATATTTTCTTTAATGTCCCTCTTAACATTACCATAAATATCTGGGTTAGTTTTTTTTAGCCATGTAAGTATTTTATGTATCATTTTGGGAGAGATTGATTCTTCAAAACTACCTAAAACACGTTTAATTGATCTAATACTAGTCAGTCTATCGCGCATGATTGTATTGATTCTATAAGAAATTTCACTTAGAAAATCTTTTATGCTTGGGCCCTGCCGATACCACTCGTACGACTGCCAAGAACTGCCATAATTCAAGTTAAACTTTGATTTTAAATTCCTAATATTTTTCATTATGGTTATCATCTCATCAGTATTAAAATTTGTTTCATTTGCAATTTTCCATTGTGTTTCTATATTCTTAAGGATTTGTATTATTTGTGCTCTTGAGAGATAGTTCCGATAATAATATTGTTTTTTCGGAAAATAATAATCACAATAAACTGTTTTATCAATATTAAATATAATATCATTTTGATGGGGATCGTTGTACATTCTTATTATTATATGTTAATTAATACTTAAACGACGTTCTACTACTCCTCGCGTCTGGCTCTTCCTAAGAATTCTGGAATACGTTTAGTACGATTGTGTTGTTTGAATCTTCTACTACCAGGAGGTAATGTGTTTTTATAATGTGCTGGGCGAGTATCAGATGAGAAATCTTTTCTTATTTCTTCAGTTTCTAGAAAATTATTTATATAACTATCCCATTCTTTATTTGGACTTTTTTTTCGTGATTCCAAGTTGGCCTTCGACCCATAATTATCTATATCTACTTTAAAACTTTCATCTTCCTTATATTTCTGTAAAAAGGGTGATAGAGACGAACCTGGTTTTTCTTTCTCTAATTCTTCTGCGTAGTCACTTGATTTACCCCTTTCTGGGCGAGAGTCGAGTATACTGTAGTTTTTTACCAAAAGACTTGCCTCATTATTTGGAAACCATGCTTCTTCTCTAGCATCTTTTGCCCATCGCAATAATTTTTTTTTTGGCTTTGGTGTGTTCATCGCGGAGAGGCGGTCGATGCGTGATATTAAGTTGCCACCACCCTTATTTGGTTCCGCTCTTCCTAAGAATTCTTTTATTTTGTGACGACGTTTTCCTGTGTTGAAAGGTAGTGAATACTGATAATGTTCTGGTTCTTGGCGAGATGATAACTCTTCTATTATGTCATCTGTTTCTTTGCGAAGCTTCTGGCCCGGCGCCGCGGGATTCATTACTTCGTCATATCTTTTATCAATATCTATATTTGGATTTTGTCTTATTTCATTTATTAATAAATTCCATTTAAATGCATCAATTCTTCGACCTTTAGTTAAAGAAGAGCCTAAATCCTGTTGTTCTAATTCTTTAGCATAATCAATTGCGTGACCTCTAGTGGGATCATTGGGAATTGTATATACATTAGTATATATGCCTTCAGATAACCCTCTTCTACGTCGCAAGGGTCGCCATTGAATTCTTTTCTTAGGTCTATTTTTGTTGTATTTATTTAAAAAAGATGATTTGGTGATGCGGCGCGCATTCGGCCTCGACTCCGCAGTGGCCGGATGGCCACTGGGTCGCCGTTTTTGAATACTTTCATACACTTCATTAATTTCTTTAATTCTTTTCTCTTCATTCATCGCCGCGGCATGCGGTGCCTGCGACTCGATTTTTTCGAGTTCGTCGAGCCGTGTCATTATATTTTCGTGATCTGATTTTCCAGCTCCCTTTAAAAGTCGCGTCACAATATATTTAAGACTATTCATTAAATATATATTTTATAATATTTCACCTGGCTGCGCTCAACAAACAGTATGAGGAAATATATTTTTCCATTTTTTAACAATTTTAGCCAACGTTCTATTAACTTTTAAATTTTTAAGTTGTGTAATAGGAACCCATTGCACTCTGAAAATTTCATCTGTATCACGAGTACAGAATGTTGGATTAGATTCTCTATTTAGATTTAAAACATAATACAAAGTATCATATATTCCTATTGAAAATGTATCATTTTTAATTGGAAAATAAATACCAGTTTCTTCCCATATTTCTCTAGTTGCTCCAAAATAAGGCATAGATCTTTCAAAATCCTGAAGATGACCTTTTGGTAATCCCCATTTGTTTTCTTTTTTCAAATACGAGTCTCTGTTTAAAACTAAAACAATGTGAGTATTATTTTCATCGAAAATAATACCCCCAGCCCTAGTTGGTAATTTTTTTGAATGCCCTGTTTCCATTTTGATTATATTAATGTATATAAATTCTTCTTATTAACTGAATATGTTTAAGTAGAAGATGATATTAGCATTTTACGAAGGTCTGGCTTTTTCATAGATTTAGTATATGCAATACCGTATTCTTCAAGATGTTTTCGTAAATCTGCTACGTTCATAGAATTAATTTGTTTTAATTCTAATTTCCTATTATCTATCGAATCAATAATTGCATCTTCATTTTTTTGAGAAACCTCTTCTGAGACCGCGGTCTCGACTGGTGATATTACCTCCTCAGCAATCTCGACTGGTGATATTACCTCCTCAGCAATCTCGACTGGTGATATTACCTCCTCAGCAATATCGACTGGTGATATTACCTCCCCCGCGGTCATGTTCTGCGGCGTTAGCGGGAGTCCTGTCTCCAGCGCGTCGGCCACGAGGGCCGGCTCTTCGTCGAGCGACGATGCGGACTCTACAGATGAACCATCTTCATCAATTATTTCTAATGGCTCTTGGAGTTCGTGTTGCGTCACAAACTCGGGCATTGTTGATGAAGTGACAACAAAAGCAGGATTATTATTAAATAATGGCGCTAGTAAATTTCGAGTTTCTTCATCCAATTCGCTCACCGGTGACTCCATGGAGCCCCCTTCTACGTCTTTTTCTTTTTTATTACTTATTATAATTTGTTGTAATTCTTGTACTTTATTTTCAAGAGAGTCAATTCGTCTCTTATACATTCTACGAACAATAAAGAATGTATATCCTATGAGAAATAGTAGAACTACTCCAATTACAATATGGTTTGGGTTGTACAAAGTAGGCATGATTTAAAACAGATTATAAAATGTGATGAAACTACGCACTTAAAAAATATATCATTTTCAGAATATTGTCTCTATGAACTTTAATAGAGCCTTTGATATAAATTCTAATGTTCATTCTTCTGTTTTTCTTACCACAAATTTTTGTGTGTGAATTTATGATATGAAAGTATTCATCAATAAACTTATCAGCAATTTCCTTGTTAGTTGTACTATTAATACATTTCGTATTGCACCATTCGTTAAAAAAATCAGACATATTGAAATTATAATATATGTATGTGTTTAGTAATATACTATTGAGAATATCTTATACTTGTTTGAGCACGAAGCTGTCTGAATGAAAATATCTTGTATTATTAATGAATAAATATATGTTAATACTAATTTTATTAGTATTAATATTGTGGTTTGGTTTGAACGCTGTACAGGCTTTCTGCGCTTCAAATGTTCCAATAATTAATCAAAATGACCTAGTTGATATGTTTACTAATAATGGATGTATTGTTATACCAAATGTTTTAACAAATAGTGAATGCAATATTATAATTAATAACATAAGAGACGAATTGAGTAATAATAATGCTGAATTTGGTGATATAAATAGTCAGCACAGGAGAATAGACTTAAAATTACCTATTGAAAAAATGGATAAGTTTATAAAAATGGTTTATGAACGGCTAAATGATTTTGTGGAAACTGTGATACCAAATTCTAAAATTGTAGAATGTTCGTCTTTAATAAGTTATCCTGGCGCTTATGCACAGACTTGGCATTATGATACAATTCCTACTAAAAATGGAGCAAGTTTGATATCTTTTGGTATAGCCTTAGATGATATTGATGATAGTATGGGTCCATTAGAGGTAATGATGGGTTCTAATAAATTATTTAATATAGATAGTGGCGAACAAATAATTGAGAAATTACATAAAAAACATGAAACAAAGAAATATTTTAAAAATTACTATAAATCTGTTGGGAATATAAAATATGAAATAGAGAAGAGAGGTGGTAGTGATGAGTATTCTGTGGATGATCTTATTAATGATGAAGCAACGGAAATGTTATGTAGAATATTAGGGATAAAACGAGTAAAATGTTCATGTAAAAAAGGAAGTCTTATAATATGGTCTTCTGAAGTACATCATCGTGGTGGAGAAAACAAATCTAGTAAGGCAAGACCAATATTTTATTTTTCATTGATGGGCGAAGGTGAACCTCCAATAGGTGCGACATATTCGTTAAAAGCCGCCAATGAAAGAGTATATGTTAAAAATTTATAGTTCATTTTCCTTTGAGAATAAATATTAATATTGCAACTGCTAAAATGAATATAAAGAAAAATAATATGGATGTAACAATGATATAAGGGTATAGGTGTGCAAATGCATATCTTATTATTGGATCAATTAAATCGCTTTGTAAACGTTCCATATTTTTTTTTTGGCGAACTTCATCAAGTGTATGATGTAATAAATCACGTATTATTTCTCTAATTATCATGATTGCGTTTGAAATAATTATTATATTATAATTCTAAAAACAACGCATGTCGACATTTGATGAAGAATATGATTCAGATGCAGAATATGTCCCCGATTTCGATATGGTCGATTTGAGTGACTTTCAATTAACAGATGGTGGTGAACTAGTAGGTGGTTCTTGGGGTGCCATGGTAGAGCATTGTAAAGACGATGATATTACTTTCCAGTTTGCATTACCAATATTTAAAGTAGGAGACAGTCTTGATATAACAGAGGCTTCAAAAAATGGATTTTTAAAATTGTCATTAAATGATGGCGATGCTAAACATACTGAGTTTAAAAAATGGATAGCTAATCTGGAAGTATGGTTAGTAGACCAATTTGTTAAAAATCATAATAAATGGTTTGGACATATGTGGGAAGTGGGGGGCCCTTTAGAAGGTCGCCCATTACCACCAGCTTCTGCTATAAGAGAGATGTACCATCCAATAATTGGTGATGACAATATATTTTGTACCCGTGTTCATATAACTAAGGGTAAATATGATGTACAATGCATGGATTCTGAACAAAATATTATTGATTTTTCAAAGATAGTAAACTGTAATGTAGTACCTCTAGTCGAGTTAAAAGGTATTTTTATGAAGCCGCGTGGATATAATCCAGATATTGTGCTACGTGGTTTAGTAATTGTCCCGGATGAGTCCGACACCTCGACGCGGGCAGATCAATATTGTTTGTTTCATACTCCTGAAAACACAGAGCAATACGCTTATTATGATTATGCCACTGATGATGACACAGCCAGTGAAGATGGTGAAGAAAATTCAGAATCAACTGAGAAAGAACTTGATGTAGCTATTGCTACGTCACCCGAGGAACCGGTCGAGCTGGCGCCGGCTGACGCGGTGCCTGCTGAGACCACCGAGTCGCCGTCTCCCGCGCCATCAGATACACCGGCGGCCGTGTCCGAAGCTGCAGCCCCGACGTCGGCATCACCTGACGATGCCGCGGCGGCCGCCACCGTTGAGGCAGCGGCACCAATGCCAGCACCAGTTGTCCAGGAGCCAGATGAACAAAAGATTCATGAATTAATGCGTGCTACTGAAAATGCAAAGATTGCTGCAAGAGAAGCTGAGGAATTATATCAAAGTTATATAAATAAAGCGAATAGTACATCTGTGAATTAAATTTATTTTTTATATGAAAAAGATGTAAATTTGCTGGTAGAAATATGTGGCAAGTTTTTTATTAGCTTGGTTGATTTTGTTTTTTGGTTACACCATAGTTTTAAAATATAATGGCCATTTTTAGGACTAATTGATAATCCATGCACAAAATCTTCATTTTTATCTTCTATTATATTCTCTGAAATCATATTTTCGATCCATATTTTAGTAATATGATGTAGGTCATAAGTATCAATTTTAATTGATATAAACCCCCCGTCTCTATTTTCAGGACTCGACCAGTCTGGGAATATGTCTTCCTTCATTACAAAAAAAATACCACTGTTGTAATGGGATTCTTTTAAATATTTGAAAACACCCCAAAAATCATTAGCATTGTTTGTTTTAGTTAAGAAGTCATAACTGTCTTTTGCCCAACTTGCATTTCTAGAGGAATGAAACCAGAAAGACCAATTATGTTTCATATTTCCCATGAGGTTATATATAATATAATTTAGTTAAAATTTATACTCAATTTATGTATGGGGAACAGCTCCACCCCAAAAATTGTCAGGGGTTATTAATTTGTATCCACTAGATCTAAGTATCTGTTCTTGAGTTCTACTATTGTCCATTTTACTTCTGTCATAAAAAACAGGACTGATTCTTGGTATTGGACTCGAAGGATATGATAACATTCTAAATGGTGCTGCTTCACCAACCACAACATATTTTGTGTATTTTGAGTTATTTTTTTCAACTGTTAATATTACATGTGGAGGAATTAGTCTTGTACCTAAGTGTGAATAATAAGAATTAGGATACCGCATTCTAATATAGAAAACACTTTTTTTAGGTTTTATTTCACCTTTATTGGTAGTATTTTCAAAAGCAATTTCTGCATCAGGAAATGGTATTGCGGAACCAGTATATGATTGACGTAAATCAGGTGATTGAGGAGCGATATAAGATACTTTTGTCGACGGAGTCCAATCTTTCAATGTGCATTTTAGTTTAAGTATATTCGGACATTTACGAAAAACTTCAACAGTTATATTTGAAGAGTCTTGATTCATATTAGTATAAGATAGAAATAAAAAAAATGCGCGTTCCAAATTCAATAAATTATTTCTGCAAATTATTTATGGAACTAATTCAAACTTTTAACACAACTTTAAATGATTTAATAAATAATTTACAGAAATGTTATCCTGAATATGTAAAAGATGTTACGATTATAACAGAATTAAATGACACACGTCCCCTTCAAAAATTCATGAAAGCAATTGGTGACGATGTTAATAAAATATCAGTAAAAGATGAAAGTTTTTTTGACTGTGAACGAACATGTCTTGATTGTGATTTGTCTGAAATTTGGAAATCGTCAAAAACGAATGAACAAAACAAGAATGTTATTTGGAAATTTATGCAAACCCTTGTGTTAATAGGAACAACTGTTCGTTCTAAATCGAAAAGTTTAGAAGATTTTTTTGAAAATTTTGATGATGAGAACATGTTTAATGATGTAGAAGGTGTACAATCACAAATGTTGAATATTGTTCAAAAGCTACTAGAAGAAAATAGTGAAGAATTTGAAGCAGAGAGGTGGCCCGGAGGCGATTCATCTGATGATGATAGCCCTTCACCCTCGGCGACAGGTGGCGATGCGGCCGATGCCGCATCTAAGTATGAAGAAATGTTTAAAAATACAAAGATAGGAAATTTAGCGAAAGAGATTGCGGAAGACATAGATATGTCTTCATTCGAAAATGATATTGGGGATATGGCTTCTCCTGATGTTTCTTCCATTATGAAGAAATTGATAGGTGGTGGTGGTTTAAAGAATCTAGTCCAATCGGTTGCCCAAAAACTTAAGACTAAAATGGAAAGTGGTGATGTTAATCAAGAAGAGTTGGTGGGTGAAGTTAGTGAAATGATGGAGAAGATGAAAAAAGATAAAAAATTCAAAAAAATGTTCAAGTCAAAAGATTTTCAAGGAATGTTCAAAGAAATGATGAAACAAAAAGGCCAGGTTGTTAATGATGATGAAGATTTCAGTGCTCTTGAAGAAATGTGCTCGAATCCAAATTTATCTCGGGCAGCCGCGAAAGCGCTGCCCCCACCACAAAGTTTCAGAGGTGGAGGTAGGAGAAATGGCGTTAGAAATAGATTACGTAGAAAGTTAGAAGCTAAAGCTGCCGCTGATGCGGCGGCGCAACCACCACCACCACCAACAGAATAAGGACTGGGTCTGGGTACAATAAAATATAAAAAAAGTAAATAATGAAATGTATACGTGTAATTTTAAGCGTTATGTGTATTCGAAAAAGTCGTATGCCGCGACGTCACAGGCGCGCAGCGCGACGTCGCACGGGGCCAGGGTCATATGGGTCATATAGTGATTTTTTGAAGTACAATGATATTATTCAATGAAATATGTTTGTTATATAATAATGAGTGGATGTGACATACCGATAATTGTAATAACGTGTCACGGTATATATCATGAAGAGGAATACAAATCTTCAAAATGTAATGTTTATAAAATGAATGCTACAAAAGTTGGTATAGCAAAT
>MDTE01159215.1_pt1 | contig 23337 bp, 21 predicted proteins | sample 811231 | NCBI WGS metagenome assembly MDTE01 (sample SAMN05326651, study PRJNA326480) | marine metagenome | isolation source: seawater | place: Indian Ocean: Red Sea | collected 2010 | reverse complement strand
CCGACACCTCCTCACTACCGGCCGGTGCCGACGTCTCATCAGCATCCTTGTCCGTATCCGTATCCGTATCCGTATCCGTATCCGAGCTCGCCTCGCGCGCACGCTGCGCGGACTCTTCCTCACGGCGCTGCTCGCGCTCGCGCTCTTTCTCCTGATCGCGCAGCTCCTCCTCGTAGATCTTGGAGTTGCCGGTCATGGGCCCCTTGCGGCGAATCACCATGTCGCGAATCACCGCATCGTTGAAACGAAAGGCGCTTTCCAACTCGGCCAGCGTCTCGCCGTTCACCTCAATGTTAAACAACACATAGTGGGCCTTGTGGATTTTGGCGATGGGGAAAGCCAGCTGTCGGCGTCCCCAGTCTTCGATCCGGTGGATAACCCCTTTGCCGCGCTCAATGAGCGCGCCGTAGCGCTCGATCATCCCCGGGACCTGATCGCTCTGGTCGGGGTGCACGAGAAACACCACTTCGTAATGTCGCATAGTCTTCTCCTTTTGGCGTACCACCTCCGCTCGGGTTGGCACCCGGCGTGAGGTAAGGGGCCGTTCGGCTATGCCGAACGGCGCGCGCATTTCCCTTCGAGAAATGCGCAGGCCTATCTCGCATTCGAAAAGGCCCTGGCCATTCGGGTTTATCAAAACGGCCGTCTGATTCCGATTAGTGAATCAGCACCCTCAAAACTTCGAGGGGGCGCGAATTGTAGGGAGAGCGGGGGTTTGTGGCAAGGGGGTCAGGCGGCTCGCTGGCGCACGGCTTCGAACAGCAGGATGCCAGTGGCCACCGATACGTTGAGGCTGGCGACCGCGCCCTGCATGGGTATGTGCACCAGTTCATCGCAGCATTTGGCGGTGAGGGGCCGCAGGCCTTTGTCCTCGCTGCCCACCACCAGGACCACGTCGCCGGTGAGATCGGCTTCCCGCCAGGGGCGCTCGCCACTAGCGCTGCCGCCCACCACCCACAGCCCCTGCTCCTGAAGCCATTTCAACCGTCGCGCTACGTTGGTCACCTGCACCAGCAGCAGGCTTTCGGCGCCACCGGCCGCAGTCTTGAGCGCCACGGCGCTCAACGGCGCGCTGCGCCGCTTCGGCAGCAGCACGGCCTGTACGCCCGCCGCAGCGGCGCTGCGCAGGCACGCGCCCAGGTTGCGCGGATCGGTCACCCCATCCAGGAGCAGCAGCAACCGGGGCAGCTTCAGATGAGCCAGAGCGGCTTCCAGATCGGCTTCGTTGGCAAGGGCCAGACCATGACACTGAGCAACCACGCCTTGATGAGCGCCGTCACACAGCTGATCGAGACGGCGGCGCTCAACCATGTCAGTGCGCACACCGGCAGCCTGGGCCATGTCACGCAACTCCCGCAGACGGCCATCGCGCCGACCGCGCTGCAGATACACAACGCGGACCCGGCCAGCATTTTCTTTTATTGCGCTACCGACCGCGTGGATGCCATAGATCCAATCGGCGCTATCGCTCATCGGTTATTGGCGTTTTTGTTGCCGCCCCTGTTGCCGCCCCTGTTGCCCCCAGCGCGACCTTTGTTGCCGCCGCGCCGGCGCTTGTGCTGTCTGCCCGAGCGCTGCTGCCGGTTCTGAGCAGCCTGTTGTTGCTGCTGCACACCCGGCTGCGGCCCGGTCAACGCCAGATCGAGCCGCCCCAGCGCGGGCTCCACATCCGCCAAGCGCACCGTCAGCCTGTCACCCAGGCCGTAGCGCCGGCCCGATCCTTCCGCTACCAACGCCATGGTGGCCGGCTCGTAGCGGTAGTACTCCTCGCCCAGCTCGGAGACGTGCAGCAGACCCTGCACGTAAAGCCCATCCAGCTCCACGAACAGCCCAAAGTCGGTCACGCCCATCACCACGCCGTCGAAGTTCTCATCAATGCGAGGCACCACGTACTCACACTTAAGCCAACCTTCCACGCGATACCCCAGCTCCTCGGCGCGCCGCTCCGTGGCGGAGATCTGCTCTCCCCAGGCCACCAGCTCATCGGGTTTGCCTGCAACGTTCTTGCCGCGCTTGCCAGCCAGCCGCGCCTTGATGGCCCGGTGCACCACCAAGTCTGCATAACGCCGGATGGGCGAGGTGAAATGCATGTAGCGATCCAGCGCCAGGCCAAAGTGACCTTTGTTCTCAGGGCTGTAGATCGCCTGCGGAAGGCAGCGCAGCACCAGAATTTCGAAGATCCAGTGATCCTCGCGCGACTGCAGCTGGGCCAACGCTTCCTGGATGCGCTTGCCCGACAGGCCTGCATGCTCGAGCCGCTCGCCAGCGGCGGCAAACGCCTGGCGCACCTGCTCGCTGCGGTCGGCTTGCGGGGTTTCATGCACCCGATACAGAGCACCGACGTCTTCGAGAAACTGCGCCGCACAAACGTTGGCAGCGATCATGGCCTCCTCGATAAGCCGGTGCGATTGCAGACGCTGTACCGGATGCAGAGCCACCAGCTTGTCGCCGTCGAGCTCCAGCGACGCCTCGCGGGATGCAAAGTCTAAAGCCCCTCGAGACTCGCGCACCTGCAGGCGCGCCTGCAGCATCCCGTTCAACGAGTCCAGCGACTCACAAACAAGCGGGTCAACGATATCCGATTCGTTCTGGTCCAGGTAGGCCTGGACCTGGCTGTAAGTCAGCCGCATCCGTGACTTGATCAACGCTTCGAAAAACTCGAAGTCGGTAATCTCTCCATCTGCGGCGATCTGCATGTCGCAGACCACGGCCAGCCGCACCTCATCGGGCCGTAGCGAGCAGAGTCCGTTAGACAACGCTTCCGGCAACATGGGCACTACCCGGTCCGGCAGGTATACGGAATTTCCCCGCAACAGCGCCTGCGCATCCAGCGCGCTCTTGGCGTTCACGTAGTGGGCCACGTCCGCGATGGCCACCACCACCCGCCAGCCGGCGTCGTTGGGTTGTGCGTAAACGGCGTCGTCGAAATCCTTGGCACTCTCGCCATCGATGGTGACCAAGGGCAGATCGAGCAGCGAACGGCGATCCGGGAAATCTCCTTCTGCTAGAGCATCCGGCAGGGCCTCGGCCTCCGCCAGCGCCTCATCTGGCCACTCAAAAGGCACGCCGTAGCTGGCAATGAGGGTATCCGCCGCGTGTCGGGCGCCGCCGCCCTTCGAAACTACGGACACAACCCGTCCTACGTAGCCACGCCGATCCTGATCCACCACCTGCACGGCAACGGTGTCGCCGTGACCACCCTCGGCGGGGGGTTCGGCGAGCGAGACGCGCCCGCGGAATTCGGGACTGAGCGATTCCACGTAGGGGTAGCGGGCATGCTCGCGCAGCTCCCCCACAACCAACGCCTCGCTGTGTGACACCACGCCCAGCACATGAACCTGTTCGTCCACGCGGCGAACCTCCACGGTGTCTCCGGCGCGCAAGCGCAGCCCGCGCTTCTCGCCGTCGTCGGCAACCGGCGTGCCGTCGAAATACAGCTGCCGGCCCTTACGCGTGAGCTCGCCGGTTTCCAGCTCATTCTCACGCATGACGTGATAACACCCCTGGTGATCCTGGCTGATCTCGCCACCCCGCACCAGACCGCGCAACAGGTTGCGAAGGTTCTTGCGCTCAAGGCTGTTCATTCCCACCGACAACGCCCGCCAACTAAGCGGTTCGTGGGATTGCTCCAGGTGCTCAATGATGGCGGTGGCAGTCAATGTGGCCCCGTCACCATCGGCGAGTCTTGCTGATTTGTTAATTAGGGGCATCGTTTGACAACAACACAGGCTCTTCAGTAAATTGCGCCACCCGCTTCGCAGCCGAGGTGGTGAAATTGGTAGACACGCTAGCTTCAGGTGCTAGTGGGGGTAACCCCGTGGAGGTTCAAGTCCTCTCCTCGGCACCATCGTTCAAATATGGCCGCTTGCCTGCTCCACCTGAGTGAGACCGGCTGCGCCCACGGCGCTTCCGAACTCAAGCTGAAAGGCAATCCCGGCGACGGGCCCCGCTCATTCGGTCCTCTCAGGCTCCCGAATTCTTTTTGTTTGCGCGGCAGGCCGGCCTAGCGGAAGCAATCTACCACAATATCCCTACGGTAATCGAGGCATTGCCAACAGGCGCCCAACGGCCGGATTCACGCGACGCGCGACTGGATCCTGCCCACCGGCTAAACTAGGACATCGCGGTAAGTTCGCCAAGAGAGAGAGCAATGACCGACATACCCACCGTGACAGTAGCCTTGCCCGAGGACAGAACCAGACTGCTCGACACCTTGGTTCTCGGATTCGCCGCCGACCCCATGGCGCGCTGGCTCGCCCCCGACGCCAACACCTACCTGCGCCTTGGCGCGGCGCTGTTCGACGCCTTCGGCGGCAAGGCCTTCGAACACGGGACGGCTTACACGGCCAACGACGGTGCCGCAGTGGCCCTGTGGTTGCCACCTGGGGTTGAGGGCGACGATGAAGCGATGATGGAAACCAGCGCGCAAATGGTGCCCCCTGAGGCGCTTGGCGATATGGCCGCGGTGTTCGGGGAGATGGCGACCCATCATCCCCAAGAGGCCTGCTGGTATCTCCCGTTGATCGCAGCCGACCCCGCCCACCTGGGCCAGGGGCTTGGCGGGGCTCTCATGAAACACGCCACGGCAGTGTGCGACGAGCAGGGACTACCCGCCTATCTGGAGTCTTCCAACATCCGCAACGTGTCGTTGTACCAACGGCACGGTTTCGAGGTGATGGGTGAGATCCAGCACGGTTCCTCGCCCGTGCTTCGGCCGATGTATCGGGCGGCTCGGTAGGCCTTACTCACCCACCGTGCACATCACGCACCGGAGGCCTACGGAATCGGCAGGTAACCGCCTTCCACGCCTTTCGTGAATACGCCTACCGCGTCATGGGCATGCAGGCTTTCATGGTGCTCGACGCGCACCCAGAAATCGGTGACGGCCGCCTGTTCATCCAACGAGTCTTTCAGCTTGCGGCCAGCGTCTTCGATGAACATGAGGTTCTGTCCGTTCAGGCGCGCGAATTCCTGCTCGTCTTCGCGCTTGACGGCCGTTTGCACGGGTGTGGCCAGAGTACTCTCCACCCGATCGATGATGTCGGTGATGGGAAAATCTTCCAGCCCATCGCGCAGGCGCACCAGAATGCGCGCGTCGCTGCGCTGACTGTGGGGCGTCGCCATGATGCCCTGCTCGGTACCCAACCACGCGCGCACGTCGCGCACATCTACTGAGCCCGCGCTTCCGAAATCGTCGTCGAACTGATTCTGAATGAGCTGGCGCGCCAGAGCCGCCGAACACGGGCACGTGGACGAATACTGAACGCCAATGGAAAGTTCCAGCGTGATATCGCCGTCCATAAGCGTGCCCTTGATGGAAACGGGGTAGGAGTTCCAACCGGAGTTATCGCTGATCAGCGCCGGGCGCCGCAGATAGTAGTCGAAGTCGAACTGCACGAAAGCCCGGGAGCTGAGATCCCGGTGGGATTCCAACACGCTGCGCAGCAACAGCTTGAGCCCGGCACCGGTGAGCGGCCGCGTCTCGGAGTGCTCATCCAATATCAGATACAGGCGCGACATGTGGATGCCCTTGGCGTGCTCGTCACCCAGATCCACATAGATCTGCACGCGGGTCTGCACGTGCTTGGTATGTTTGCCGTCACGCACCAGCAGTGGCTGGTGGATGTCGCTCATACCCACCCAGTCCAACGTTACATGGGGGTGCTGAAGCTCCCGACTGGCCACGTCCGGCAAGTCGTTCACAGCGATGAGCTCCGGCTTATTCATATTGTTACCCTCCAGCAGACCCTCGATTGTAACCAATCGTAACGACCCCGTCCCCAATCTATTCTTTTAGGCTTGCGCGTTCTTCCGCGGTCAGTTCTCGCGCGTCGTTCTCCAGCATGACGGGAATCCCGTCGCGCACCGGGTAGGCCAGCCCGCTGGCGCGACACCACAACTCATCGACCTCCTGCCGGTAAGTGAGCGAGGCTTTGCTCACCGGGCAGACCAGCAACTCGAGCAGGCGGGAATCCAATGCCATCAGCTACTCCCGGTTCGCAAAGGGGTCGTTGAGCACAATGGTCTCGGCCCGATCGCGCCCCGTGGAAATGATATCGATGGACGCCCCTACCGTCGCCTCTATGCGCGCCAGATAACGCTGGGCGTTCTCCGGAAGGTCTTGCAGACGGCGAGCCCCTGCGGTGGAATCCGACCAACCGGACACCACCTCATAGATAGGCTTGATGTCAGAGTAGTACTCGCTGGCAAAGCTGGGCGGTACGCTGCTCGCACCTTCCGGCCCCTCGTACCCCACGCAGATGTGAATCTGCTCCAGGCCATCCAGCACGTCCAGCTTGGTGAGGCAGAGGCCGGAAATGCTGTTGATCTGCACCGACTGGCGCAGCGCCACCGCATCGAACCAACCACAGCGACGCGGCCGGCCGGTGGTGGCGCCAAACTCCGCACCCCGCTCCGCCAGCCGCGCTCCGGTGGCGTCAAACAACTCGGTGGGAAACGGCCCCGATCCCACACGCGTGGCATAGGCCTTCGTGATGCCCAGCACGTAATCCAAGTAGCGCGGACCGAATCCGCTGCCCACAGCGGTGCCGCCGGCGGTGGTATTGGACGAGGTGACAAAGGGATAGGTGCCGAGGTCAATGTCCAACAGCGAGCCCTGGGCACCTTCGAACAACAGGTTCTCCCCCTGCTCACGCAGGGCGTGCAGCATCGGCACCACGTCTCCGACCATGGGCTTGATCTGCTCGGCAATCTCCGCGCATTGATCCAGAGTCCTAGAGAAATCCACGCCGTCGGCCTTGTAGTAGTTCTCCAGCATGAAGTTGTGATACTCCACCACCTCGGCCAGCTTGGCGGCGAACCCCTGCCAGTAAAACAAATCGCCCAGTCGCAAGCCCCGGCGCGCCGCCTTGTCTTCGTAAGCGGGCCCGATACCACGTCCAGTGGTGCCGATCTTTTCGGCACCACGGGCTTCTTCACGGGCGTGATCCAGCGCCACGTGATAAGGAAGAATCAGCTGACAGGCTGGCGAGATGGTGAGCCGCTCGCGCACGGGCACGCCTCGCTCTTCGAGCTCCACCACCTCCTTGAGCAGCGCGTGCGGCTCCAGCACCACACCGTTACCAATGAAACACTGCACGCCCTCGCGCAAAATGCCCGAGGGGATCAGGTGCAGCACGGTCTTTTCTCCGTCGATCACCAGCGTGTGGCCCGCGTTGTGGCCACCCTGAAAGCGGACCACGGCGGCGGCACGCTCGGTGAGCAGGTCGACCATCTTGCCTTTGCCCTCGTCGCCCCACTGGGTGCCGATGACGACTACGTTACGTCCCATAATTGCTCATCTCATTAGCCTGCAAGCGCGCTCACATGTCTGTTGGCGTGGCCGCTGGCGCGCTTGTGCACCCACCGCCCACGGAGATCCCGCGGGCAGACAAGTGCCGTTCTCGAATCAGACATGGGTACGCCTATATCAGGGGGCCGAGCGGATCATCCGCCGTCGTCGCTCAGATACTTGAAGAACTCGCTGGAAGGGTCCAGCACCAGCATATCGCTCTTTTCACGGAAGACGTTGGCGTACGCGTTGATGCTGCGGTAGAACTCGTAGAATTCCGGGTCTTTCGTATAGGCGGCTGCGTAGATGTTGGCCGACTGGGCATCGCCCGCACCACGAATCTGCTCAGCCTGATTGTAGGCATCCGCCTCGATCACCACGGTCTGACGTTCCGCGTCGGCGCGGATACCCAACGCCAGCTCATTACCCTGGGCGCGATACTGGCGCGCCTCGATCTGACGCTCGGAGTTCATGCGATCGTATACAGAAGACGACACGTCCGCTGGCAGGTCGATCTTTTTCACGCGAACGTCGATCACCTCGATGCCCAGCGCCTCACCCATCACTGAATTGAGGTCCGTGAGTAGTTCCTGCATGAGCTGATCGCGCTCCCCGGACACCACCTCGTGCATATCGCGGCGGCTGATCTGGTTACGCAGCCCCTCGTTCACACGTTCCTGCAGCACACGCTCGCCGCGTCGCTCATCAAACTGCGTGGCGCGATAGTAATCCAGCACGTTAGCGATCCGCCATTTGACAAAGGAGTCGACGATGAGAGGTTTCTTTTCCAGTGTGAAGTAGGTTTCCGCAGGAGAATCCAGCGTGAGCACGCGCCCATCGGTCTTCTTCACTTCTTCTGCCACGGGCATCTTCAGATGAAGCCCCGGGTCCACATCCGCTTCGCTCACCGCGCCGAAGCGCAGCAGGATCGCGCGCTCGGTCTCATGCACCGTATAGACGCTGTTGCTGATCAGCACCGCCACCAGCAGCAAGCCGACGACAAGTATCAGGTTTCTTAGGTTCATGGCTTTACCTCAGCGGCTGTCGCGCGCGCGCCCAGTGGCAATTCGGTCATTGATCTCCCGCAGCACGGCGTCCGCGATGCCGCGCACGGATTCCTGAGTGGCGGCACCACCCACGCCGGACAGGGGTTGGTTGAGCCGGTCCAAAGGCAGATACATCAGATTGTTGCCACCCTCCACGTCGATCATGATCTTGCTAGAGCGGCTCAACACGGACTCCATGGCATCGATATACAAACGATCGCGGGTAACATCCTCGGCCAGCTGATACTCGCTCAAGAGCTGCTCAAATCGGCGCGCTTCACCCGTGGCTCGGGCAATAACCTGGTCACGATAGGCGTTAGCTTGCTCGATGAGCTTCTGCGCCTCACCGCGGGCCGTGGGGATAACGCTCTCGGCATACGCGTTGGCCTCGTTGATGATGCGCTGCTCGTCCTCTTTAGCTTTCTGTACGTCGTTGAACGCATCGCGCACCTGATTGGGCGGCGCGCTTTCATCGATGTTCACCTTGCTCACCAGAATGCCCGTGCCATAGGTGTCGATATAGTTCTGCAGGCGCTCCTGCACCTCTGCGGCAATGGCCGCACGACCAGAGGTGATGACATCATCCATCACCGAGCTGCCCACCACATGCCGCAAAGCGCTTTCGGTGGCGTGATCCAGGCTGTTTTCGGGCCGCTTAACGTTGACCAGGTAGGCAAGCGGATCGTTAACAACGTACTGAACGGTGAGCGACACATCCACGATGTTCTCGTCTTCCGTGAGCATCAGCGCGGTATGCTGATGGGAGTTCACCCGGGTGACGTTGACCTTTTCCACCACATCGATGATGGGCGGGTTCCAGTGCAACCCGGGCCCCACTGCCGTTTCCTGGGCCGCACCGAAGCGGAACACCACGCCGCGCTCCTGCTCGTCGATCTGATACACACCCCACAAGCCATAAACGATGAGCAGACCGAATACGATCAACCCCAGCAGCCCGCCGGTAAGCTGGCCGGCGCCAGCACCGCCTCCACCACCCCGGCCACCGCCGAAAATTCCAGACAGCTGTGACTGAAGCTTCTTGAACGCTTCATCTAGGTCGGGGGGGCCTTGATCACCTCGGTTGCCCCAAGGGTCTTTGCCGCCGCCGCCGCCGGGCTCGTTCCAGGCCATTTAAAGGTACTCCTGCAAGAGTTAGTTGGGCAGGGGTAAGATTCTAGGGACGCCTTCGTTCACCTGCAAGAAACCCTGGGAATGTTCTGGAGGCGTTCCATAAGTCGTTTGTCGGCCCTGACCTGCAGGGCAATGGTGCCGTCCTCGCCAAGCTGCTCGTCCACCACCGCGCCAATACGATACAACCAGGCGCGGGTTTTGCCGTCTTCGACCGGCAGGGTAACCGTAGCGGGGTTAGCGCCCACTCCCAGCCGTTGGGCGATCAGCTCGATGAGTTCTTCCAAGCCATCATAGTCACGAGCGCTCACGTAGGCCACGTTGGCGTGCGACAGCCCGACGTGGGCGCCCGCCACATCAACCTTGTTGTAGACCACCACAGTGGCGACCTCCAGCGCGCCGATCTCAGAGAGTACGTCGTTTACCTGGTCTATTCTGTCCGAGGGATTCTCGCAGCTAGCATCCACCACGTGCAGCAGCAGGTCTGCGGCACTGACTTCCTCCAGGGTGGCCTTGAACGCCTCCACCAGATCATGGGGCAGGTGGTTGATGAAACCCACGGTGTCGATCAACACTACATCGCCGGCGCCAGGTACGGTCACACGCCGGTGGGTCGGGTCCAGAGTGGCGAACAGCTTGTCTTCGGCCAGCACGGTGGCGCGAGTCAACGCATTGAACAACGTGGATTTGCCCGCATTGGTATAGCCCACCAGTGCCACCGTACGAACACTCTCGCGGCGACGGCGACGGCGGCTCTGATCGCGGCGGCGACGCACGTCGGCCAGCTTTTTCTGCACGCGCTTGACGCGCGCTCCCAGCATGCGCTGGTCCATCTCGATCTGGGTTTCCCCCGCGCCGCGCAAGCCGATGCCGCCCTTCTGCCGGTCCAGGTGGGTCCAACCACGCACCAGGCGGGTCTGGGCGTGCTTGAGCTGAGCGAGCTCTACCTGCAACTGCCCTTCATAGGTTCTGGCGCGAGCTGCGAAGATGGTGAGGATCAGCTCGGTACGGGTAAGCACACGTGTGCGCAGGTGCGTCTCCAGATCGCGCTGCTGGCCGGCGCTGAGGTCGTGATTGACCAACAAAAGATCGCACCTGTTCGCCGCCATGGCCCGTGAGATCTCTTCGAGCTTTCCGCTGCCCACGAACCATCTGGGGTGCGGCGTTCTGCGTTTGGCGGTAACCACTTCCACCACATCGATTTCCGCGCTGCGCGCTAGTTCCAGCGCTTCGGCTTGTGCCGGCGCCTCCGCGTAGGCGTGGCTGTCGTCGCCCTGGGCGTGAAAATCCGAGAAATGAACCCGCAGAAGCAGCGCGCGTCGGCCCGCTTCGGGCCGTTCAAAAAACAATCAAACCCCCAGCAGCGCCGCGTGCTGCAGGCTAATCGTCGGAGGCGTTATCACCACCACCGGATCCGGAAAGCCGGACGTTTCTCGATGGGACTACGGTGGAGATGGCGTGTTTGTATACCATCTGACTGACCGAATTGCGCAGGAGCACTACGAATTGGTCGAACGACTCTATCTGGCCCTGCAGCTTGATTCCATTCACCAGGTAGATCGAAACGGGAATCCTCTCCTTGCGCAACGTATTCAAGTAAGGGTCTTGTAGTGAGTGCCCTTTTGACATCGCAATCTCCTTGGAGCCTTGCCACGCATCAAATTCCCTGCAGCGGCAAGCACCCTATATCCTTATCAGTCGAATTTTTACTATGGCGACACCCTCTGGATATTGCAAGCCAACCCAGGACGCACGCTGTCAGACCGGCCGCATGCGCCTCATGACGCACGCACGAGCGCATCAATGACCGCGCGCACTCCTTGGCCATCGTCCGGCGCAAAAGCTTGCGCCCAATCCCAACCCCTCAACCAGGTGAGCTGCCGTTTAGCGAGCTGTCGGGTGGCGGCTGCGCCGCGCTCGGCGAGTTCTTCGTAGTCGAAGCGGCCATCCAAATGCTCCCATGTCTGCCGGTATCCCACCGAACGCATGGACGGCAGTCCTAGATGCAGATCACCGCGCTCGCGCAAACCGCGCACTTCATCGATCAGACCGTCCTCCAGCATGCCGCGGAAGCGCTGCATGATCCGCTGATGCAAAGCCGGTCGGGAATCGGGCATTAATGCGACCACCGCCAACCGGGCACCAAGTCGAGACGACACAGAGGTGGCCTGCTGCTCGCGCCAGAATCCGGAAATTGGCTCGCCGGTGAGCCGGTGCACCTCCAGTGCACGCTGCAGGCGCTGCGTGTTTTGCGGGTGTATCGAGGCAGCAGCCTGGGGGTCGATACGTTCAAGCTGGGCGTGTAGCGCAGGCCATCCTTCCTTGTCCGCTTGTCGGACAATCTCCGCGCGCACCTGTGCATCCGCGGGGGGCAGATTCGCCAAACCGTCACGAAACGCGCGCAGATAGAGCATGGTGCCGCCAACCAACACCGGCAGCCGGGAATGCGCCCACGCCCATCGCACCTCGCGATCCGCGTCAACTACGAACTCGGCGGCGGAGTACGTCTGGCTGGGATCCCGAATATCCAGCAGCGCGTGAGGGTGCTGCTGCAGCAGTTCGGCGTCGGGCCTCGCCGTGCCAATGTCCATGCCCCGATACACGAGCGCTGAATCCATACTGATGAGATGCATGGGAACGTGCTCGGCCAGGGCTACTGCGGTATCGGTCTTGCCCACCGCCGTAGGTCCGGTAATGGCTAGCACACGGCCGTTTGGGTCGAAGTCGAACACTGCCTACGCAGCTACTGCCCGCGCAGAAACAGCCGATCCAGGTCAGCCATGCTCTGGACCAGATAGGTCGGCCTGCCGTGGTTACACTGACCGGCATTCTCGGTCTGCTCCATCTCGCGCAGCAGCGCGTTCATCTCGGGGATGCTCAACGCCCGGTTGGCGCGCAGCGAGCCGTGACAAGCCATGGTGGCGAGCAGATCCTGCTGGCGCTCGCGCACGCGCTCGCTGCCGCCGAACTCCACCAGATCCGCCAGCACGTCGCGCAGCAGGCGCTCCGCATTGTCGTCCGATAGCAGCACGGGTACGGCCCGAACCGCCAGGGTCTGGGGACCGCTGCGATCCACCACCAACCCCATCTCGGCGAGTAGCTCCGCCGTGGACTCGCACAGCTCAGCCTCGTTTTCACTGACATCCACACGCACGGGAACCAGCAGGCGCTGCTGGGGAATCTGATCCGCCGCGCACTGGGCCTTAAGCTTTTCATACGTAATGCGTTCGTGAGCCGCGTGCATGTCCACCACCACCAGACCCTGCTGGTTCTGCGCGAGCACATACACGCCGTGAAGCTGGGCCAGCGCGAAGCCCAAGGGCGGAACCTGGGCCTCGTCACCTGGAGATTCGCTCACAGTGAGGGGCTCCGCCTGCGCGAAGGCCTCGGCCAGGCTCAGCGGAGAACGCTGGGCAGAGAGCGTGGATCTGGCCAATCCCAGCCCGGGCTGACTCCAGGACGTCGACGACGAAGGCGGCAACGGCTCGGCCTGATCGGTCGGTCGAACCTCACGCAACGCACGATTGAGCGTGCCGAAAACAAAGTCGTGCACGGCGCGGGCGTCGCGAAATCGCACCTCGTGCTTGGTGGGGTGCACGTTCACGTCCACCCCCTGGGCCGGCAGCTCTAGATAGAGGGCGAATACGGGATGCCTGCCGTGAAACAGCACGTCGCGGTACGCCTGCCGGATAGCGTGCGCCACCAGCTTGTCGCGCACCACGCGGCCGTTGACGAAGAAGTACTGCTGATCGGCCTGGCTGCGTGAGTACGTGGGCAAGCCCACCCATCCCCACAGACGGTAAGGGTCGCGGGCTTCATCAACGGCCAGGCTCGCGTCCACGAAGCCCTGGCCCAGCAAGCGCTCAAGGCGCCGGTGCGGGTCGCCGGCGGGAAGTACCAGCGGCTTCCCTCCGCCCTGGTCGAGTTCGAAGGACACATTGAAGTCGCCCAACGCCAGGCGCCGCACCACGAGGTCGATATGACGCTGCTCGGTACGCTCGGTCTTAAGAAACTTGCGCCGAGCAGGGGTGTTGAAGAACAGATCCGTCACCTCCACCGTGGTGCCAAGGGGATGGGCGCCCGGCGCTACTGGCATCCGGTGGCCACCGTGCACCTCCACCTGGCTGGCATGGGCCGCTCCCTCAGCACGCGAACAGATGCGCGCCCGGGCAACCGACGCAACGCTGGCCAGCGCCTCGCCGCGAAAGCCGAGGCTCGCTATTCCTACCAGGTCGTCGGCACTGCGAATCTTGCTCGTGGTGTGACGCGACAGCGCCAGCGCCACATCGTCGGCATGCATGCCCGAGCCATCGTCGGTCACCACAATCCGCTTTACACCACCCTGCTGGGTCTGCACGCGAATGCTGCGCGCCCCCGCATCCAGGCTGTTCTCGATGAGCTCCTTGACCACCGAGGCCGGCCGTTCCACCACCTCGCCGGCGGCGATCTGATCTGCCACCAGGGCATCTAAAGGTTGTACGCGCCGCAGCAAGCTCAGCCGGCCGGGATGATGATGACTTGGCCCGCGCGAATTCGATCACCCGACAGGCCGTTGGCCTCCTTGATGCGCCGCGTGCTGGTGCCGTAGCGCACGGCGATTCCCGACAGGGTATCGCCACGAGCGATGGTGTAGCGCACGCCGCCCTGCTCGCGCTGCCAGGCAATCAAAGATCCCGCGGGTGCTTGTTGTTCCATATAGGCGCGAACGCCCTCGAAAAGCGCTGTGGCGATCTTCTCCTGATAGGCCGGGCTGTGCAATCGGCGCGCCTCACCCGGATTGGAAATGTAACCCGTCTCCACCAGCACCGAGGGCACGTCGGGAGATTTCAACACTGCAAATCCGGCCTGCTCGACGCGCCGCTTGTGCATCTTCGCCACACGCGACAACTCCGTGACCAGCAGCTCGCCCGCCAGAATGCTCGCCGAGCGGCTGGCGTCCATGGACAGGTCCAGCAAAACGTGGGCCAGCAGGTCGTCCTTGTCGTCGAGGCTGACGCCACCCACGCCACCGATGAGGTCCGAACGATTCTCCTTTTCCGCCAGCCAGCGCGCGTTTTCGCTACTGGCGCCTCTCTCGGAGAGGGTGTAGACGGACGCGCCGGACACCGAGGCGCTACGAAATGCATCCGCGTGGATCGACATGAGAAGGTCTGCACGGGCATCCCGCGCGATTTCCACGCGCTTTCGCAGCGCGATGTAGTAGTCGCCGGTGCGCACCATGAGCGCGCGGTACCCTGGGGCGCGATCCAGCTTGTCGCGCAACCGCCCCGCGATCTGCAGCACCACCACCTTCTCCTGGATGCGCGAGCGACCCACTCTGGGGCCCAGGGCGCCGGGGTCTTCCCCACCGTGCCCCGCGTCGATGGCGATCACCACGTCGCGCTTGTCTTCGTTACGCGGCGCGCTTACCGGCTTGCTGCGCTTCGGCTGATCCGAATACAGATCCACCACCAGACGGTGGCCATAGGGCTCAACGGGCGCCAGCGTGAACCCCTTGGGATCCAACGGCAGGGCCACGTCAAGAACCACCCGGTAGCCATTGCCTCGGGGCGCTGCCCGCAACCCGCGAACCCGCTCGCCAGCCACCGGCGCGGCGGCCGGATCGAAACCCGGGGCCAACACCGTGTCGTCGAGATCTATCACCACGCGGTCAGGGTTACGCAGGGTAAACAGGTCGTAACGCGCCTTGGCGGACACGTCCAGTACCACGCGGGTGTAGTCCGGCGCGTCGTGCATGCGCACGCCTTCCAGCTCCAGGGCGAACGCGCTTTGGACGATCAACAACCAAGCAAACGCAAAAAGCCGCGCGCAACAAACAGTCCAGCGGTTACTGAACATTCTCGTAAACTTCAATCGTACGTCCAGCACCTTCCACCTCGAGGCGAATCTCCAGATCGGGTTCGGGAAGCCGGGAGGAGACTCTTTCGGCCCACTCAACGAATTTGATGGCTTTGCTCTCGATGAGTTCATCGATCCCAATGAAGTCGAGCTCGGAAGAGTCGGCGATGCGGTAGAAGTCGAAGTGGAAGACGTCTCCGGATCCCGTCTCGTAGGGCTCGAGAAGCGTGTATGTAGGGCTTTTGACAGACCCCTCATGACCCAACCGGCGCAGTATGCCCCTGACCAGGGTGGTCTTTCCAGCTCCCAACTCGCCGCGCAGAAACACCAGAGCGCCCGGACGCAGGAAACTCTGCAATTTTTCTGCGTAGGCGAGCGTGGCGCGCTCGTCGGGCAGAAAATCGCTTGCCACACGCTTCATTGAGCGCTTCGCAGGATATCGATCATGGCAGGCAACAGATCGGTGGCCACCAGACTGCGTTGGCCAACTTGTCCGGCCGCCGCGTCGGCAGCCGCACTATGCAGACAGGTGCCGAACACCGCGGCCCGCACTGGGGAGAGACGCTGAGCCAACAACCCGCCGATCACACCGCTGAGTACATCGCCCATGCCGGCACTCGCCATACCGGGATTGCCGTGGGCGCATACGCCACAGACGCCGTCGGCCTCCGCCACCACGCTACCCGCTCCCTTGAGCACAGCCACACCGCCAACACGAGCCGCCACCTCACGCGCAGCCTCAAGCCGATCTGCCTGCACCGATCCGGAATCGCTGCCCAAGACCGCGGCGGCCTCACCGGGGTGGGGCGTCGCAACCAGCGGGGCCGCGGGAACCGCCTGCAGCGCCGCGAAAGCATGCAGGCCGTCGGCATCGAGAACGGCCGGCTTGCCCAGCGCCAGGGACTCGGCCAACAGGGCACTGCCCCAATCCCCACGCCCCAATCCCGGGCCAAGGACCAGCACGCTGGCTCGGTCCAGAGCCTCGGCGCGGCGGGCGGCATCATCCGCGTCCACCACCATGATTTCCGGCCGCCGGGACAGAATTGCGGCTCGATGTTCGGCTCGGGTGATGACGGTAACCAGCCCCGCGCCCATGCGCAGCGCGGCCTCTCCCGCCATCAACGGCGCGCCCCCCATGTCCCTGTCTCCGCCCACCACGGCAACGTGGCCCTGCAGCTGCTTGTAGGCATTGCGATCGTATCCGGGCAGAGACGGCTGCTCGTCCATACGCAGCAGCGGGCAACCCACCACATCGCGCAGCACATCGTCGGGCACCCCCAGACTCGCGTACACCACGTCGCCGGCCAGTGAAACGCCTGGGCCCGTGAACAAACCGGCCTTGCGCCCGATGAAGGTGACCGTAACGTCTGCACGCACGGCGCCCGGCACCGACACTCCGGTGTCGGCTAGCACGCCGGTTGGGATATCCAACGCCATAACGCCACAGTCGGCGCCACAGTCGTTGATTCGCTGGGCGAGCTGGGCGAATTGAGGTCGCAACGCTCCGGCAAATCCGGTACCCAGCAACGCATCCACGATCACCTGGCCCTCCAAGGGGGCATCGGGACCGTGTACGGTCCCAAGCCCCTTCTCATAAGCCCAGTCGCGCGCGCGCCCGGCGTCTCCCTGGAGATCCCCGGGGTCGCCCACCTGGATGGTCTGCACATGCAGACCCAGCTCCAGCGCTAGGCCGGCCACGATGTATCCGTCGCCAGCGTTGTTACCCTTGCCGCAGACCACCGAGATGGATTTAACCCCCGGCCACCGCTGCAGCAGCTCGGCGAAGGCGGCCCGGCCCGCCCGCTGCATGAGTTCAAGCCCCGGTATGCCATGCTCTTGAATGGCTATTCGGTCCAGCTCACGGCACTGCGCCGCACTATAAAGGTAATCCAGGGTTTTGCTCCGATGCGGAATCCACCCATTATACTTAGGCCGGCTAATACTGTGGGCTTGGAACACTCATGGAGCCGCACGCGCTCGCCGATGCCATCACCGACTGGGCCACCGAACTGGGGTTCCAGCAGGTGGGGATTACAAACGTGGACTTGTCGGAGCACGAACCACACGTGCGCGCCTGGCTGGCGAAGGGGTTCAACGGCTCCATGGGGTACCTGTCGCGCAATCTGGAAAAGCGGCTGCACCCAGAGCAGTTGGAGGCCGACACCTGTCGGGTGATCGTGGCACGCATGAACTACCTGCCTGAGGCGGCGGATGCGCTGGGTGTGCTGCAAGACTCCGAGCTTGCCTATATCTCACGCTACGCACTGGGGCGCGACTACCACAAGGTGGTGCGCGGTCGGCTCGCCAAGCTGGCGCGGCGCATCGACGACGCTGCCAAAGAAAGCGGGCGCTACCGGGCTTTTACGGATTCCGCCCCCGTTCTAGAAAAAGCCCTGGGCGAAAAAGCCGGACTCGGCTGGATGGGAAAGCATTCGCTGCTGCTCGACAGCGAAGCAGGGTCGTGGTTTTTCCTCGGAGAGATCTACACCAACCTGCCCCTGCCGGTAACGCCCTCCGCGGCGCCGGATCAGTGCGGCGAGTGCCGCGCATGCATGAACAACTGTCCTACCGGCGCCATCGTGGATGCCAAACAGGTAGACGCACGCAAGTGTATCTCGTATCTCACCATCGAGTCGCGCGATCCCATTCCGGAGCATCTGCGCCGCCCGATGGGGAACCGGGTATTCGGGTGCGACGACTGCCAGCTCTACTGCCCGTGGAATCGCAACGCGCCCAACACCGCGGAGCAGGATTTCGCTCCGCGACACGGCCTCGATTCGCCAACGTTAGTGTCTTTGTTCGAGTGGTCCGAGGAAACCTTCGAGCGGAACACCCGGGGCTCCGCTATTCGGCGCATCAACTACGAGCAGTGGCAGCGCAACCTGGCCGTTGGACTAGGTAATGGTCCCGCCACCGAGCAGGCTCTGACGGCACTCGCCAACCGCAGACAAACCGCCACCCCCATGGTGGCGCAGCACATCGACTGGGCTATCGCGCAACTGTCGGGGAACGCTAATCCAACCGAATGAAGTGGGCTCGGTAGTAGGCGAGCTCCGCAATGGACTCGCGGATGTCGGCAAGCGCGGTATGCTCATTGGCCTTGCTGAAGCCAGCGAGCAGTTCGGGGCGCCAACGCGCAACCAGTTCCTTGATGCTGCTCACATCGATCACGCGGTAATGCAGGTAGCGTTCCAGGTCCGGCATATAGCGCGCCAGAAAGCGTCGGTCCTGCCAGATGGTATTGCCACACAGGGGTGCTGTGTTCTCGTCGACGTGCTGCTCGAGAAAGGCCAGGGTGTGCGCTTCCGCTTCACGTTGGCTCACTGGTGATTTGCGGACGCGATCCAACAGACCTGACTGAGAGTGGTGGGTCTGATTCCACTCATCCATTGCGGCGAGATTCGCTTCGGGCTGACGGATAGCAAGCACCGGGCCCTCGGCGACAATATTCAGATCACTGTCGGTAATGATGGTGGCCATTTCGATGATGAGATCGGTTTCTGGGTCGAGGCCCGTCATCTCCAGATCCATCCAAACCAGATTCGTCGCCACGCGCTTTCCTTGCTCAAAGCCGAGGGCCATTCTGCCCCAACTCGGCTAAGATAACCGGCCAATTTCGAGCAGGGACAGGGCCATAGGCAGCATCAAAATCCTCGAACCCCAGGCGTTCCAAGACAGCCGCACGCCGGACGAATTGCTCATTCACGTGGGAGACCCGACGAACTTCGTGCAGGCGCATATTCCAGGGGCCGTTCTGGTGGAGCCCAGGGAGTTGGTGGACGGAACGCCGCCCGCCGTGGGCCGGCTGCCCGACCAGCAGCGTTTGACCCACCTGTTCGAGCGGCTCGGCTACCGTCCGGACCTGGAGATCGTGCTCTACGACGAGGAAGGCGGCGGCTGGGCGGGCCGGCTGGCATGGACGTTGGATATCATCAAACATCCGAGATGGGCCTACCTAAACGGCGGCATCCACGCCTGGCATGCGGCCGGACTGCCGCTGGAGGCGGGCAACCCTCCGGACATTGAACCCACTGCGGTAGCGTTGGATTTCGACCACGCACCGATCGCTGAAATTCCCGACGTGCTGGCAGCTATAGAGACAGGAAACGAAACTATCTGGGACGTGCGCTCGGCCGAGGAATACAGCGGACAGAAGAGCGGGTCGCAACGCGCCGGTCACATTCCCGGCGCGGTCAATCTGGACTGGATGGCGCTGAAGGATCCGACCCGCGCCCTGCGGCTGAAGGAGAATCTCACCGAGCTGCTCGCGGTACACGGCGTCACGGGGGAGCAGCCGATCATCACGCACTGCCAGACCCATCACCGCTCAGGGCTGTCCTACATGATCGGCCGTCTGCTGGGGTGGCAGATCCGGGCCTACCAAGGCTCGTGGTCGGAGTGGGGCAACCGCGAGGACACGCCCATCGAGACCGGCGCGTGAGCGATGCCTTCGCCGCGCTGCAACGGCTGTTGCCGCAGCACGGCCTGTCACGACTAGCGGGCAAGCTGGCGCAATCCCAGACCCACTGGGTGCGCCGCGCGCTAATTCGAAGCTTCGCCCACGCGTACTCGGTGGATCTCAGCGAGGCGGCGTCGCCAAGGCCGGATGACTACGCTAGTTTCAACGACTTCTTCACCCGGGCCCTGGCGGCGGGCGCCCGTCCCATCGCATCCGACCCCAACGCCATCGTGTGCCCCGCGGACGGCACCGTCAGCCAGGCCGGCATCATCAAAGCAGGCAACCTGCTGCAGGCCAAAGGCCGCACCTATACTCTGGCGTCGCTACTAGGTGATGCGCACCCACGTTTTCACGACGGTGCTTTCGTCACCATCTACCTTGCGCCTCGCGACTACCATCGGGTGCATCTGCCCGTCAGCGGCAAGCTGGTGGGGGCAACGGCGATACCCGGCGAGCTGTTCTCGGTGAATGCCCGCACCGAGGCTTCCGTGCAGAGTCTGTTCGCCCGCAACGAGCGTCTGGTTTGCCAATTCGAAACCGCCCACGGCACCGTGCTGGTGGTGCTGGTCGGGGCGCTCATCGTAGCGAGCATCGAAACGGTGTGGGACGGTCCAGCTTCGCCATACCAGCGGCGCGTGCACACCCCCTACAGCGCCGACTATCAGCGCGGCGAGGAGATCGGGCGGTTCCTGCTGGGATCCACCGTCATCGTGTGCTTCGAACCAGGGCGGGCCACCTTGGATGAGGCCCTCCGGTCCGGCACGGCAGTGCGCATGGGCCAGGCGCTGGGGACGCTGACTTAATCGACAGCGTCGGTATGAGCAAATGGCAGCACCTCGGACAACGAGTCTGCCCCCAGGCGCAGCATCAGCAACCGATCGATCCCCACGGCCACGCCGGCGCTGTCCGGCAACCCCGCGTCCATGGCAGCAAGAAACGCCTCATCCACGGCCGGCAGGCTGGCGCCGCGCTCACCGCGAATCGCCAGGTCCGCCGAGAACCTGTCCCTGAGCTCGGCCGGGTCCCCCAACTCATGGTAACCATTAGCCACCTCTACCGAGTTCACCGCCAGCTCGAAGCGCGCCGCTGTGGGCGGCGTGCCCCGCAGCCTCGCCAGGGCCGCCTGGTCGGAGGGAAAGTCCACCACGAACACGCGCACCCGGCCAAGCGCCTCCAGTCCCGCTACGAACGTCACCTCGGCATCCGCGTGCCGCGCCGGCGCGTTGGTGCACACCTGTTCGTAGGTCAACGTTCGATATTCGCCGGCGCCCAGAGCCATATCTACCAGCTCGGCCACCTCGGCCATGAGGGCTGCGTCGTCGAAGCCCAAACGGTACCACTCCAGCATGGTGAACTCCGGGTTGTGCAGCGCGCCTCGCTCGCCCGCGCGAAACACCGGACCCATCTGATAGAGGGAAGGCGCCCCCGCCGCAAGCAGGCGTTTGAGATAGAACTCCGGCGAGGTCTGCAGATAGCCCTGATCGGGGATCGCAATGGTTTCGATGTTGGGGTCGGTGACCGTATGGCTACCAAGGCACGGGGTCTGCACCTCAAGCACGTTCCGCTCCGCAAAAAACTGGCGAATTTCCGCCAGCAGCTCGGCTCGCGCGCGCAGCACCTCAACCGAGCAGTTCGGCCGCCAGCGCAGCGCATCGTTCATGGCATTAGCCGCCCCGCCTCACGCGCGGCTGACGTACTCACCGGTACGCGTGTCGACGCGCAGTACGTCGCCCACGTTGATGAACAGAGGCACCTTCACGATGGCGCCGCTGGCAAGCTCCGCCGGCTTGTTGCCGCCCTGGGCAGTATCACCCTTGAGCCCCGGGTCGGTTTCAGTCACGGCGAGCTCGATAAAGTTGGGGGGTGTTACGTTGATGGGATCGTCATTCCACAACGTGACCTGGTAAACCTCCTGCTCCTTCATCCAATCCCTGGAGTCGGCCACCGCCGCCTCCGACGCCGCGCATTGCTCGAAGCTGCCGTCGGTACGCATGAAGTGCCAGAACTCTCCGTCGTTATAGAGATACTCCATCTCCAGCTCCATCACGTCTGCCGCTTCGATGCTCTCGCCGGACTTGAAGGTGCGCTCCCACACGCGGCCTGTCTTCAGGTTGCGAAACCTGACCCGATTGAACGCCTGGCCTTTGCCCGGCTTGACGAACTCGTTTTCGAGAATGGAGCACGGATCCCCTTCGAGCAGCACTTTGAGTCCGCCGCGGAACTCGTTCGTTGAGTAGCTGGCCATGGAAGTCGATTTACCTATGTCAGTGATCTTGTCGAGATGCGCGATGATACCGACTCTACCGCCTAGAAAGAATCGCCGTGCCGCGATCATTCCACTTTCCACCGGGAGCTTTTGCCTATACTAGAGGGTTCCTGTGCGAGGTTACATGGATCAGCAACCACCCATCAGGTTAGTGGCACCTGAGGCCGAACTCGAAGCCCTGTCGTTTTCGAACAGCGACCCCGCAAACCTGCGCGAGTGGATCGGCAGCCTGCCCATGGCCAACACGGCCGAGGCAGCCACGCAGCTGCGCCAGGCCACCTTCGAGATCGGTCGGCTGCAGTGCGATTTCGCCACGCGCATGGCGCTGCTGGAGGAGGTGCGCCCCACCCTGCACTACCTATGCGCCCGCCTGGATCGAACCGCGGCCGCCAATACCAGCCACTCCGACGCCATCGCCAGACTCAACCAACGCCTGCAGACGAACCTGTGCTCAGGCTATAAAGCCGCCGTGCTCGCGGCCGTGTCCGAGCTCGAAACGGAAAAGGCCGGGGCAACGGTCTCTCTGGGCATTCACCGAGCGTTGTCCGGCCTATCACGAACCCTGCTTCGCACGCTGCAGTTCTACGTTGCCCCTTCCAACCGGCTCTGGCTCGAACTGAACCAGCTTTACCTGCTGGCCGAGTACCTTGGCTTCGAAGGGGACCGATGGGAAGACTCCGAAAACCACTCACAGCAAACCACCAACCTGTCTGAAGCGTACATCCGCTCCGTTCTGCTCGCGACGTGCAAACCCAATCAGCTGCGCTACAGCCAACTGTCCAGGGTTTTCAACGCCATTGAGCAGTGGACCGCCAGCACATCCATCAGCAAGCAGTCTAATGGCTCCCTGCTCAGCGTAGACCTCGACTCGGATCGAGGTCCTACCTACGCAAGACGGCTGCAAGACGCTAAGGAACCCCGCAGCGTTCACACCCAGGTACTGGTCTACGAGCTCGAGGCCTACCTCAAAGAGATAGATAGCACCATCCACGTGCCCGACTACATCGACACGGCACTGCTCAACCATCTCGTCGACTCCTGGGGCGTCATGCGCCAACGGGCCTACCGCAGAGCGCCCGCCGCCGGCTCCCTCAAAGTCTGCGTTGGCCTTCGCAACACACATTACTTTCTTTCCGGCGGTGTGGAATTTTCGGACCAGTTGGAATCCGCCGACGCCATGCTCAAGCGTGAGGTCAACCCGTTTCTGGAGCAGTCGCGGAACGACAACACAATTTCTCTGAACGGCATGGCGCCCACGCAGTCGCGCAAAGACGTCTGGGACGACGCGTTCGATCTGAAGGTGAAGATT
>MDTE01064512.1_pt1 | contig 23337 bp, 31 predicted proteins | sample 811231 | NCBI WGS metagenome assembly MDTE01 (sample SAMN05326651, study PRJNA326480) | marine metagenome | isolation source: seawater | place: Indian Ocean: Red Sea | collected 2010 | reverse complement strand
CTTCGCTCTTATCGGTTTTATGCTCAGGCAGTTTGAACTTGCTCGTCTAATCGGAATCCGTCCCTACAATGCGATTGCTTTTTCAGGCCCTATTGCCGTATTTGTTAGCGTATTTCTCATCTACCCACTTGGACAATCCAGTTGGTTCTTTGCACCGTCGTTTGGCGTGGCAGCGATATTCCGATTCCTTCTATTTCTACAAGGCTTCCACAACTGGACTCTCAACCCCTTCCATATGATGGGTGTTGCTGGTATACTTGGAGGAGCACTGCTCTCAGCAATTCATGGTGTTACTGTAGAGAATACACTCTATGAAGATGGAGATGGATCAAACACTTTCAAAGGATTCGTATCCGACCAAGAGGAAGAAACCTATTCGATGGTTACTGCCAATCGTTTCTGGTCTCAGATCTTTGGCATCGCTTTCTCGAACAAAAGATGGCTCCACTTCTTCATGCTTTTTGTTCCTGTTATGGGTCTGTGGGTCAGTTCCATTGGTATTATTGGTCTGGCTCTCAACCTTAGGGCTTACGATTTCGTCTCTCAAGAACTAAGAGCAGCAGAAGATCCTGAGTTTGAAACCTTCTACACCAAGAACATTCTCTTGAACGAAGGTCTCCGTGCCTGGATGGCACCCGTTGACCAACCACATGAAAACTTCATCTTCCCAGAAGAAGTATTGCCAAGAGGCAATGCCCTCTAAATATCGGTATGAACGATAAGTTAAAACCTGGCAGTATCAACCCCGTTATCAATTGGATAGCGGGGACTTTAATAGGATACATGACATTAGTATTACCACTAATTTTTGTGGTGTTATAATAGGAGGGTCTTATGATCCTCTTTTTTTGTATCCATAAATAAATAGAGGATTCGATTAGGATTTGGATGGCTAGTATATTCAAGCCGAAAAGAAGTAGTGTCGTAGGTCGTGTTCCAACTACAGCCGATCTGGTTGATGGTGAAATTGGTATTAATATACCGGATTCAAAAATCTACATTAATACTGGTGGAGTAATTAGTGTAGTTGCAGACTCTGCTGCTGGTGGTGCTGGATATCAGGTTTTGACTATTGATGATAGTGGTGATCTACTTCAAGCAAATAAGAGATACGTTGTAGACTCTAGTGGTGGAGCATTAAATTTCACCATGCCATCAGCACTTTTGTCTGCTGGAACCTTCCTTGAATTTGTAGACCTCACTGGATATTGGAATATAAATACTGTTACTATTAACAGTCCTGGTGTTGGTTTATATGATGCTCAAGGAAATCTCGATGAGTTTCCACTCTATCTTGATCTGGCATTTTCAGGTCTGAAAATTGTTTATGATGGAACAAACTGGAGAATGGTAGCACTAAGTTAACATGGCACTCTCACAAAGCGGATCCTATCAAGGAGATATTAGTAGATCAAATAGTTACTGGATGTATGCTCTCAGAAGAGATGATGAGGGTATGCTTCATCTCACAAAAGTGAGCAGTGCTTCTACTGAATCAAATATTGATGTTGGGGTGAGATACGATGGAACACAAGTTCCAGAATTCGGTGACCTTCAAGATTACGTCTTGGAAACTACCCCAGAAAAATCACTCACAAACCACCCACAAGATAAATATCAACAGTTCCGATTTGACAGTCGTAACTTGAATTATTATATAGATGATGATGGTTATTTTATCCTCAAAGTAACCGGCACCCATACGTATTCTGGACCTGTATAAAGAGAACCAAAGATGGCTGAATTTAGACTTGGTAGACTGAAATTTAACTATAGAGGCGACTGGGCTGCTTCTACGGCATACGTCATTGATGACGTTGTTGTTCTTGGAGGCAACCTGTACGTAGCAGTAGTTAACCATACATCCGCTAGTACAGAGGATCTTTGGTACTCTACAGACTACAACATAGGCACTCCTAAGTGGGAGGTAATGGTCCCTGGTGTTGATAGTGTTGGTGTATACACAACTGGCACCTACTATGGAATCAATGATCTAGTAAATTACGGTGGAGTTCTTTATCGTGTAACAACTCCTCACGTCGGTGCTGCTTTCACAAACTCTTACTTTACCCCTGCCGTTGAAGGGTATGGTAATGTAACACCATTTAGTACAACCACAGATTATAAACTAAGAGATGTTGTAAGATCGAGTGGCAATGCTTATGTTGCTTCGACTGCTATTTCTGCATCAAATACAACCCCAGCTGGAAATGATAACTGGGATCTCTTAGTAACTGGTATTTCTACTAGTGGTATTACCACATATTCTGACGGAGTTCTGTATGATCAAGGTCAGATAGTTACCTATGGTGGTAATACTTACATTGCTATTGGTGCTACGACAATAGATGTATCACCAAATGGTGATCCCAACTCTGAAAATGATTGGGCTCTCATTGTTAGTGGTTTAAGAAATGCTGGTACTTGGAGCACAGCAACAACATATTATATTAATGATGTTGTATTGTATGCCAGTTCTTCTTATGTTGGCATTTCTACCTTCAACATAGGTAATCAACCTGACGTAAGTCCTACACATTGGCAAAACCTTGCTCAAGGTACAGCTGCTGATGTTCTGGTAGATAGAGGTGACTTGCTCACCAGAAGTCAAAGTGGACTTGCTAAAGTTGGACTTGGATCTACAGGTACTGTCCTGAAGAGTGATGGTTTAGATCCTGTTTGGAATTACTTTGGTCAGCAAAAAGATAACTATTACGTTGGTATCGGTGGTAGTGACGTTGATGGTGACGGAAAAACTTTAGAAACAGCATGGAGAAGTGTTGGATATGCTCTGTCGGTTGTAGCTAATTACAACACTCCTTCTGCTATCAATGTGTTTGCTGGGACTTATCAGGAACACTTGCCCATGACAGTTCCACCCGATGTTGATATCATCGGGTCCTCTCAGAGACAAGTGTTTATTCAACCAGCGGTTGCTGGCATGGGAACAACAACCATGTTCTTCATGAGTAATAACACACTTATTAAAGATGTTACTCTTCGTGGTCTTTGTGGATATGCCAAGACTAATGATCAAGCAGAGGCTATTCTAGGTGTAGATCCTGGTAAGGTTGGTTGCTACTTCATGCTGAATCCAGCATCACCAATTATTACTAAGTCACCTTATATTCAAGACGTGTCTTGTTTCTCTGGACCGGCTATTACTGGTAGGGTAGGATTTGATCCGGCTACTAATACTGGATCTGCTATCGGTGCTTATATCGATGGTGATGTCCATGCTGGATACGCTCAAACTGGTAACCAGTCTATGGTTATGGATGCTTATACTAATGTCAATGACGAGGGTATTGGTATCTGGGTTGATAACTTAGGTAAGGCAGAACTTGTTTCCATCTTCACTTATTTCTGTGACTTTGGATATGTTGCCATGGACGGTGGTATCATTCGTTCTCTGAATGGTAACAATTCTTATGGTAACTATGCTCTATCTGCATTTGGTGCTTCTCCAACAGAGACACCAAAACCAGGATACATTAGAGGTGAGAGACTAAACCTGTTGGCAGCATCCTTGACTGGTAGTATCAGTGTTGGATGTACGATTACTGGACAAACTTCAGGTGCTGTTGGACATTTGATTAGTGATCAAAGTAGTGCTGATCCACCATTTGTTCTCTTTGAATATGATTATCAGAACTACCCCGTAGCTAACTTCCAAAATAATGAGGAAGTATTGTTCGGCATTTTCCCTGGACCAGGTATTGCTGAAAGTGCTACAACAGCAGCTGCTGATGCTGTACAGGGTATGAGAGGATTCATCATGCCACTGTCTGGTCTGACTGAAGAACCAAGACCAAGAGGTGTTATTCAGTTTAGTAATGTTCAATACTCTGGTTTGGGTTCCGATGGTGCCGGAACCTATGGATATGGTACAACAGCAATTGGTGTTGGAACAGACACTAATGCCTTTACTCTCTCTGCTGTAACAGATTACGTTGCTGGGACATTTGGTATTGTTGGTACATATAATACAACAACAGTTGCTCTGGGTGCTGCTGGCACTTATACTGGAGTAGCAGTTACCACTAATGGCAGTGGTGCTAATGCTCTCTTCACCGTTACAGTTGATGGTGGTGGTAATGTTTCTGACTTGGTTGTTACTACTGAAGGTAATAACTATGCTGAAGGTGACATGATCACAATCGATGGAACTTCCATTGGTGGTCTTGCTGGTGCTGCTTGTACGGCAAATACCTTCCCAAGAAGTGGAAGAGCAACGTTGAGACTTGCTGAAGAAAAGACAATTGCTGCTGCTACCAAGCAGAAGATTACAATTCTCTATGACTATTCACAGATTCGTGTGACTGGTCATGACTTCCTTGACATTGGTATTGGTGGTACAGTTACTTCTAGATATCCTCTGAAACCACTTCAGCAACCAATCGAAGGCAACCAGATTAATGAAACGGCACCTGCTCGTATCTTCTTCGTAACCTCTGACCAAGATGGTAACTTCAGAGTTGGTAACTACTTCCGAGTCGATCAGGCAACTGGTAGTGCTACCCTGAATGCTTCTGCCTTCAACCTGTCTGGTCTGACTGAACTGAGACTGGGTTCTTTGGGTGGTCAGATTGGTGTTGCTATTCAGGAGTTCTCTGCTGATGGAACTCTGTCTGGTAATAGTGACACTGCTGTTCCTACTGAGAAAGCAGTTAAGACTTATGTTGATCTGGCAGAAACCAATCTCAGAGCAAATACATACTTCTTGAGAGGTAACTAATTCTTAAACTGATTTCGTTATGTACAATCAACCTTTTGCTTGGGGTCCTCTACTCTGTAAGATGCAGGTAGAGGACTCTGTTTTAAATGATCTCCTTTGGGAAACTAAACGAGGAGATGAAGATTATAATGCTGAAGCAAACTTAGTTGCTACAATGCATGATGAGTGGTCTTTTAGTGAAGAAACTATTAGATGGTTTCAAAGAGCAATCACTGAACACGTTGAAACTTATTTGCAAACTTTAAGTTATCATCTTTCTCATAATTGTTTTTGTCAGTGGAAGTTGTCAGAACTTTGGATTAATTATCAAAAGGCAAATGATTTTAATCCACTTCATGATCACTCTTCTGACTTAAGTTTTGTTCTTTATATTCAAGTCCCTGAAGAACTAAAGACTGAGAAGAAAAGATACAATATGGTGAACAAAGGTCCAGAACCTGGAAGTATTTTATTCATGTTTGGTGAATACAGGGAACCTTTTGTGATGCCACAGAGAAGTTTTATGCCAGAGAGAGGAGATATTTTTATCTTTCCTTCTACATTGAGACATATGGTGATGCCATTTAAGACACCAGATGTCGAAAGGATATCAGTAGCAGGCAATATAAGATTCACTGAATAATTCCATCTATAAATAATAGGACAGGAAAAACTTTATTTTGAAAGCAAATGGCATCTGGAGTTTTAGGACAGTCCGCTCCCTCGGCTGGGGTTGCTACAACCGTTTATACCGTACCAGCATCCACTCTGTCGGTGGTCACAATTTCATGTGTTAATCGTGGGACATCGGCTGCAACAGTAAGAATTGCTCTGGCATCTACAGCAACACCAACTGATCAAGAATACATTGAGTATGGAGCAGTCGTTCCATCTGCTGGTGTATTGGAGAGAAATGGTGTGGCACTTGAAGCTGGTAAGAGAGTGAATGTATTCTCATCGTCGGCGGACACATCATTTAATGTGTACGGTTTAGAGCAAACAGTCTAAGGAGATAATTAAATGGCAAGGTTTATTGGATTATCGGTCCAAAAAGGGGCAGTTGCTTCTCCATTTATTGTCCGTTCGAGTGAATATACCAGAGCAACTGGTATAGGAACAACGGCTTCTCCTGGTAGTGGTAACAATGTCACTGAAATTAATGATGAAAATGGCAACTGGACGATAGATAATATATTGTATGATAGTGTAAGAACTGGCATTATCACACAATATACAGAAACTATTTCTGGAGTATCTAAGACTTTCCAAATTGCTTACGATAGCAATCAAGATGTTACATCAATTACGGAGTTAGAATAAAATGTCAGCAGATGTATTACTTTATAATGCTCTTAATGAAGAGAATAAAGCTAAAAGAATAGAACTAGCTGAGATTGAAGCATGTTTAGCAGCTCAGACAGCTGTCTGTTCTGCTGCTCAAGATGTTATCGCCGGGGTTGCTCAAACAACAGTCGGACTTAACACCAGTGGTATTGCTACCTCCTTATCAATTTGGAGTACTGGTGCTTGGGGACTGATTGCCAGTACACCAGGTCCAGGACTTGCTTGGTCTGGTGGATTTAAGGTATGTAATACCGATGCTGGATTTGGTTGTGGTTGTGATTGTAGTTGGACAGTCCCTGCTGGTGTTACCTGTGTAAGATTCCAACTCTGGGGTGCTGGAGCAGGTTCTGGTATGCCATGCTGCTGTGGTCAGAGTTCAATCGGAGGAGTAGGAGCATATGCTTCTCTGATTATGCCAACGGCAGCAGGTGAAACATTCTGCCTTTGTTCGGGATGTGCTTACTGCTGCTATTCTTGCCGTAATGGCACTAACATGGTTGATGGATGCCCATCTTTTGTTCTCTCCGGCGGTAGCAATACAGTTGGAGTTTTAACCAACTTCTGTGCTGAAGGTGGATTGGGTGGTATGTATTGTGACATGAGGAACCGTTGCCTCAGAGGTCCAGCAAGATGTAACTTCTGTAGTTATCACCAAAACGCATACATTTGTGATAGTGGTTCAGACTCATGCCATTATCCATATAACTATACCACTTCTGGTTCTTTCCATGAAGATGGTTGGTATCCAATGATGCATACAGCAAAAACATATTATGGAGTTGTTCCAGAGGGTCACCAAATATATGGTATGAATGGTTCTCAGGGATGGTACAAGCACTACTGTACCTCTAGTTTCTGTATCACTCACCCACCAGTTATGGGATTCATTGATGATGGAAACTGCCAGTGCTGTGGATGCTGTATAGCACAGTACAATGATAGAAACGGATGCTATAGAGCTGCCCAGAAAGGATACATGCAGATGCCAGGAGTCGGTGGATGGGGTGCTTATCAATGTGCTGGTGCTCAGGGCAACTGTGCTGACAGAGGAAGAATGGGTATGGTTTGTGTCCAATACTTCTGTACGTGATATAAATAAAATGAGCATGATAATAGGGCAAATTAAAGTATTGATCCCATGACTACAATTACTAAAACATACACATATCCTCTACCCGATGACAACTTCGTAAAAGGAGTTTCTGGTGATCGAGTTGGTGAGTGGACTTACGAAGGTCCAGATGAATTTGTTGTTGAAGTTGCCTCTGACGGTGAAATTTATGATGTTGATACGAAAGTACCTGGTCCAGATAGAGTACATGTAACAATAAATGCTGAAACTCATCCAGAGATAGCAGATTGTTTTGCTCATTATTTTACTGATGATGCTGGTGGACCAGAGATGGTGTTCGAAGACATTACCATGGAGAATGGTGATGTTTATCAGCACTTGACTAATCCTCGTATCAGTGATGTTTACAAACCTGTTTGGAATAGAACAACTGGAACTTGGAAATTAACTCAGATTCTAAGACCAATTGAAAATCCAGCAGCAACTGTTGCTGGAACCAGGAGAGATAGGTATCAAGACTATCGTGATAGATATGATTTCAGTGAAGAAATCAATACTCTGATTGATAATTATATTGCCGAATGTAATACATTCATTGAGGAAACTCCAGGTATCCATACTTGGAAATATATTACTGTACCAACGGAACAACCTGGCGTAACCGTTCCTAGAATGCCAGCCGCGGTCGAGGTTGAATTCGCCAAAATCGAACTTACAGCAGAATAATAGGAGTCACGTACAATGGATGTATTAGCATATAGTGCTTTTAACGAAAAGAAAAGAGTTGACGCTGAGATTACCGCAAAGACAGCAGAGCTGAACAGTAAGTTACAAGAGACTTACATAAACGTGGCAACTGCTTGTCACATGACTCCAGAAGCTTTCTGTTGGACAAGATGTATTGAACCCTGTTTACAAAGGGAACCACATCTTGTTAACTATTGGACATATATTCCAGATATGCCCAGAGTTACTGGGTCATTTAAAGTTTGTTGCTGTCCATCTGGTACTGACGCAAGTTTTAACTGTGGTGCTAACTGTGTATGGACAGTTCCCGATGGTGTCTGCTACGTAAGATTCCAACTCTGGGGTGCTGGTGGAGGTAGTGGTGCTGGTTGCTGCTGTGGTGGATCCGCATTTGGTTCTACTGGTGCCTATGCTTCGGCAATGCTTAGAACCAAACCTGGTTGTGAGTATGTTATTTGTGCTGGATGTGCTTACTTCTGTAGAGTACAGTATAGTGGATGTGGTAGAATGCCAGGATGCCCATCATATGTAACTGGTTACGGACTTTGTGGTTTCTGTGCCCAAGGTGGTTGGGGTAGAATGGGTCAGTGGATGGCTCAGTGGGGATGTAGAGGATGTAGACTATTACACCCAGTTTCGTCTGAGTGTGGTCCATGTTTCTGTAACTGTACAACAGACTATTGCTTTGTTTCTAGTAGAGGCGTATGTGGAGACATTCCTTACATGCCTGCTGCTACTTACAACGGTGTAATCACGAATAATGAACCAGGAGAGATGAACTTCGTCTATGGTATTCGTGGAATGTGGCCAGCTGTAACGATGGATAACTCTCAGTATGGAACCCATTGCCATCCTCCAATCAAAGGTTTTGAATCTCTTACATGCTGTAAGATTTGTTTCAACGGAACTGTAATATGTGGTGCTAACTGTGGTGCCTGTGCTGGATGTCTTTGCTATCCTGCTGCTGGTGGATTCTTTACTGTAGGATATGCCACTAATAGCATGTACGGTGACATGGGTAAGATGGGTATGGTTTGTGTTCAATACTTCTAATAGGTGTTATAATAAGTAAATAAATAACTGAAATTGAGTTCGTTAGTGGTTGAATTTTCTTCATGAATAAAGCATTTTTTATCAACGGTGGAGCAGGTAGAGTTCTCTGCTCCATCCCAGGATTAGAACGTTACGCAGAAACTCATGATGATTTTGTAATCATTGCAGAATCATGGGGTGATCTCTACATGAATTGTCCCACCCTCAGGGATAAGTGTTATCCAACACACCACAAGGGACTCTTTGAAGAGAAACTGAAAGACAAAGAGATTGTTTCTCCAGAACCTTATCGTCTCAATGCCTATTTCAATCAGAAATGTAATCTGATTCAGGCATTTGATATGATGATTAATGATCTTGATGAGATTCCTGAAACCAGACCATTGAAACTTGATCTGACAAAAGCAGATCAGGTCATTGGATACAACATTGTTCAGGAAGTAAAAGAAAAACTCAAGAAAGAAAAGACAATTGTCATTCAACCCTTTGGCAGCACTGTAAAGGCAGAAGGTAGATTCATCATTGATCCTTCTGGAAGGAGTTTTGAACTGGCAAATATTCAGGCAATCATCGACAAACTCAAGGACTTCTATAACATCATCGTAATGTCTGATGTTAGTATTCCTGGAATTGAGAACTCAGGAGTTGCTTGGCCACAGGGAGTTAGTTTGAATGCTTGGGCAGGTATCATTAATGCTGCTGATTATTTCTTAGGATGTGATAGTGTAGGACAACACTTGGCACATGCTCTGGGCAAACCAGCAACTGTTGTCATTGGTTCTACATTCCCTGAGAATATTTCATATCCAGACAATAAAAATTTCAGGATTGTAGATCTTGGTGAGGGTAGGAGAAAGTATAGTCCTATCAGAATGTCCTTTGAGGATGCTATTGATAGGGATAATGAGGCTCTGATGCTCATGAAAGAAGCCAAGCAAATTGATGCTATTGTTGAGGGAATCAAGAAGAAACTTGGCAAACCAAAGAAAAATTTGATTGGCACTATACCTCCGACCATGAAAGGAGCAGATATTAATGTGAATGGAGATCTCTTAGGACAGGGTTCTAAGTTCAATGGGTTTGCTGATAAACAGATCAAGAAATCAGCAAGGAAGACTGCCGTAGAGCAAGTCTTAGAAATGAATGATGTAAACTGAGGTAGATCATGAGTAAATCTGAAGTAATTGTGGCAGTTGCCCGCGGGCATAATGCTAGTACCACACTTATGATCGATGGAAAAATCGTGTGGTATGTTGAGGAGGAAAGACTTACTAGAAAGAAGTATGATGGATGTCCTCTGGCAGGACTGTTAGAAGTCTGTAAGTATGTGGATCATATTGATCACCTGCTTATATGTCATACACATAGAGGTGGTCCTAGGACTGATTGGACTGGAGAAGATCTTTATGTGGGTTTGATTCAGAAGGTCTTTAAGAATAAGAATCTTCCTGAGGTACACTTCATTGATACTATTCACCACGAACTGCATGCTGCCTGTGGGTTCTTAAACTCTGGGTTTGAATCTGCTGCTTGTGTCATTGCTGATGGTGCTGGTAGTTTCCTACGTACAGAATATTTTGATGATGTTGGATATGAATTTGAAACCATCTTCAAAGCAACTTGGCCACTGAAATTTGAAACTGTATGGAAACATATTGGAACTAAAGCTCCCATTGGTATCATTGATATTGGGTTGAGGGGTGAAGAGATCTATACAGAACATCCTGGCATCACAAAAGCATATGAGGCTGTGACTGAGTATTGTGGTTTCAGTTCTATTGATGCTGGTAAAACTATGGGATTGTCCCCATATGGTAAGGAGAACAAAGATATTCCACCACTTCTGACAACCAAGGGTTGGGTCAGCAGAGAAATGTTCTTGCCAGGGTATCCCAATGACAGCAAAGTTAATGTCTGTGCTGCTCAAATTTTCTGTGATGATATGATCTCTAGATCTGAATTGAAAGATGGTAAGTACAGTCAGGTTCAGAAAGATTTGGCATATGCTATTCAGAGAGAGTCTGAGAAGTATATGATTGACAAGATCAAAAAGGCTATTGAAATTACTGGTGAGAAAAACATCATCATTTGTGGTGGATATGGTCTGAACTGTGTTGCCAATAATAAGTTCTGGAAAGAATTCCCTGATGTGAAATTCCATTGTGAACCTATTTCACATGATGGTGGAACATCTATTGGTGCTGTCAAGATGCTTTATGCTAGACTCCATGAGCAGCAAGGTCCTTATCCTGTACAGGAATCAATTTACTATGGACCACAGTATGATCCTGCTACTTATGAAGATGCTCTGGAGGGTCTAGAAACCTCTGAGACAACCGTTGAAGAGGTTGCCCAACTAATCCGTGACGGAAACATTGTAACCATCTTCCAGGGTCGTTCTGAGGGGGGTCCCCGTGCTCTAGGTAATCGTTCTATTCTGTTCGATCCTACCATTAAAGATGGAAAGGATATTGTCAATCGTGTCAAGAGACGTGAGTTCTTTAGACCATTTGCATGTTCGATCAAAGAAGAAGCAGTTCATGACTGGTTCAATCTTCAAGGTCGTAAGAAGAGTCCTCACATGATGTATGCTGTTGAGTGTAATGAAGGTGTGGAGGAAAAGATTCCTTCTGTTATTCACGTTGACAATACTTGCCGTATTCAAACCGTGACAAGAGATGAGAATCAACACTACTATGATCTCATCGATGCCTTTGAAAAACTCAGTGGTGTTCCTATCTTGTTCAACACTAGTTTCAATCTTGGTGGTGACCCACTGGTAGAAACAATTGAGGATGCTGTTGACACTCTCAAGAAGAGCAAGATAGAATACATGTATCTCCCAGAGATCAGTAAACTAGTAAAAGTCTCTAATGACTAAAAAAATGAAATACGTATTTGTTAATGGAACATTCGACGTGCTTCATCGTGGACATGTTGAGTTGTTCAAATATGCTAAAGATCAAGGTGATGTTTTGATCGTAGCTATTGATTCAGATGAGAGGGTTTCTAAAATGAAAGGACCCTCTCGTCCTGTCTATACGGATAAAGAAAGAAAATATATGCTGGAGCATCTTAAACCAGTAGACCAAGTGTTTATCTTTGATTCTGCTGAAGAGTTAACAAAATTGGTAGAGATGATCAAACCTGCTATAATGGTAGTAGGGTCTGATTGGAAAGGCAAGAAAGTTATTGGTGGTGAACATGCTGGATCTGTTAAATTCTTCGACAGAATTGAAGAATACTCATCAACGGAAATCATTGAACGTATTACTTCTCGGGGAGACCTGTGAAGATCAATATATCTACGGCAAAGTAAACAGACTGAATCCAGAATCAGCAGCACCGATCTTAAGTTATGATCGGATGGAAAAGAAAAGGGGAATGTCTGCTAATGTATGTGAAAACCTCAAGGCATTTGATATAGGTGTCATACATTGTACCAATGAAGAAAAAATTATTAAGACCAGATATATTGAAGAGAGATATAATCAACATCTATTGAGAGTGGATGTTGAACGAAGAGTTCGACCCTACTTGGATGTTCTTCCACCACAAGATTTTGATGCCGTTGTCATTTCAGATTATGATAAAGGGTTCTTGACCTTCGATAAGATCCTTCAGATTACTGAGACATATACCTGTCCAATATTCATTGATAGTAAGAAGCATGTTCTTCCTGATAGAGAAGAGTGCTTTATTAAAATCAATTGGAAAGAGTATCAACAACTTAGAGTGAAAGTTGATAATGCTATAGTAACTCTTGGGGAAAAGGGTGCAATGTATAAGGATGAGTTGTATCCAACAGAGAAAGTAAATGTCTTTGATGTTTGTGGAGCAGGTGATACGTTCCTCTCTGCCTTAACTTTTCATTATCTACGTACCAAAGATATAGAAAAGTCAATTTTCTTTGCTAACAAAGCATCTGCTATTGCTGTACAACAACCAGGAACATATGTACTTCAAGAGCATGATGTTAAATATTTAAAAAGTCTTGAATTTGCTGTACGATGACAACACCTAGGGCTGCTGAACCAATCAAGTTTGTTCCCAAAGGATGGGGATATGAAAAGTGGATTGTCAATTGTGACAGATACTGTGGAAAGATTCTCCACATGGTTCAAGGTAAGAAATGTTCATGGCACTATCATCAACTCAAGGATGAAGTCTTCTATGTTCAGAGTGGTGTTATTGAATTGGCGTTCTCATGGGATGACAATCTAGAGATTGCTGATATCCGTATTCTCACAGAGGGTGATAAGTTTCATGTGCCTGCTGGTATGAGACATCGTATGAAGGCGATGAAAGATACTGAGTTGTTTGAATTTTCAACTCAGCACTTTGATGAAGACAGTTATAGGATCATAGCTGGAGATAGTCTGGAATCGTAATGTACTGATATTTTTTGACCCAACTCATATCTGCTTTAGTAAAATATTGATACTTTCCTTGTAGGTGCTCTGGGAATGGCACATAGTTAATCTCAGCACCTTCTTTTTCTGCAATCATTTCAGCAACATCTTGGAAACTTACGGGTGATCCTGTACCAATATCGTAAATGCCACTATCCAAGTCGGGAGTCATTGTAAGATTGAACACATCGTCAACACATACAAAGTCACGGTACATCTTATCTGATCCCTCAAACAAACTGATCTGACCTGTTTCTCTTGCTTCTTTAGTAAACTTAGAGACGGGACTTGCTTGATTGCCTTTGTGATCTTCATACTTACCATACACATTGAAGAATCGGAAACCTTGAATTTTTTTGAATTCGTCCATGTGATCCTTTACCCAGTAATCTACAGTTGCCTTGGACATGGCATAGTAGTTCAGTGGATTGATACTACGATCTTGTGAGTTTCCATAGACAGATGCTGATGAAGCATACTTCACAGGAATCTGATGCTTGATTGCTTTCTTGAATAGTTTCGTGCTAAACTTGATGTTGAAGTTATGAATCCTATTCAAGTTAGTCTCAGTCGTAGATGAGATGGCACCAAGATGAATGATCTGGGTTACTCTATCCCAGTTATCAAAATGTTTGAGGAATTTATAACAGGTATCTTGCTCTACCAGATAGACGGATTTCTCCCACAATTTTCTCTTAAAATGTGTACCAATAAATCCTTGGTGACCAGTCAGGATAATCATCTTATCTGTTCTTTCACTCATTATAACACATAAATATCTAGACGGTATCTTAGGTAATATAGTGACGTTTGGTAAACTGGGGTCATTAGTTACAGTCAATCCAAATCCAGTAGGGATTTTTACTGCTTCATCTGGATCCGAAACTGTAACAGTTTATGTAAATAATAAGAACAACGTTGATGCTAGATATTCGATTGGTGTTACCACCAGCTATGGTGTAACTACGCATGAGATAACTACAACTTTTGAATTAGCTGGAAACTATACTTTAGATGGGTATGATAGGAATGGTTTGGTTATGGGATATAACCGTACCGTTACTGTTTACGTGGGAGATACTTTAACTTTTGATAACACTGCTACATGGGAATCTCACCCCATGTATCTTAGAGTATCTCCTGGTGGATCAAGTGTTGATGGAGCAACTGGAGAGGGAACTGCCACCGTTAGCTGGACTCCTACTGCTGCTGGAACGTACTACTATCAGTGTTCAGTTCACAGCAACATGCTTGGAACTCTGATTGTAGAGGATGTTCCTCTCCCCACCTACGTCAACTACGTCAATAGAAGAAACCATATTCAAGCAGTTGAAACAATAGAAGAAGATAAACTATACATTGATCAAGGAGAATCTGTATTTGTACAATCATCTATAGCAGATGTTTCTTTCCTTGTCATTGGAGTTGGTGGTGGAGGTTCGACTGGATATGGTGCCAGTGATACATTTACTACCAGTGATTCTACCAAAGGAAACAACGTAACTCTGTCTACACCAGGAGCAGATGTAGTCTACACTCTTGGTGTTAACAATAATGGTCATGCTAACTCAAGGATATTTGTTGGAGTAGCAGATACTGCTGGTAATTTAAATGAAGGATGGATTACCTATGGTAGTCTTATAGGTCCAGGTGGTAACTACACCATTCAAGATTTGTATGTAGGTCAAGATCAATCAATTATTGTAAAAGCATCTGAACCAAATGTATCATTTGTAAGTCTTGTTAACGTAGCATCCTCTGGTGGTGGAGGAGGAGGCGGTGGAGGTGGTGCCGCTGGACTGTGGGAACAAACTGGAGTCGGTATTAACACCATTTCCAACGTTGGTGTTGCTACAACTGCTCCACAAACTCAGTTGCAACTTGGACAGTCCTTTGGACTCCAAGGTGGAATCGGAACTTTCACTGCTGCTGTAGGTGTGGCAACCGTTCTTGATTCATATACATTGACAGATACTGATTTCCAACTTGCTGAGTATACTGTTCATTTACAGAATCAAAATAATACTCAAGCACAAAAAATCATGATATTGAATCTTGGTGGAGGAAGTGTTTCCTTCCAACCATATGCTATCATGACAAATCAAAATACAATTGCTGGTCTTGGAGTCACCATTAACTCTGGAGACTTACAACTAAGAGCCACCCCAGAAGCAGGAATTACAGGACTTACTACATTTAGATTCTCTAGATCTACATTGCTCTGAAATGAAGTATACAATTAGTGTTCACAATCCAGAAGACTGGCAAGAGATCCATGATGTTCTGTGTGGAGTGTCTTCATGCTCATGTATTCCAGACAGAGAAGTAACTTGTACAGACGAAAAGTTACACAGTCCAACTAGAGGAACTTTTGATCTGGAAGATCACGAGGCAGAAGAACTTAAGTCACATGAAAAGATAGCATGGGTAGAGTTATGTCCAACTTGTTATCCAGATAGTTATCCCAAACCATTTCTAGATCAAACTGATAGATGGCCATCTGATGTTAAAGTATACAGAGATCTTGGAAGTTATCCTCCACCAGGGGTGTCCACTGTTGGAGAACTCAATAGAACTAACTGGGCAATGCCGAGGGTTGGCATTCTAACTAATGGAGTTCTTTGGCCACCACCAGTGAGTGGTAATCCACAACCAATCAGTACCAATATATCCTACAATTTAACTGGAGCAAATGTTGATGTTATAATTCAGGACTCAGGTATTCTTCAATACCACCCCGAGTTTTTGAATGATGATGGCACGTCTAGAGTGAGAGACATTGTTCTAGATGGTCCTTATTATATTGATCCAGATTACTTTCAAGGAGCTTACGGGAATCCTGATCCATCTAAGACATATACCAAACCCGATGGTAGAGTAGGAGTCAACACTGCTGATGCTGTAAATTGGTGGCAAAATTCCAGTATGAGATCTGCAGGATTTTCTACCATTGGCACTGTGACTATACCAGGAGCGTATACTGCTCCAAATGCTCTGGGTGTTGATCCTGTCAATGGAACCAGCAATATGAGTAGTGGACATGGAACTGCCTCTGCTTCTCTTGCTGCTGGTAAAAACTTTGGTCTGGCATTTGAGGCAAACATCTGGAACATGCCTGGTATTGGTGATGTAACTGGTATGTCAGTAGAAACAAACTATGATTTGATGAAACTTTTTCATCAATACAAACCAGTTAGATCGGGTGCTGCTCAGAAAGATCCAACAGTTATCAATGGTAGTTGGGGATATAGAGCAGGATTCAGTTATCTATCGGGAGCTATCGATTATAAATTCCAGAATCAAACTGGATCATTCGATGCTAACTCTGCAACGGTTGACCAGGTTACTGCTATGAAGAATGGTCTTTATGCTAGCGGTTTTACTTATTTTTGGGCTTCTTCATCTAGGTCTAATTCAACAGATCAAGCAGCATATGAGATGATGGAATCAGGAGTTATCTATGTTGCTTCGGCTGGTAACAACAACCAAAGATTAGGTGTGGGTTCTACTGATTTACATAGATTGGATTACATGGAGGATGCTTACTTTGGAACCACTGATCCAAGATCAGAGTTTCCTAGTGGAACAGTGCCATCGGGACATAGAGATTGGATGAATCCACAAGGCATAGGATTCAAAACAGATAGTGATTTTCATCCTGTAATTTGTGTCGGTGCCATGGATGAATTTATTTTAACAGATGGAACTTATAGGGAGAGAAAAGCAAGTTATTCTAATAATGGTCCTGGTATTGATGTGTGGTCACCTGCCGATGAAACATTAGCAGCAGGTGGTATTTTCAGTTCTGGTGGGTACACACTTGTTAGACGACAAGATGATAATAATTTTTGGGATTCTAATTTCAATGGGACAAGTGCTGCATCTCCTGTCTGTGCTGGACAGATAGCACTTTATATGGAGAGATATCCTACTGCCACAGCCATTGATGTAAAGACATGGTTGAAAAATAATGGAAGTGGTAGTTATGATATTGGAACCTCAATGTATCAGGATCAATATACTGATTCAGCTTCCACAAATTACTGGACTGGTTCCTACAACATGAGAGGTGCTGCTACTAGAATTCAATATAATTCATTTGCTAATGAGACTCCTCCACCACCTCCAACAGCAGTTTATGAATTTGGATCCATACCAACTTCTATTGAGGAGGGTTCATCGGGAATATTCAATGTAGGTACAACTAACGTCAGTAATGGAACAACTTTATACTGGACAATTAATAATGGCACCACAGTTGATGAAGACTTCGATGCTGTTAGTGGTAGTTTTACCATCACTGCCAACAATGGTTCTTTTACCGTGACTGCTGCTGAAGATGTTGTCAGTGAAGGAACTGAAACGTTCAATGTTTTTGTCAGAACAGGTTCAATTTCTGGAACAATCGTTCTTACAAGTGCTAGTGTTAATCTTACAAATGTAGATCCACCTCCACCACCTCCACCTGCTGCTACGTCACCCATACTATCAATAGAAGGTGTGGAGATCATCGGTGTTACCATAAATAGCTAAAAAACTGTCATGGCAGAACAAGGTTTTGGTGTAAAGAAAATTAGTTTGATTGGATCTGCTTCCACATCCAAGATACAAACGGATGGGGAATTAGATGTCATTGCAAGCACAGTAGATGTCACTGGCAATATAAATGTAACGGGAATAGCAACTGTTTCTGGTGATATAAATGCTACGACAGTTAATGCTCAAATAAATGATGCCGCTGGTACTTCTAATTTTAATAATGTGAACGTCGGTTCAGGTATTACTATGGTTGGTAATACTGGACAGATTGTAGCAACGGCATTTATTGGTGACGGTGGTGGAATCACTGGATTGACAGGAGTTGGTGCTGGTATTAATATTAGAGATAGTGGTGCTTTAATTGGTGCTGCTGGCACTATTGACTTTGGAGAGGGACTGGGTGTAAGTGCTGTCTCTGGAGCTGCCGTTACAATTACTAGTTCTTCTGCTCTCTCTGTTGTTCAGACAGGTTACGGTGGTACTAATCCAATCACAGTTTCTGGTGGATCTACAATTGCCATTAGTTCTGCTAGTAATGCCTTTGGAACCAGATACATTAGCACCCAGTCTCCAAGTGCTGGTTTCGGTACTTTTGGTGATATCTGGTATCAAATCTGATTATATATACTGAGGATAAAATTCTTACCCAAAATTATGAGATACACTGTAACTGATGTAACTACAAGTCATCTACTTGTTAGATTTGAGAACGGATCTCAGGCACATGTAAAGATTGAAGCTGGCTGGGACGTTGCAAGAATAGAAGAAGAGATTTCAAAATTTATTGTAGTAGATATTCCTAAAGTTGAGTTTGTTAATGTTGATGATGTCCCTCTGAAAGTTGGACACACCAATGATATTGAATCTTACATGGCAGTTCAGATGAGAAAATCTGAAGCTGAGAGAGTAGCAAGAGATGAATATATTAGGAAGGTTGATGCTGATAGAAAGGAACTGGCAAAAAATGCTTTGGATGAGAAAAGAAATAGACTGGTTAAATATGGTGAACGTAGGGAGTTAGAATATCCAAGCATCGGGGATCAACTTGATGCTCTCTATCATGCTAGGCACGGTGACTCTACGATGTTGCTTGCCGTTGATAAGAAAATCAAAGAAGTTAAAGAAAAGTATCCAAAGGATACCCCACCTGTCAAAGCTGTAGAAGTTTATTCTTCTCTCAGAGATGATTTTGTTGAGGTGATAATTGATGGAGAAGTTATCCAAGTAGCGGCACATTTATTGGAATAATCATTATGGATTTGAAAGAGATTCAAGAACGAGGGAATGAAAGGTATTCAATCTGTAAAGAATGTCCTGAATTTTTTAAGTTAACGGCACAATGTAAAAAGTGTGGATGTTTTATGAAGCTCAAAGTTTTGTTGCCTGGTCAAGAGTGTCCTATAGGGAAGTGGTAAATGTCAATAAGCACTACTAGTGGTACTATTTTTATACCACAAAACACAAGAAGTCTCAGAGTCATCCTCAAAGGAGAGGGTGGTTTGGGTGCTGATTTAATCACCGTAAACTGTCTACATTCTAATGTTGGTAGCGGTAATGGATCTTGTACTCAAAGTTTTGTTGGTAGTGGAAGTTCTACCACTTTCCTAAACTCATATGCTGGTGGTGGAGAGGGTGGTTACTATAATAACCTCAATGAAGGTCCTGGGGGAACTTTTGATGCTCCTGTTGGACTAGTGACGGGAACCAATGGCAATCCTGGTGCTCCTGGCTCAACATCCGCAGGAGCAGGTGGAGTGGGACCTGGGGGGGATGGAACTAATGGATCAAGTGGTAGTTATCAAGCACCAGGACCCCTGAATAGTTACTGTTGTGGTAATCCATCAGTAAGTTATTGTTTGAATAGTTGCTGTCCTCCTGGAAGTGCTTGTGGATATCCAGGTGGTATTGCTGGTGGTTGCTGCCGTTGCCAAAGAATTGTTAACCAAGCTTGTGGTGGTTCTGGTGGAGGTGCTGGTGCTATTGTCGAATTTGAGTTGACTAATTCTGATTTAAAATCTCTTGGAGTTTTGGGTACGAATCAACCTTACACTGTTAATGAAGGTGCTTCATCTCTAGTGAATGGAAGTATTGAAACTATATTTCAATTCAGTCAAGTCTACATTAAGACCAGTGCTGGTTGGCAATTGTGCAATAACGTCTGGGTAAAGGGTGGTGACACTGGTTGGGTTGGAGTTGGAAATTCTGTGTTTATTCAATCATAAAGGATGATTTTTTGTCATGAAATTAAAAGTTCCATATTGGTATTACACCAAAGCATTCTCCGATGAAGAGTGTGATAAAATAATAGAGTCAGGTCTTCGACAGATCGAGATGACTCAAGAAGAATCAAAGGCGAAGGTTCAAACTGATAATTCAAAAGATGGAAAGATTGACATACCAATTAGAGATTGTCAAATAACCTGGTTAGATGATACTTGGTTATATCAACGAGTAGAGAACATGATCATCAATGCCAACGAAGAAGCAGGTTGGGGTTGGACGATTCACTCTATGGAAAAACTACAATTTGTGCGTTATAATTTAAACGAACATTACTCTTGGCATGTCGATGGTTCATCTGACATATTCGATGTGTATGAAGATCCTAACAATTTAAATTACTTTGGAAAGATTAGGAAAATCAGTGTAAGTGTCAACTTATCTGACCCAAATGACTATGATGGTGGGGAACTATTATTCGTTGACAACACTGTCAAGGACGGGGTTTCTCTCGATGATATGATCTACTCTCCTAAGGAATTTAAAGGCAAAGGATCCTCTGTTGTGTTCCCTAGTTTCGCTCATCACAAGGTTACTCCAGTTACGAGAGGAACTAGATATAGTTTAGTAGCTTGGATTTTAGGTCCCCCATGGAAGTAGAGTTCCACAAACAACTCCGAGAAAGGATCAAGCAACTCAGAATGCAGCATCTTTTTGAGGAACCATGCCCTCTGTATGAACCACCAATGGTAGAAGATGTAACTGAATCCCAGAAAGATTGGGAAGATTTCTGGTATAACGAGGATAGAGATGTCTCATCGACTTGATCAGATTACACCAACTCACCACGTTACCAAAGAAGAATGCCAGGAGATGATCGATGCTGCTATTCGGAGACATAATAGAAATGCAAGTATTATTAGCATGTGTGTCGGTTGGGTTGTTCTCGCTCTATTTGCTGAAGGTCTCCTCCGGCTCGTAGGTGCTATCGATCCAATACTTCCATGGATGGACATCTCGTTGAAGTAATAGGAATTATTTTCCTAATTATCTTTGCCATCACTATGTTTTATCATGGGTGGCATATATTTTATGAAAACGGTGGGTATTCTCGAATGAATACTCGTCGTGATTTAGAAAGGATGCGTCAACGTGTAGAAGAATTATTAAAGGAAAAGACAAATGAACCAGACTAAAATGAAAGCAGTATTTTATTCTAAAGATAATTGTCAGTGGTGTGAGAGAGTTAAAATGCTATTCGATACTCTCAAAATTGATTACTTAGAATATAAGTATGAGAAAGACTTCACCAAGGATCAATTCTATGCTGAATTTGGTGAAGGTTCTACATTTCCACAGGTCTCTATCAATAGTCAGCATGTTGGTGGGTTCAAAGATACCTTACAATATCTACAGGAAAAAGATCTGCTATAATAGTATAAATAATTTTTAAGTTATGGAGGAACAACACACACTTTAAGTAAAGTGGTTGTTCCCTCTGAGGGACAACCCAGTTCCACAGAGAGGAGAACAATGCTAACACTAAGTATTTTTGTCGGATCGTTGTTTGCGATCACGTCTTTTTTTGTTGGTGGTGTAATTGGATGGACAGCAAGAGAGTATTTGCTGTATAATCAAGAACCACAACCAACTATGCATCCCGAGATGTATGATGAGAATGGAAATGTTCTCCACGACTCACTAATTTCATTTCGATTCACTTATGATGATGAAACTGAAGAGGAAGATTAATTATTTTGGAGTATTATCATGACTAAAAAATTACCACCCAACCCATTAGTAACAGAAGTTTTTCAGAAAATTTCAAACGCAAAAACAAAGGCAGAAAAGGTTGCTCTCTTACAAGAGTACAGATCACCTGCTCTAATTCATTTGTTTGTTTGGAATTTTGATGAGTCCATTGAATCTGCCCTCCCTCCAGGTGAGGTTCCTTACACCCCCAATGACAACAAGACTGGTGAAGGTGTAAGTAGATTGAACAGTCAATATAGGATTCTCTACAACTTTGTGAAGGGTGGCAATGATCCTCTCAGTCAAACAAAAAGAGAGAGTATGTTTATTCAGTTGTTGGAGTCTTTAGATCCCAATGAAGCTGAGTGTCTGTGTTTAGTAAAGGATAAGAAACTTGGAAAACGATACAAAATCACCCACAACACTGTTAAAGAAGCCTACCCGGATGTCGTCTGGGGAACCCGTGCCTGATTCTAATTCCTGGTCAGAAGATGAACTAGCAGTCTGTAAACAGATCTACGGATGTGAAGTTCTGTACGTTGGTGCTAATGAACTTCAGTTGAATGATAAGTCACTGCCATTGGATGCTTACAAGGTATCATACGTTGTTGATGGTGTGATGAACATTGACATCTGTAGATGTGGAAAGAAGGTCAAATTATTTGACATGTACTATGATAAGTTCGGAACTGGATTGAAAGACATTGAGTTTGGACCAGGAACTGTGAACCCCAAACTGTGGGGAGAAGAACCAAAACCAAAATCGAAAAAGTAATCCAAAATATCGGGGAAAAAAATTCCGGCAAATTTTTGGTCTGTAGGGTTCGCTGTGATACAAAATGTAGTCATAGCCACAATATTGACATAAATAGAACTGAGGACTATAATATCCTTGTCGTTCATCCAATGCTCAGTTACTTGCTGGCATTCACCCTTGTCCATCATAATGATATGTCACCTTATGGGTGGCACATGAGTTGTGAAAGGTGGTTACTTAGATCTTTAGAGATTCAGCAAGATCCAAGTTTAGATCACAGGTCTAAATTGGACCTTATAGGGTATCTTAAGTCAAAAGTTCCAGGTGAATGTAATCAAATACTGAGTTAGGACGCAAGTAAGTCGCGGAACGGAGCGTTCATCCCATGTTAGAGTTAATTCTCTTAAACACAACTCTTACATGCCAAGAAGCCGATGAACTTATGATTCGGATTTCGAAGCATGACGATTTGCCAGCATTGGTAAAGGTAGAGTTGGTAGAGACGGTAAAGGAATCTTCACCAGATTGCTACTGGGACGCAAACGACTGAAGGAACGGATAAACGGATCCATCGAAAGATGAGAAGGTTAATCATCCATTCATTCAGGAGTAAACAAATGGCTAAAGTCGTGTATCGTGGTGCCGCTTATGACACCAAAGAGCGTCGTGACGAGCTCAAGGCAAAACAGCAAGTTCGCTGGTTCAACGAAATCTATCGTGGAAT
>MDTE01071480.1_pt1 | contig 23338 bp, 19 predicted proteins | sample 811231 | NCBI WGS metagenome assembly MDTE01 (sample SAMN05326651, study PRJNA326480) | marine metagenome | isolation source: seawater | place: Indian Ocean: Red Sea | collected 2010 | reverse complement strand
CTATAGGATGTGGCGTGTGTTCGAAATTGTAAATTTCTTGGAATTTCAATTCAATGTATGCATCGATTTGATCATCAGTAAAAACACCACCTTCAGTTAGAAATTTTCTATCTTTATCTAAATTTTGCATTGCCTCTCTTAAAGACCCACAAACTGTTGGTAATTTTTTTACCTCATCCTCCGATAATGAGTATAAGTCTTGATCAAAGGCTTTACCCGGATCTATTTTATTTTTTATTCCATCAATACCTGCCATTAACATTGATGCAAATGTTAAGTACGGATTTCCAGCTGCATCGGGAAATCTTATCTCCATTCTCGCGGCTTTTGGATTCATAATTACTGGAATCCTACAAGATGCTGATCTATTTCTTGCTGAGTAAGCTAGAATTACAGGAGCTTCGAATCCTGGAATAAGTCTCTTGTAGCTGTTTGTCGTAGCATTAGCAAAGGCATTTATCGCTCTAGCGTGCTTCAAAATTCCTCCAATATAATAAAGTGCTTGTTGTGATAGTCCAGCGTACTCTTTACCCATGAAAACGGGAGTATTCCCTTTCCAGATTGATTGGTGACAGTGCATACCCGAACCATTATCACCTTTTACTGGTTTAGGCATAAAGGTAGCCGTTTTTCCGAATGAATGAGTAACCATTTGTACCGCATATTTGTAAAGCTGAACATTGTCAGCTTGATCCGTTAATGTTCCAAAATACATTCCTAGTTCATGTTGACTTGGAGCAACTTCATGGTGATGCTTCTCGACTTTCACACCCATGTCTTTTAACGCCTTAAGATATTCACCTCTCATATCTTGAGCACTGTCAACTGGAGGCACTGGGAAATAACCTCCTTTAATACCAGGTCTATGTCCCATGTTACCATTCTCGTATTTTTTGCCCGTGTTATATGGCCCTTCGGAGCTGTCAATATTAAAGCTAGTTTCGTTCATATCGTTTTTGTATCTCACGTCATCAAACACAAAAAATTCAGGTTCAGGTCCAAAATAAGATTTATCTCCTATACCCGTTTTTTTTAAATATGCTTCAGCTTTTTTTGCTGTCCCTCTAGGGTCTCTCTCGTAAGGATTTTTTTTTACTGCATCTAAAATATCACAAAATATATTAAGTGTTGGATGAGAATTAAATGGATCGATTATTGGTCTATCTAAGTCAGGTTTTAATATCATATCAGACTCATTAATTGCCTTCCAACCTGCGATCGAAGAACCATCAAAAAACACTCCGTTATTTAACATGTCATCGTCAACTACGGTAGCATCCATAGTTAAGTGCTGGAGTTTGCCTTTAGGATCAGTAAATCTTAAATCTACAAATTCTACTTGCTTGTCTTTCATTAACTTCAAAATGTTTTTTGAACTCATTTGATCTCCTCAAAATTTAGTTTTAATTTCGGTATGAACATATATAAGGAACATCTTTGTAGTAATATTAAAAATATATATCAGCTATGCATTTATTACATATGTACAATTCTTAATTGAAATGAGAGAAGCAAAGACTTTTGATTTAGTACTCTTAATTTTATTAGCTGTTATTTGGGGGTCAGCTTTTTTTAATATCAAAATTGCTACTTATTCTTATAGCCCATTTACACTTGCTTTAGTAAGAGTGATATTTGCCAGTATTCCTTTAATTCTGTTATGCAAACTTAAAGGGATTAAAATCGAAGCTTTCAGCAATAAGTGGAAATTGTATGCTCTTATAGGTTTATGCAATATTGCAATTCCCTTTGTTTTGATAGCTATTGGCACAGCAAAAATTAATAGTTATTTAGCTGCAATATTAATGAGCACTACGCCATTAAGTGGATCAATTCTTGCACATTTTTTTCTAAAAGATGAAAAATTATCTATCCCTAAATCATTTGGAGTTTTAATTGGGTTTACCGGGATTATATTATTATTTTTTGATAAAGTAATAATTAACAGCGAAAATTTTTTATATGCTATAATTACCATTATTGGATCGACATTTTATTGTATAGGCGGTTTGCTAACTTTGAAATTAAAGAACCAAAAAAATGAAAATGTTACTACATCAACTACTTTATGGTCAGTGATTTTTTTACTCCCATTTTCTTTAATTTTTGAAGATCCGTGGGATGCTAACCCTTCTTTGGCTTCAACATTTTCTCTTCTTTATTTAGGAGTAGTTGCCACAGGCTTTGCTTGGTTAATTAGATTTAGAATATTAACAGTGAATGGTTTAGTTTTTCAAACTCAAGTAGCCTATTTAATTCCTATTTTTGGAATTTTTTTTGGTTATTTCATCATGGATGAAATTATTACATGGAGAGTTTTGGTTTCATTGGCTATAATCTTAATTGGAATTTATATTTTTAAAAAAAATAATAAAGGATTAGAAAGTTAAATGGGAGCAGAGTCAATCGAAGCGAGTTTTTTATCAATATTTGCATTAATAAGTTTTTTTATTTTTTTAATTATAAGCAAATTTTCAGTCAAAATTAAAAATGGTGTTTTATTAGATAGAGATTTTAATAAACCGCAAGCTTTTCATATAGAGCCATTAACTAGAAGCGGAGGCATTGCTGCTATTCTTTCTCTTAGTATCTTTTTTGGAATATATTATTTGCTTTATTCAAAAATTTTATATGAATACATTATTATTAGCTTCGCAATGTTTTTAATTGGTTTTTTAGATGATTTGAAAATAAATATTAGGCCAATCAAAAGATTATTTGCAATGTTATTTTTTTTATTTACCGTGATTTATTTAGCACCAATTAAAATCCAAAATATTGATTTACCTTTTTTAGTTTTTTTTACAAGCAATCACTTATTATCCTCAATGTTTGTTTTACTTTGTTTTCTATTTGTAATAAATGGAGCAAATTTGATAGATGGTTTAAATGGATTATTAACAATTAATGTCTTAATTATAAACACTGTTTTAACTTATATAAATCTAAGTAATTCAAATTTAGAATTTTCATTCATAATAATTTCTCAAATAATTATTCTTTTATGTTTTTTATTGTTTAATTTTCCAAAAGCAAAAATTTTTCTTGGGGATAGCGGAGCTTATTTATTTGGTTCTTTATTAGCTTTAAATGTAATAATCACTAATAACTTAAATCCAAATGTTTCCTCATTTTTTTTCTGCACTCTTTTATTTTACATTTTTTTCGAGGTTTTTTTTTCGTTTTTTAGAAAACTTTCTCAAAAAAAATCTCCCGTATACCCTGATGATAAACATTTACATATGTTATGTTATTTGAAAATTTCATCTATTTATGGCAAGGATAAAGGTAATTTCATAAGCGCTATTATTATAAATATGATCTACTTTGCTTTGGTAATTCCAGGGTTGTATTTCATAGATCAACCAATTTTGAGCAGATATTGGTTTTTTATACTATTAATAATTTATTTATGGATTTACTTAAGACTTTATTATTTAACAAAAAATTGAATTGTTATATAAAAAACAAAAATTTATTAGGCGCGGGCAAGTGGCGGAATTGGTATACGCGCTGGTCTTAGAAACCAGTGCCGCAAGGCTTAAGAGTTCGAGTCTCTTCTTGCCCACCAAATTTTTATGAAAGTAGAAGTAAAATCAAAAAAAGGACTTAGAACAATTTTATCTGTATTAGTTGATAAAAAAAATATACAGACAAAAATGGATGAAAGACTTAAAGAGCTTCAAAAAGAAGTTTCTTTAAAAGGTTTCAGACCAGGAAAAGTTCCACCTTCTGTCATTAAAAGCCAGTTTGGTAAATCAATTTATGGAGAAGTAGTAGATAAAATATTAAGAGAAACATCTACAAAAGCTATAGATGCGAAAAAATTAAAAGTTGCAGGTCAACCAAAAATTGATCTTAAACAGTTTGGCGAAGGTAAAGATTTGAATTATGAGCTTCAAATAGATTGTCTGCCAAACGTGATTTTAAAAAGTTTTGAAAAATTTAAAGCTACAAGTTTTAAAGTAAAAATTGAAGATAAAATCATTGATGAAAAAATCAAAGAAATTGCAAATCAAAATAAACAATTTGAAGACAAAAATCAAAGTGAAAAGGCTATAATAGGAGACCAAGTTATATTTGATTACTCAGCTACAGTTGATGGAAATAAATTTGATGGAAGTGAGGGAAAAGGTGTTCAGCTGGAGTTAGGAAAAGATCTTTTTCTAAAAGGTTTTGATGAACAGTTAATCGGCGTAAAAAAAAATGATACGAAAATATGTGATGCCACACTTCCATCTAATCATCCAAAAAAAGAGCTTGCTAACAAAAAAACCAAATTCGAGTGTAAAATTTTAAATGTTAAAAAACCTAAGGCAAATAAAATTGATGATAATTTTGCAAAATCAATGGGCGCAAAAGACATAAAAGATTTAAAATTTTTAATTGAAAAACAAATTTCAGGTCAATATTCACAAGCATTAAATTCAATTACTAAAAAAGAAATTTTAGATCAAATAGAAAAAAATCACCAGGTTGATTTACCCCAAAACTTAATTGATCAAGAAATTTTAATTATGACCAAAAATCTTAAACCGGAGGAAAAAGAAAAACACAAATCTAACAATGAAAAGCTAGCAAAATCAAGAATCAAACTTGGTTTATTATTAAACGAGTATGGTGAAAAAAATAAGCTTAAAATTTCAGAAGAAGAGGTTAGAAATGAGATACAAAAACAAATAAAAGGTATGCCTGGTCAAGAAAAAATGGTCCTTGAGTATTATCAAAAAAACCCGAGTGCATCTCAAAGTTTAAAAGGCTCTCTGTATGAGGAAAAAATTATAGAATCTATTAAATCAAAAATTAATATTGAACTTAAGGAAATAAATTCAAACGAGGCTGAAAAGATAATCTCCAACTTTAATAAACCAAATATAGATAAAGAAAAATCTAAAAACACATTACCTGCAAAGAATAAGTCGAAATTAAAAAAAATTAGTAAAAAGTAACCAATAGTTGTATAAAACCAATTATGAGTCGTGAATTTGAGGAAAAAATGAATAGTTTAATTCCTATGGTTGTTGAACAAACGAGCAAGGGAGAAAGAGCTTATGACATTTATTCTAGATTATTAAAAGAAAGAATAGTTTTTTTAGTAGGACCTGTTAACGATGCAGTTGCTTCTTTAGTGACTGCGCAGTTGTTATTTTTAGAATCAGAAAATCCAAACAAAGAAATAAATTTTTATATAAATAGTCCAGGCGGTTTAGTTACAGCAGGATTAGGTATTTACGATACAATGCAATACATTAACTCTCCCGTCTCAACTCTTTGTATTGGTCAAGCTTCGTCGATGGGTTCATTTTTGTTGGCAGCTGGCGAAAAAGGTAAAAGATACTCTTTGCCTAATTCAAGAATAATGGTGCATCAACCATCAGCTGGGTTTCAGGGTCAGGCGACTGATATTCAGATACATGCTAAAGAAATTTTATCACTTAAGGAAAGATTAAATAGTATTTACTCGAAACACACTGGTAAATCAGTCAAAGAAATATCCGATGCATTAGAGAGAGATAACTTCATGACAGCTGATGATGCTAAAAAATTTGGACTGATAGACTCTGTTGTGGAAAAAAGAAAATAAAACACAAGATATAGCATAATATTCAACTTCAGCTTGATAAGCATTTATTAGAGTTTTATATTCAATTATTGATTCGTTATGTCTGAAAAAAATAACAAAAATATTCTTTATTGTTCTTTCTGCGGAAAAAGCCAGCACGAAGTTAGAAAATTAATTGCAGGCCCAACCGTATTTATATGTGATGAGTGTGTTGAACTGTGTATGGATATTATAAAAGAAGAAAACAAGAGTTCCCTGGTCAAACATCAAGATGGGGTGCCTTCACCAAAAGAGATTTGTAATGTGCTTGATGAATATGTAATTGGTCAAAAATTTGCAAAAGAGAATCTCTCAGTAGCAGTACACAATCATTATAAAAGATTAAATCATGAAACAAAAAATAATAAAGATATTGAACTTTCAAAATCAAATATTCTTTTAGTTGGGCCAACAGGATGTGGTAAAACTTTACTAGCTCAAACTTTAGCAAGGATTTTAGATGTGCCATTTACTATGGCGGATGCCACTACTTTGACTGAAGCAGGCTATGTCGGAGAAGACGTTGAAAATATAATTTTAAAATTATTACAATCTGCAGATTATAACGTTGAGAAAGCACAAAGAGGGATAGTTTATATCGACGAAGTTGACAAGATAAGTAGAAAATCAGAAAACCCTTCAATAACTAGAGATGTATCTGGTGAAGGTGTTCAACAAGCCTTACTAAAAATTATGGAAGGAACTATTGCTAGTGTTCCGCCACAGGGTGGAAGAAAACATCCTCAACAAGAATTTTTACAAGTAGATACTACAAATATTCTATTCATATGTGGAGGTGCTTTTGCAGGATTAGATAAACTAATCGATAGTAGAGGTAAAGGAAGTTCAATCGGTTTTGGAGCAAAAGTTAAAAGTTACAAAGATAAACCTTTATCAGAAACAATGAAAATGTTGGAACCTGAAGATTTAATAAAATATGGATTAATCCCAGAATTTATCGGGAGGATGCCAATTATTGCAACATTAGATGATTTAGATGAAAGTTCATTAATTAAAATACTTAAAGAACCAAAGAATTCTTTAATCAAACAGTACAAAAGACTGTTCGAATTTGAAGATGTTGAATTAGAATTTAAAGACGAAGCTATATTAGAAATAGCAAAAAAAGCTATATCAAAAAAAACAGGTGCAAGAGGATTAAGATCAATCTTGGAGAATATCCTTTTAAAAACCATGTTCGAACTCCCTGATATGGAAAATGTTATAAAAGTTACAGTAGATAGCGCGTCTGTAAGAGGATCCTCAGAACCCATTGTCACATATGGGAAAAAACCATCAACATCTGTAGCTTAATCTTAATTTCTGTCTTGAAATTGATATATTAATGGACATATAAATAGTTATGAGAGCTTCTTATTTAAAACCACTATTACCACTAAGAGATATAGTTATTTTCCCATCGATGGTAGTTCCCTTATTTGTAGGTAGGGAAAAATCTATTAAAGCGCTTCAAGAGGTAATGAAGTCTGACAAATCAATAGTTTTAGTAACTCAGAAAAACTCTGAGGTTGATGATCCTATAGGTAAAGATTTATATCAGTTTGGTTGTTTGAGTAAAGTTCTACAATTATTGAAACTTCCAGATGGAACAGTGAAAGTTTTGGTTGAGGGAGAAAAAAGAGTTAAGATAACAAAGTATAATGAAAATAATGATTTTTTAATGTGCGAAATAGAAGTTGCTGAAGATAAAAATGTAACAAAAGATTTAGATCAATTCGCAAATGGTTTAATAAAGAAATTTGAAAGATTACAAGTTTTAAGTAAAAAAGATTTAAGTGAGGGATCTAATAATTTTAAAAATTTAAAAAATCCGTCACAAATTGCAAACAATATTTCATCTAATTTAAATATTCAAATTTTTGAAAAACAAGAACTTCTTGAAATAACTGATTTGAAAAAAAAGTTGGAGAAAATCCACACTTTAATTGAAAAAGAAACCAGCGTTCTATCAGTAGAGAAACGAATAAGAGGAAGAGTTAAAAATCAAATGGAAAAAACTCAAAGAGAATATTATTTAAATGAGCAACTTAAAGCTATACAAAAAGAACTTGGTGAAATTGATGAAGGTAAAGATGAACTAACAACTTTAACTAAGGCTATTACAGAGGCTAAAATGCCAAAACTTGCAAAGGAAAAGTGCTTATCTGAATTAAAAAAACTTAAAACTATGAGCCCAATGTCTGCTGAAGCTACTGTTGTTAGAAATTACTTAGATTGGATGACAGAACTTCCGTGGTCAAACAAATCCAAGATAAACGCAGATTTAAACAATGCACAGAAAATTCTTGACGAGGATCATTTTGGTTTAGAAAAAGTAAAAGAAAGAATAATAGAATTTTTAGCTGTCCAAAAAAGAATACAAAAAATGAAAGGACCAATTTTATGTTTAGTTGGACCACCTGGAGTTGGAAAAACTTCTCTTGGAAAATCAATTGCTAAAGCAACTAATAGAAAGTTTATCAGAATGTCTTTAGGAGGTATCAGAGATGAAGCAGAGATAAGAGGTCATAGAAGAACTTATATAGGATCTTTACCGGGTAAAATTATTCAAATGATGAAAAAAGCTGGAACAAAAAATCCTCTTTTTTTACTAGATGAAATAGATAAAGTTGGCAATGATTACAGAGGAGATCCATCCTCAGCCCTTTTAGAAGCATTAGATCCGGAGCAAAATAAAGAATTTAATGATCACTATTTAGAAGTAGATTATGACTTATCTGACGTGATGTTTGTAACAACTGCAAATACGCTTAATATTTTACCCCCTTTGTTAGACCGGATGGAAGTAATTAGGATATCAGGATATACAGAGGATGAGAAAGTAAGTATTTCACAAAAATATCTTATACCTAAACAAAGTGAAAATAATGGTCTCAAAAAAGATGAATGGAGTATTAATAAAGAGATTAATAGAAAAATTATAAGACATTACACAAGAGAGTCTGGTGTAAGAAATTTAGATAGAGAAATTTCTAAAATTGCTAGAAAAGTTGTTAAGAAAATTGATAATAATGAACAAGTAAATAATCCAATAGGCGAAAGTGACTTGAAAGATCTCCTTGGTGTTCAAAAATTTAATTATGGAGAGATCGAAGAGGAAAATAGAGTAGGCGTTGTAACAGGTCTAGCTTGGACTGAAGTAGGTGGTGAAATTTTAAAAATTGAGTCAGCAGTAATGCCTGGTAAAGGAAAAATGCAAATTACTGGTAAACTTGGGGATGTAATGCAAGAATCAGTCAAAGCTGCAAAATCATACATTAGATCAAAAAGTCTTGACTTTGGAATTATTCCACCAATCTTTGATAAAAAGGATTTTCACATACATGTCCCAGAAGGCGCGACACCAAAAGATGGTCCGTCCGCAGGCATTGGAATGGTCACTTCAATTATCTCTGCGATAACAGAAATACCAATTAATAAAGATGTGGCAATGACTGGCGAGATAACACTTAGAGGCCTTGTATTACCTATTGGAGGTTTAAAGGAGAAATTGTTAGCTGCTCATAGAGCTGGAATTAAAAAGGTTTTGATACCCTTGGAAAATAAAAAAGATTTGGTTGAAGTACCAGAAACAGTTTTAAAAACTATTGAAATAATTCCAGTTAAAAATATTGAAGATGTTTTAAAAATCGCTCTTACTAAACCACTTAAAAGAGTAGATTGGGTTGAGGTAGATCAAATTTCCAAAAAAGATAAACCAAAAAAAGAGCTAAGCACACATTAAGCTCTAAATTAAATTTCAAACCAAGTTTTAAGTTTTTCTTTATTATTTTTAATGTAATCAGGTAACAAATCTAAGTCTATTCTTTCTAATTTCGGAGTATTCGACCATTTATCTGCACGTTGATCTACGGAGTAATTATAAATAGCTTTCTTTTCTTTAATAAAATTATCTATATCTTTAGGTTTTAAACCACTCCTCTCATACTCATAATGATGTAAAAAGTTAATTAATTTAAAATGAATTTGTTCAGCACTTTTGATATTTGTAAAATGCCACCCACCGTCATCAATAATTTCAATATTATTGTATTTCTTTTTTGAAAATAATAAATCAAATCTCCATAAAGGATACTTCCTTGTTTTAACATTACGCAACCATTGAGGACTTAACAAATCTTTTTTTTTACATATTTTGCTACCAGTCCAAAAGATTTGTGGATACATTAAATTAAATTTGTAATATAAAACTTTTTGCTTAAAAATTGTTATTTTCTTTTTATAATGAAATTTTTCTAACTTAGGTATTTCATCTAAATCATTCACCAAAATTAAATCATTATCATCAAAATCAAGAATTCTTTTAAATGAAAAATTTCTCTGAAAATTTTCTCTTATTAATGCATTGTCTAGAGTCTTTGACTCCTTTATTTCATTTGCATCATTAAGATTAATAATTTTTAAATTTTCTGGCTCTTTATCCAGAACAATATATTCAATTTTTGATTTAAATTTAGAAAATTTTTTTGGGTCAAAGTTTAATTTTTTTCTTTGGCCGTTATGATTATAAGTAGCTTCACAAATTATAAATTTTGATACATGTTGATTTAAGATATTTAACCTTAAATCCAGCATCATATCTTCATCAAAATACATAAAGGTGTCAATGACTTTCATAGAAATTGAGTTATTATAATTTTTAGTATATGTAAATGTATTCGAGGATTAAATGTCAAAAAAAATAATAATTACAGGTGGATTAGGGTATATAGGCACAGAGCTTTGCAAGTTATACTCTGGGTATAGTTGGCATCACAAGGTAATAGTTGTTGATAATCGTTTTGTATCTGAACGTGTGAACCAATTAAGAAATTGGAGCATAGATTTCATACAAGGAGATATTTTAGATAAAAACTTTGTAAAATCTAACTTTAAAGATGCCGATGTAATTCATCATCTTGCAGGAATTACTGAAGTACCTAGAACAAAAAATGAGTCTAACCCTAAAAAAGATCTTATAATTAAAACTGTAGCAGAAAGTGGAACGCAAAATATTTTAGATGCGGTGAAAGACAGTTGCAAAATAATATTCCCTTCAACTCATGTCGTATTTGAGGGAATAGATAAAGTAACTTCTAACATTGATGAGAATGAAGAAACAAAACCAGTTTTAGCATACTCCTTATCAAAATCATTCAATGAAAAGCAGTTAAAAGACTCTGGAAAAAATTATATAATTTTAAGACTAGGCTCAGTTTATGGCTATTCTACTGATACCATGAGATTAGATATAATGCCTAATTTATTTTCTAAGATAACCTCGCAGAACGGGACTTTAAAGTTATTTGCAGGCGGAAGACAGATAAAGAGTCTTGTACCTCTTATTGACGTAGCAAGATGCTTTAAATTCATGGAAGAAAAAAACCAGATTAATTCAGAAGTTTTTAATTTAACAAAAGACACAGTTACCGTAAAGAAAGTAGCAGAAATTTGTAAAAAATATAATTCAAAAGTAAATCTTTTAGAGACAAATGATGAAGTTCCAAACCTTGGCTTTTCTTTATCTAACAAAAAACTATTAAAAACAGGTTTTAAATTTTTGTATAGCCTAGAAGAAAATATAAAAGAAATGATCCAAAAATGGTCTAAAAAAAGTTTAATTAAAGATTTAGAGTACGTGAATGAAGGAGAAAATTTATTTGAAGATGATAGAGGTAAAATAAGCAATCATGAACTTACTGAACCAATTAATCTTATTGGATTAATTGAGTCAAGAAAAGGTTCTATTAGAGCAAATCATTACCACCCACAGCAAGAGCAAAAATGTTTGTTTACTAAAGGCCAAATAATAGAAATATTTCAAGATATAATTAATCCAAATTCTCCAAAAATAACCCAAGTAGTTAATGCCGGGCAATTATCTGTTATTAAACCAAACGTAGCACACACAATGTTATTTACAAAAGATACTACCTTTTTAAATCTTGTTAGAGGAGAGAGAGATCACGAAAATTATGGAATTACGCATACTATCAAAAAAATTATAGTCGATGAAAATGAAAAAAAATTATTATTAGAATGTTATAAATTTGATTGCAGATCTTGTGGGAATACAAACTTGAAAAGAGTTGTTTCTTTAGGATATCAACCCCTCGCAAATAATCTATTAAAAAAAGCAAATGAAGACTGTGAACTTTACCCTTTAGAAGTTAATTATTGTGAGAAATGTCATAACTGCCAACTTTCAGTATCTGTAAATCCAAAAAAAATGTTTTCAAATTATTTGTATACTTCTTCTACTTCAAAAATATTCAGAGATCATTTTATAAAAGCTGCAAAAAAATACGTAAAAGATTTTAAATTAAATAAGAAAAAATCATATATTATCGATGTCGGCAGCAACGACGGCATCGCGTTGAGGCCATTTTTAAATTTAGGTTTTAAAAAACTCCTTGGTATTGAACCAGCAAAAAATTTAGCAAAGTTGGCAAATAAAAATAAAATAAAAACATTTAATGGTTTTTTAGAAAGAAAAAATTTAAAAAAGATTAAAAAAAATGCAGATATTATCTTAGCTTCAAACGTTTTCGCTCATTCAGATAATTTAAAAGAGATGGCTGAATGTATGCTAATGCTTCTTTGTAAAAAAGGAACTTTAATTTTAGAAGTACAGTATTTATTGAACACTTTGAAGGATTTGACTTTTGACAATATATATCATGAACATTACAACTATTGGTCTCTTACTTCTTTATACAATTTTTTCAAACAATTTGAAGTAAAAATATTTAAGTGCGAACGCATTGATACTCATGGAGGTTCGATAAGAATTTATGTTACTAAAGATAAAAAAATTAAGACAGAAAATAGTGTAAGAAAATTACTTAAAGAAGAGGAAGATTATGGAATAAAAAAATATGAAACTTATAAAAAATTTGGAGAAAAGGTGTATAAAATAAGAGAAAATGTTATTAAAAATTTACAAAAATTAAAAGAGAATAATAATTTAATAATTGGTTATGGAGCGCCTGCAAAAGCCACTACTGCTCTCAATTTTTTTGGTATTTCTAAAGAAATTGATTTTATTGTAGAAGATAATAAACTTAAACATAACAAATTTATTCCGGGTGTTAATATTCCTATAAAGCATAAGTCTAAAATTAAGAATAAAGATAATACTTTAATTGTACTGGCTTGGAATTTTTATCAAGATATAAAAAAAAACAACTCTAATTTATCGAAAAGGTTTTTAAGTATAAAAGATTTAGAAATTAATAACTTGCAATAAGGCTCTTCCAAATATCAAAAACATTTCTCATACTTTCAAAAAAATAATTAAGGTAAAATTCCAACGCTGGAAATTTTGCAACAACTAATTCTTGAGAAAAATATAGTATTCTGGAAAAGAAAATTACTAATACAATAAAAAGTAGTAGATAATTATAAAAACCAAAAGATACTTTACTTTTTTTACTACTTTTTGCACTTGTAATTTGTTCGTCATTAATTTTAATACCGTGTTTTTTTGCAAGGTATTCCGGTGAGTAAAGACTTATTTCTCTACTTTTTTTAATAGTATTTTTTTTTGTTTTTTTTATATTACCAATATTTCTTTTTGGGGCCTTTTGTATTAATTGAGGATTTTTAATTTTAGTGTCTTTAGTTGAAGAACTAATTGGAAATTGTTTCCATTTGTTTCCACAAGAACCGCATTGGACCACTCTACCTGCAGATGTAATTGCGTTATCAGGAACAACGAATTGTTTGCTACAAGAGTTACAAGTTAAAATCATAATCTTTCAATATGTATTTATTTATATGATTTATATAATTTACTCTAGTTTAATTTATTCAGTATATATGAGGTTAAATAACTGAAATTTCAATTATTAATTGTTTGAAAACCGCTAATAAATAATATCAAATAATATATTAAAAAAAAAAAATTGGAGGAAAAAATGCTTAATATGAAAAAAATTTTGGTATTTTTCACTATCTTTTTGCTTGGAACAAACTTTGCGTACTCGAAATGTAAAGATCCAAAACAATTAAGATTTTCGATTATACCAACAGAGGAGTCTTCGTTTGAACTTGATCTATATCGGCCTTTATTGGAAAAGCTTAAAAAAAATACTGGCAAAAGTATCGAGTTTTACATGCCAACTTCATACGCTTCAGTAGCTGAAGCTCTGATCGGTGGCTTTGTTGATTTAGCAGTGCTGGGACCTTATGGTTATATCACAGCTAAAAAACAAGATCCTTCGATAACAGTATTTGCAACATACGCAAAAAAGAAAGGTTACATGCAAAATGAGGGTCCTGGTTATCAATCAGTATTGATATCAAAAAAAGGATCTAAATTTACAACTGAAAAATCTTTAAAAGGCGCAACAGTTGGTCATGCTGATCCAGGCAGTACATCAGGGGATTTAATTCCGCGTGTAGTTTGGGCGCCAAGCATGAACACTGATGCTGATAAATTCTGGAAAAGAATTGTTTATACCGGAGGTCATGATTTAACAACTTTAGCAGTGCATAGTGGAAAAATTGATGCTGGGTTCGTAGCAAGTCATAGATTTGATAACGTTGTTGCAAAAGGACAAGTAAAATTAGAAGACTTTAATATCTTATGGAGATCACCATCCGTACCTCAAGACCCATTTGTCTATAGTGGTAAACTATGTGATCCAATAAAAAAGGCAATTTCTTCAACATTTCTTGATCTAGGAAATGACGCAAGCGCTCAGAAATTCTTAGCTAACTTAAAATCATCTAAATTTGTTCCAATGTCGGATAAAGACTATGATGTAATCAGAACTTTAGCTAAAGCCAAGGCTGAGTTTAAGAAAAAAAATAAAAAGTAAGATAAAAACAAATATTTGTTGTGCGTTTATATATATTATAAACGCACAATAACGTTAAAATAAAATTATATGAATGAAACAGTTTTAGAAGTAAAGAACCTAAATCTTACATACAGCAAAGGAGGACCACAGGTTTTGTTTGATATATCCTTTGCTGTGGAAAAAAAAGATTTTTATGCAATTATTGGTCCAAGCGGAGCTGGAAAATCATCTCTTATCAGATGTATTAATAAATTAGCAAACCCGAATAGTGGTGAAGTAGATTTTAAAGGTGAAAAGTTGTTAAGTTTAAAAGGTCAGAAACTCAGAAATGTAAGAAGAAGAATTGGCATGATTTTTCAAGAATTTAATTTGATAGATCGAATGTCAGTTATAGATAATGTTTTAACAGGAAGACTGGGTTATATGAATACTTTTACAAGTTTATTTAGAATGTTTAGCAAAAAAGATGTAGGGAGATCTATTGAACTAATTGAAAAGGTTGGACTTAAAGATTTTGCCAACAAAAGAGTGGACCAATTAAGTGGAGGTCAAAGACAACGTGTTGGTATTGCAAGAGCTTTAATGCAAGAACCAGAAATGTTATTAGTTGATGAACCTACGTCGAGTTTGGATCCTAAAATAGCAGTGGAGATGATGGAGTTAATAAAAAAAATAGCAAATGAATTGAGTATCCCAGTTTTATGCAATATTCATAATATCGAGTTAGCTAAGCAGTTTGCAAATAAGATTTTAGGCCTACAGGATGGTAAAAAAAAATTTGATGATGTAACTGCAAAACTTACACACGATGTTCTTCAAGATCTTTATAAATTTGAGGTTCTTTAAAATTTATGAGTAGTTATAATTTAGGTGTTGATGATTATTCAAAACAAAATTCTACTAAGATTTTAAAAAAAATATTATTTTATACAGTTGCAATAATAGTAATTTTTTTAAGTGTTTATTTCATTATTATTTTAGATACCGACTGGCATAGGATCGGTTCTGGGGATGGTATTTTAAAACAATTATCTTATTTTGTAGGATTAGACTTCAAAATAATGCCTTACTTATTTAAACCAGCGTTTGAAACTTTTTTAATGGCATGTTTAGGTACCATGCTTGGTTTGTTAATGTCTCTACCAGTTGCGTGGCTTGGGGCAAAAAATGTAACGCCTTTAGGCATGGTTAGTTTTAGTTTTGCCAGAATGTTAATGACAATAAGTAGATCAGTACACGAAATTATTTGGGCTTTAATATTCGTAGGAGCAGTAGGCTTAGGAGCACTACCAGGAATCCTAGCTTTAGCTTTTAGATCAGTTGGATTTATTTCGAAAATTATTTCCGAAAGTATAGAGGGAGCAGATAAAAAACCGATTGAGGCAATAAGAGCAGCAGGTGGATCTGGTTTTGACGTCATGTACTATGGCATAATTCCTCAGATTCTTCCAACTGTGATAGGTACTATTATTTTTGAGTGGGATATAAATATTAGAAGATCTGCAGTTATGGGATTGGTTGGCGCTGGTGGTTTAGGATTAGCTTTTTTCAGACAAATGCATATGTCAAATTATCCAGGAGTAACAACTGTGATAATGTTTATTGTAGGGTTAATCTTAGTTGGTGAAATTTTATCTCATTATTTAAGAAAAAGAATAATTTGAAATGACACAAATTTACAAAAGAAACAATTCTAGAAATTTTATTTTTTTAAGTCTATTTTTTTTTATTATTTATTTATGCTTTTTATATTTAGGTATTGATTTTGAAAGATTTTTCTCTGCTTTAGGAAATTTTGGAAAATTAATTGTAAATAGATACTACCCTGTAGATATTCCATATGCACTTGAGCCAGGCTACTTATCTTCAATCTTGGATAGCATTCAAATGGGATATTTGGGTTTAATTCTTGGAGTTATCATAGCATCAGTTTTAGCTTATTTTGCAGCAGCTAATTTGACTCCAAGTAAAAGAGTTGGTTATCCTGTGGGAAAATTTTTGATTATTTTTGCAAGGTCTATTCACGAAACAATTTGGACAATATTATTTGTTACAATTGTGGGATTTGGAATGTTAGCAGGAACGATGGCTTTAACAATGTACTGTATAGGTTTTTTTGGAAAATTATTTTCAGAAGAACTTGAAAACGTGGATATGAAACTTGTGGACACTATAAGATCAAATGGGGCAAACGAGCTTCAGGTATTTGCTTATGGTGTTTGGCCACAAGTTAAAACTGCATTTACAGGTATTTTAATTTACACCTGGGATGTTTGTTTTAGGGCATCGACTATAATTGGTTTTTTCGGCGCTGGAGGTATGGGGTGGTACCTCAAGCGTAATGTTCTACAATTAGAATATGCAAGAACCTCAGCAATCATTTTATCGATAATAGTTTTAGTAATTTTTTCAGAGGCACTTTCAGCTTACATGAGAGATAAAATTTATAAGGAAACACAGTAATGCTTAAAAACCACGAAAAAGAATTAATGAATTCAATAAATTTATTTTTGGATAATATTTTAAAAATAAATAGTTTATTTAAAAAGTTACTTCAAAAATATTTTGACCAAAAATTTGACGAAGTTCAAGATGTTACTCATCAAATTTCTGATTTAGAAAGTGAATGCGACGCCTTGAGAAGAAAAGTAGAAAGAAAAATATATACTGAAACTTTAATACCTGAAATAAGAGGAGACGTACTTGGAATGTTAGAGAACTTAGATAAAATTCCAGGGCAAATTCAAGGAAACGCACATAGTTTTAATACAGAAAAACCAAAAGTAGACCCAGAACTTGATAAAAATTTTTTAAAGCTTTGTGACTATGCCTCAGATTGTATTTCATTACTAATAGAAGGATCAAGAAGCTTTTTTGTAGACAAGAAAATTACTATTGAAAAATGTTTAGAAGTTACAAAGATTGAAAGTAAAGCAGATAAAATTAGTACAGAATTAAAAAAATCAATATTTTCAAATCCTGACAATGGTCTTGCTACTAAAGTACATCTTAAATACTTTGTTGAAATAATGGATGAAGTAGCAAACCTTTCAGAGGATGTTGCAGACAGACTAATCATTTCATCTTCTAAAAATTAATTATGCTAGATATTTTGCTAATAGCTATAATCGCCATTATAATTGGTGCGAACGATGCTTCTAATGTTTTTGGTTCTGCAGTTGGATCAAAAATGCTTAAATTCAATACAGCAGTATTATTTTTTATGATCTTTATTATTTTAGGAGCAATTATTAATGCTGAAAATCCATCAAAAGTATATGGAAATCTAGTTTTAGATTATCCTGATTTTAAAAAGATTTTTTTGATTATTATCCCAGTGGTCATAGTGACATTAATTTCTTTAAAACTTAAAATTCCAAGTTCAATTTCCCAATCAGTGATATTTTCATTAATTGGTTTTTCAATAGTTGAAGGGCTGAAAATAGATTTTGAATTGTTCTTGAATTTAATATATTTTTGGATAGCTACTCCTTTTATTGCTTTTTTAATATCTATTTTCTTTTATTGGATTATTAACCTTATGTTTAATTTTTTAAAACTTAATGTATTTCAAATTGATTATCAAATTCGATTATCTTTAATAATTTTCGGATGTTTTGCTGCTTTCGCTTTAGGAGCGCACTTAACAGCTGCGATAGTAGGTATTTATTCTCCGTTTTTAAATTTAAATTTAGAAATTTTAAATTTTTATTTAATTTTAGATGACAAAAAGTTATATTTCTTTGCATCGCTTTCAATCGGTTTAGGAGCTTATTTTTTTTCGAAAAAAATTGTGAAAAGCGTGGGTTCACAAATCTCCAATATCAAACCAATACCAGCTTTAGCAATACTTTTTACGCAAATAATAATATTATTAAGTTTTTCATCCAATTTTTTTATAGATTTATTAAATAAAATTTTTCCGTTTCAAATATTTGCAATACCACTTTCAGCATCACACATAACTTTTGCTAGCATAATAGGTATTGCGTCGTTAAATAAATTTAGGGAAATGAAACCTCAACAATCAATTAGAATTATTTTATCTTGGATTATAATTCCGATTAGCGTTTTTGGTTGCAGCTTTTTTTTAACTAGTATATATAGTTTCTAGTAATGTCAGAAAAAAATCAAATCTCAGTAAATGGAAAATTTTATAAATGGCCATCGAAGCCAGCTATCATAATTTGCTTGGATGGGAGTGAACCTGGACCAAAAGGATACATCGATACAGCAATATCAATGGGTTTAATGCCTTTTATGAAGTCGATGATAAATAAATCTACTTATGAGATTGGTAAATGCGCAATGCCAAGTTTTACTAATGTAAACAATATGTCAATTGTCACTGGAACGACACCAGATGTTCATGGAATATGTGGAAATTTCTTTTTTAATCCTGAGGAGGGAAAAGAAACTTTAATGAATGACGATTCATTTTTAAGAGCATCTACAATTTTTGAAGCTTTTGAAAAAGCTGGTGCAAAAGTTGCTGTAATTACAGCTAAAGAAAAGTTGAGAAAGTTACTTGGAAAAAATCTAAATAAAGCGATTTGCTTTTCCTCTGAAAAAGCAGATGTTGCTAATTTAAAAGATAACAGAATAGAGAATGTTTTAGATTTAGTTCAAAAACCTCTCCCAGAAGTTTACAGTTCAGATTTATCAGAATTTATTTTTGCAGCAGCTATAGAAATAATTAAAAAGGAAAAGATTGATTTAATGTATTTATCAACTACGGACTTTATTCAACATAAAGCTGCTCCCGGAGACAAAATGGCAAATGATTTTTATCACATGGTAGATGGCTATTTATCCAAACTTTATGATCTTGGATGCGAGATTTCTTTTACAGCAGATCATGGTATGAAAGGAAAAACGAATAAAGACGGATCTTTGAACTTAATTTATATGCAAGATGAAGTTGATAAAAAATTTGGTAAAGATGAATGTAACGTTGTTTGTACAATTACAGACCCTTATGTTGTTCATCATGGATCCTTTGGATCTTTTGTTACTATTTACTTAAAAGATAAATCAAAAATTAATGAGGTGATGGATTACATCAAAAAAATAGATGGTGTAGAGATGGTGATTAGTAAAGAGGAAAGCGTTAAGAAATTAAAACAACCAGAGGACAGAATAGGCGATATAGTAGTCACATCAAATTAAAAATTTGCTATTGGAAAAAAAGAAAGCGATCATGATTTAACAAAACTTAAAGAACCACTAAGAACACACGGCGGTCTAGGAGAAACAGATATACCCATATTCATTTCAAGGAAAATTGACAAAAGCTACAAATCTAAAGGCATCCTAAAAAACTATGATATATTCGATTTAGCCTTAAATTATGGATAAGAATATATTCAAGGTAAAGGGCACCTACGTAAACGGCCAATGGTTTAATTCAAAAAATACATATGAGGTTTTTAATCCATCAAATGGTGAGAAACTATCTGATGTACCAATATCAGATATAAAGGAGCTTGAATTAGCTGTTGAGTCTGCAAAGAAAGCCCAGGCTGTATGGTCGAAAACTTCTTTAATTGAAAGAGCTAAATGCCTTGAAGAGTTATCCAAAAAAATTCTAGAAAAGGAGGAAGAGTTTGCCTTAATTGATTCTTACGACTCCGGCAATGCTCTCACTGGTATGAGAAAAGATGTGAAAGAGACTGTAAATAATATTAGGTATTTTTGCGGTCTAGTCAGAGAAGTAAAAGGAGAAACTTTTTCAATGGAAAAAAATCATTTAAATTTTACACGCTATCAACCATATGGAGTTGTGCTAAAAATTAATCCGTTTAATCATCCGTTTAGATTTTGTGTCGAAAAAATAGCAGCACCGTTGTTAATGGGCAACTCACTTATCATCAAAAACTCTGAGCAAGCACCAATCTCATCTCTAAGATTTTGTGAATTATTAGATAATATTTTTCCTAAAGGATTAATAAATGTTGTGACAGGTGGACCAGACAATGGGAAATTTTTGGTAGAACATCCAGATATTAAAAGAATAGCTGTAATAGGATCTGTCAATACTGGAATTGCAATAGCTAAATCTGCAGCGCCCCTTTTAAAAAATGTCTCATTGGAATTAGGTGGTAAAAATCCAATTATAGTATTTGATGATGCTGATCCTGAATTTGCAGCTGGTCTTGCTATTAAGGGGATGAATTTAAGCAGGCAAGGACAATCTTGTAGTTCAACATCTCGTGTCTTAGTCAATAAAAAGTTAAAAGATAAATTTCTAAAACATCTAGTAGAAAAAGCAAAGAAAATTCCAATAGGTTTGCCATGGATTGAGAGCAATGAAATTGGTCCAATAGTTTCAAAAAAACAGTTTAAAGGTATAATGGAGTATATTAAATCGGGAAAAGAAGAAGGTGCGAAATTACTATTAGGCGGAGACCAAAATAAATCCGGTGAACTTAAAAACGGTTTTTTTATTAACCCAACAATATTTTGTGATGTAAAACCAAACATGAGAATTGCTAAAGAGGAAATCTTCGGTCCAGTTATATCTGTTATAGAATGGGAAGATTATAAAGAGATGGTAAATATAGCTAACTCGACTCAATATGGACTCACAACAATGATTGTTACCAACTCGTTATCAAATGCAATGAAAACTGCTGAAGATGCTGAAGTTGGTTATGTTTGGGTAAATACTGCAGGTAGATATTCAGGGGCTCCTTACGGAGGTTGGAAATTAAGCGGTATAGGAGTTGAAGAATGTTTTGATGAAATGAAAGGTTATGCAAGATTAAAAAATGTAAATATGAAATGGAATTAAATGTTTAAGTATCACAACCCTTCAAAAATTATTTTTGAAACAGGAATTATAGGAGACAAAAAGAAATTAAAAAAATTAATAGGTGAAGGTGAATACTGTATATTTACTTATTCAGACGATATTTTTACAGAATATACAAATAAATTAATAGAGGCTCTTGGAAAACCCAAGCTAATAATTAATAATATCTTACCAAATCCTGACTATAAAAATTTAAAAGATATATGTGACTCATTTAAAAAAGATTGTGAAAATATAAAATATGCTATTGCTCTTGGAGGTGGTTCAGTGATTGATACTGCAAAATTTTTAGTTCTAGGAAAAGGAAATTTTGAGATTACAACTGAATTTTTAGAGAATAAAATAAAAGATTTAAAAGCAACAGATATAGATCTAATCTCAATTCCCACAACTGCTGGAACTGGGAGTGAATTGACATGTTGGGCAACTATTTGGGACGAAAGAAATCAGAAAAAATATTCATTGTTCCATCCGTCTCTTTTTTCAAAACTCACCATTTTTGATAGTAAACTAACATTATCCTTACCTAAAAAAATTACTATTGAAACTTCTTTGGATGCAATGTCTCACTCATTTGAGAGCATTTGGAATATAAATTCAAATCCTGTATCAAATATAAATGCTAGAAAATCAATTAACCTTATTCTTAAAAATTTACCAATATTAGTAAAAGATTTAAAAAATATAGAGTTGAGAGAAAAAATAATGAAAGCCTCGATGTTTGCTGGACTGGCTTTCTCAAATACAAAAACAGCTATATCTCACTCAATTTCTTATCCAATTACATTGAAATATAAAATACCTCATGGAATAGCTTGTTCGTTTACGCTGCCAATTATTTTGAAGTCAGTGCAAGGTTTAGACGAAGTTTGTGACGATAATATTAAATCATTATTCTCTAATTTTGAGGAGGCTCCTTTTCAACTAAAAAATTTCTTTAAAAAACTCGAAATATCTACAGATTATAAAGATTATATTGGAAATGCCAATGATTGGGAATTAATAGTCAAAGAAGCATTTGTTGGCGAAAGAGGTAAAAACTTTATTGGAAATTACAAAAGAGTCTTAGAAGCCCAAGAGTTTTTGGGAAATTAGATTGGATAACTTTCTTTTTTTAGCGATATTATCAGGTGCAATTGGCCATGTAGTATGGAATGCCCTTTTGAAAAAATCTAAAGATAAAATTAAATTTATGAGGGCTTTCACTTTACTAAGTAGTTTAATTTTATTTCCATTATTATTTTTTTTTGAACCTTTGCCTAAGTCAGCTTGGCCATTTTTTTTTACAACAATAGTTATACATGTATTTTACAAAATCTTTCTATGCAGGGTTTATGACCACTCAGGATTATCATTTGGTTATCCAATAGCTAGAGGTTTACCGTCGCTAATCCTTTTACTTCTAACTCCTTTAATATTTGGAGAAAATTTAAACTTAAGTAATCAAATATCAGTTATAATTATATCTTGTGGAATTTTATTACTTGTTTTTTCTGAAGGAAATTTTAAAAAAATTAATATTAAAGGCCTTTTATATAGTTTATTAGTTTCAATAATTATTATAGCTTACACTGTCACTGACGCCAAAGGTGCAAGAGCATCAAGTGCACTAATATATTTGTTGTATTATTTTGCAATAGATGGGTTTATATTTAATTTTATAGCTATTTTTATTTTCAAAAAAAATCAAATAAATGTGAAGTATTTTTCAAAAAATTTGAAAAATATTTCTATTGCAGCTTTCTTTAATGTATATTCGTATTTGCCTGCTGTGTATGGGTACACTGTTGGTAAAATTGCAATCGTTGCAGCACTACGAGAAATGAGTATATTATTTGCCTCTCTTTACGGTTTATTTATTCTTAAAGAAAAAGGTGGTTACTTAGCTTTTATTTCAGCTTTAATGATATTGACGGGATGTATTCTTATTAAGATTTTTTCGTGATTAAATAAAAGAGTTATTTATTTAATTTTATACTCTTTCATCTTTTCAAAAGTGTTGATATAAGAAAGTCCTTAATAAGGGCGGTTAGCTCAGTTGGTAGAGCATCTCGTTTACACCGAGAGGGTCATAGGTTCGAGTCCTTTACCGCCCACCATGTAAAAGTGGGGGTG
>MDTE01077244.1_pt1 | contig 23349 bp, 34 predicted proteins | sample 811231 | NCBI WGS metagenome assembly MDTE01 (sample SAMN05326651, study PRJNA326480) | marine metagenome | isolation source: seawater | place: Indian Ocean: Red Sea | collected 2010 | reverse complement strand
TTTGATCCAGATGATAAAATTTCAGGTGGTCAAGGCTTTATCTATGCATCAAGTATTGTAGTTGCAATGAAAAAGTTAAAACTAAAAGAAGATGAGGATGGTAATAAAGTAAGTGATGTACGTGGTATTCGTGCTGGTTGTAAGGTTATGAAAACTAGATATGCAAAGCCGTTTGAAGGTGTGCAAGTCAAGATTCCATATGAAACTGGTATGGATCCATACAGTGGACTTGTTGACATGTTTGAAAAACAAGGATTACTTGTAAAACAAGGTAACAGACTAAAATATGTTGACTTAGCAGGTAATGAACATCTTGACTATCGTAAACAATGGGTAGGAGAAAAACTCGATTTGATTATGTCTGAATACAGCGAAAAAATTTCGCCTGTGGTAAATACCGCAGATGATGATGTTGAAGAACTAGTCGAAGAAATAATCGAGGAGTAAACTATGGACGAAAGTCAAATCGTTGATATTTGGACACTATTTAAAGAGTACACCGATAAAAAGAATATAGAGATTGCGGCAGAAAGGTATGTTGATTTATTAGCAGACTATGGTGTTGATGATCATACACTTACGCAATGCTTGGGTACTGACCATACTTTAGATGGTGCTATAAATTATTTTCTAGATATTGATGCAGAAAATTACGAAGAAGACGATCCTTGGGACGATGAAGATTAATGGGTTGGTATAGCGAAATATCTCGTGATGTATCTAAGATTCCAGATGCAGTAAAATACTTTGAAAGCGAACTTATACAAGCTCGTGTTGAAGTTAAACTCAAAGGAAATGTTGAACGTGCGGCGGCAGAAATGCCTGGTATTGTTGAACATAGATTTAATCAATTGCAAGAAATTGAAGCTATACTAAACTATTTAAATATTGAACTAAGGCGTCTTCGAAGTTCTTATTTTAAAAAATATTTAGAAAATTATCAACGAGCTCTGTCAAGCCGTGACGTAGAAAAATACGTTGACGGCGAGGCAGACGTAGTTGACTACGAAAAAATAATAAACGAATTTGCATTATTAAGAAATACATGGTTAGGAGTATTGAAGGCTCTTGATCAAAAACAATGGCAAATAACCAATGTAGTAAAATTACGTGTTGCTGGTATGGAAGATGCAACACTATAAATACAAAGGGAAGGATTGCCAATGGAAGATTTTACATACCTAATAGAAAAAATCTATTCTGCTGATTTTACAGAACAACCATTCAAGTTTATATATGTTGAAGATTTTTTTACAGAAGACCATTTTTCAAGAATTACAAATTGCAAACAAATTAGAGTGCCAGAATTTAAGTCCACTGAAGAAATGTGTAGTAGACTTACTGACGAATTCAAATACAAACCTCAACCTTTTCCAGGATGCACAACTAGTGTAAAAAGTTATATCGAATGGTATAACAATAAAGATGTAGGAAAGGGTGTTGCTAATCAAGATTTACTAGAAGGTTATGGAGTAGCATTTAGATTAAAATACTATGAAGATAAAATATTAGAGGAACTTGTAGATTTCTTTAACAGTCAAGCATGGCACAAATGTATAAAAAAGAAATTCAAAAAGACAGGCGAAACTGGTGTAGATACAGCAATACAAAAATATGTTAGCGGATATGAAATTAGTCCGCACCCAGATATTAGACGTAAGTGTGCAACCTATATGATTAATATTAACACACACAACGAAGCTGAGGACTTAGGTTTACATACGCATTTTATGGATTTCCAAGATGACAGAAAATGGATATTTGAAGAATGGAAAACAAACACATCCAAAGATACATGTTGGGTACCGTGGGATTGGGCTAAAACATCTTTTGAGCATTCAAAAAATAATTCAATAACAATGTTTGCTCCTGATTACAATACATTACATGCTGTTAAATTAGATTACGATCATACTAAATTACAACGCACACAGGTGTATGGCAACCTATGGTATAAAGGAGATAGTATACCTAAAGTTGCAAAAGCAAATTGGAAAAGTCTACATGCAATACAAACGTAAAGAAGACAATGCTATATTTCCTTATTTGCAGAAAAAATTAAAACCACAAAAAATGATTATAGATATCGGTGCAAGAAAAGGAAATTGGTATAAAAACATTGCTAAGTTTTTTCCTGACAGCGAAGCACATTTATTTGAGCCAACACCCAAAATTGTAAGTATAATCAAACCTAAATTCAAAAAAGCCACACAGCATGTTCATCAGGTTGCTCTCAGTGATGAAATAGGAAAATTAGATTTCCATATTGATTTAGAACTAGGTGGTTGGAGCGGCTTAACAAAACAAAGACAAAACGGCACATACCACACCATAACCGTTGAAGTAAGAACACTTGATAGTTATAATTTTAAAAATGTTGGCTTAATAAAAATTGATGTAGAAGGCAATGAATTAAAAACATTATTAGGTTGTATAGATACTATTACAAAAAATAAACCAATTATATACTTTGAATGTGCAGATGTACATATGATAAATTATGATTATGATAGTGGAGACATATACAACTTTTTTGAAAAAATAAATTATAAAATAATTGATTTAGATTTTAATACTTGCACAAAAGAAAAGTTGTTAAATCATACTGCATCCGATTCAAGTTTTTACCATAATTTTATAGCATGCCCGAAATAATAGAAGTACACAGAAAAGTAAAAAATAATGTAGGAGACTACTTCTGCAACCCAAGTAGATATTTTAATATAGATTGTACTTCTGAAGAAATATTATACAACAAAACAGACTTATCAGACAAACACCTAATTATAGGTGGCGGCGGATTAATACATAAAAAGTTTAGCAAACACATAAAAATGCTTATAGATAAGCAACCTCATACAACAACATTATGGGGAATTGGACATAATTTTGGAGTCAAACATGTGAACAAAGTTGTTGATGTGTATTACCCAAAATGGATAGAAGATTGTAATTTGATAGGCATTAGAGATTATATAGAAGGATATTATAATTATTACCTTCCGTGCGTGTCTTGTATGCATAAATCTTTTGACAAAAAATACAACGAAAGACACGAAGTAGTTTATTTTACACATGCTTACAAAACAAAATTTCTTAACAATGAAAACTTTCCTGTAATGAAAAATAATACTTCAAAGTTTTCCGATGTAATAGAGTTTCTTGGTAGTGCAAATACAATAGTAACAGATAGTTATCATGGTGCATATTGGGGACAATTACTAGGAAAAAATGTACAAGTTGCTAGTTGGAGTGTAAAATTTGACCATATGAAATATCAGCCACATTTTTTAAATACAATTAACGACAAGTATCAAAAAGTAAATAATAAGTTGGATGGCTTTTTAGAAGAGTGTAGAGAATATAATAATAAATTTTATCAGATGTTCTTATCACAATTATAATAGCATATAAATATCAGTATGAAAACAATCGTACTTGTCACAGGCGGTTTTGATCCATTACACCGCGGCCATATAGAATATTTTAAATCTGCAAAAAAATTAGGTGATGAATTACACGTCGGAGTTAATTCTGACGAATGGTTGACGAATAAAAAAGGCAGGCCTTTTATGCCTTATTTGGATAGATGTGCTGTAATTGAATCACTTAGTGTAGTCGATAAAGTAATAAGTTTTGATGACAGTGACGGTAGTGCTTGTGGCGCTATCTATAAAACAATGGCAACACATGGAAAAATTAAAATTATTTTTGCAAATGGTGGAGATAGAACAAACACAACTACACCAGAATATAAAACTTATGGCGGTATGAATGATGTCGAATTTGCATTTGGTATTGGCGGCACAGACAAACTTAATAGCAGTAGTTGGTTGTTAGACGAATGGAAAGCACCTAAAACAGAAAGGTCATGGGGGTATTATAGAGTGATACATGAATATGATAAGCATACAAAGGTGAAAGAGTTGGCAGTACCGCCAGGCGGAAGATTGTCTATGCAACGACACGATAAACGTAGTGAACATTGGTTTGTTGCAGAAGGAACTGCTACAGTATATACTTTAAATGTTTCATCTGATGTAGAATTATACGGAGTATACGAACAGCATAAAAGTCTACATATACCTGTCCAAACTTGGCACCAATTAACCAATGAACATGATGTGCCATTAAAATTAGTTGAAATACAATACGGTGAAAATTGTATTGAAGAAGATATAGAAAGAAGATGATATGAAAATATTTGTAGGATATGATACAAGAGAAGATATTGCTTACCAAGTTTGTAAACACAGCATTATCTCTAAACAGCCAAACGCAGACGTCCGTCCATTAAGACAGCAAGAACTTAGAGATGCCGGTTGGTATACAAGACCAATAGACAAATTAGCATCAACAGAATTTACATTTACACGATTCCTTATTCCAGAACTTACAAACTTTGACGGTTGGGCATTATTCATGGATTGTGATATGATTCTTACTACTGATATTAAAGAATTGTTTGATCAAGCAGATGACAAGTATGCAGTAATGTGCGTACAACATGATTATAAAGTAAAAGAAACAACTAAAATGGATGGCCAAAAACAAACTATATATCCTAGAAAAAATTGGAGTAGTGTTGTACTATGGAACTGTGGTCACAAAAGCAATAGAAAAGTTACACAAGATTTTGTAAATAATCCTGAAATAAATGGAGCGTATTTGCACAGGTTTAGTTGGTTAAAGGATAAAGAAATTGGTGAACTAGATCATACATGGAATTACCTTGTTGGCGTATACGATGATATTGAAAAGCCTAAACTAATACACTACACAGAAGGTGGTCCTTGGTTTGAAAACTATAGAGACACTGAATTTGCACAGTTATGGAAAGACGAACTGTATGATATGTTTAAGTAAAAATCTTACTGACGAATATATCAATATGTTTGCAAATGGTGCAAAATTACCTATTCATGATTATGATTATGATTTTGGTAAGGGACCAATAGTTATAAGAAGTATGGGGAAGCGAAAACTAATTGATAGATGTTGGCGAGATAACATAGAATTTTATTATATGGATAGCGGATACTTTGGAAACTATCCTTGTAAAGTAAATCCAAATGGATGGAAATTATTTCATAGAATTGTAAAAAATGATGTACAACATAATAAAATTATTGACAGGCCAGAGGATAGATGGTTATCACTAAATTTATCATTAAAGAAAAAACAAAAGAATGGAAAACATATTTTACTTGTAGTACCTAGTGAAAAGCCATGTAAATTTTATAAATTAGATTTAGAAAGTTGGAAACACAAAACAATAAGAGAAATTAAAAAGCATACAGATAGGCCAATTGTTATTAGAGAAAAAACTGATCGTAGACAAAGAGTACACGGTAACACTATATTCGATGCACTAAAAGATTGTCATGCTCTTGTAACATTTCAAAGTATTGCCGCTGTTGAAGCTGTAATGCAAGGTGTTCCTGCGTTTACAACAGCGCCTACAGCCGCAGATCCAGTTTGTGATAAGGATATTAGTTTGCTAGAATCTCCATCTTATCAAGATGATGTGAAAATATGGAAGTGGGTGTGTCATCTAGCGTATGGTCAATTTCATATTGATGAATTAAAAAACGGCACAGCATATAGGATATTAAATGAAAACAGTTAAAGTATTTTACGCAGGTATTCCATCAAAAAATAACAATCCGGAGAAGATTGATGTATTAAGATATTTTCATATGGGAGTACCTAATGGACAAAGTGTAGAAATAAAAGAACCAAAACATTATGAATGCGACCTAGCAGTCATGCAAGGATGGGTGCATCAAAATAGCGGACATACTCCGCATTTACTATTTAGAAGAGAAATAATAAGAAAGCAAAAACTTGCAGGCAAAAATGTGTTAGCAATAGACAGCAATTTGTTTCTTTGGCGTGATCCAAACAATACGCACCACTATCTTAGATTCAGCTTGAATGATGTTTTTCCTACAACAGGAAATTACTTTACAGATAATATTGATCCTAAAAGATGGCAAAAAATTAAAAGTGATTTAAATATCGAAGTAAAGCCTTGGGTTACTAGTGGTAAACATATACTAATTTGTCTGCAAAGAAATGGTGGATGGAGTATGGGCGGATTACCGGTCATGCAATGGCTTAACAATACTATAGCAAAATTACAAAGGCATACAGATAGGAAAATAATTGTTAGAGCACATCCTGGGGATAAGAGAGCTAAAGAGTATTTAAGGGTTACCCAACCAGGAGTAAGAATTACAACAAATCCTAGTATTATACAAGATCTTTTTAAATGTCATGCAGTAGTTACATTTAACAGTAGTCCTGGTGTTGCAGCCGCAGTAGAAGGGGTACCTATATTTGTTACTGATCCTAATCCTAAAATGAGCCAAGCATATGACGTAGCAAACACTGATTTAACTAATATAAATGATCCTAAAACATTTGACAGACAAAAATGGCTTGAAAAAATATCTATGTGTCATTTCAATTATGATGATCTAAGAGATGGCACAGCATGGAATATAATTAAGGATTATCTATGATTGAACAAACTATAACTGTTGTGACAACATTTAATAAAAAAGGATTAGATACATATGCTCAAAAAATGTTAGATTCTTTTGCAGACAATTGGCCAAGAGAAATTAAATTATACGCATATGCAGAGGACTGTACGCCTAAAATTTCAAGCCCAAATATAATTATTAAAGATTTACATCAAGCAAGTCCGGAACTTGTAGCATTCAAGAATAAGTGGCGAGATGTTCCAAAGGCTAACGGAGATGTATCTCAAGATCCTGTGCGTAGCCTACGGAAAGATGCAGGAAAAGGATTTAAATGGGACGCTGTAAGATTTGCACATAAGGTATATAGTATATTTAATTGTGCTAAAATTTGCGGCACTGATAAATTAATGTGGATGGATGCAGATACTATATGTCATAGTCCAATAGATATTAACCGTATTAATGAAATACTGTTACCTGCATATGATATATGCTATGTCGGAAGAGACAACAAATGGCCTGAGTGTGGACTATATAGTATTAATTTACGAAACAAAATGGGACAAACATTTTTAAAAGAATTCCAAAGAGTATATGATGAAGCCGAAGACGGAATATTTCAAATGGCTGAATGGCATGATAGTTTTGTATTCGAAGAAGTAAGAAAAAAACTTAACCCTCATTGTTTAAATTGGGGGCAGGGAATAATAAGAGGTGAAGGGCATCCTCTTATTAATAGCGTTTGGGGTGCATATTTGGATCATCTAAAAGGCGGACGAAAACAACTAGGTAAAAGTAAACCTAGTGATTTGCGTATAACAAGAACAGAAGAGTACTGGAAAGACTCTCATAATTGGAGTGAAACATGATAAGAATGTGGGAACAGAACACACATTACCTAGTCGATGATATTGTATCAAACGATGGTAAAGTGTATAGATGTGAACTAGAACATACTTCTCAAAAAAACTTTGATAAGTTTAGGTTTGCGAAAATTAGAATATCAAAAGACGATGATATGATTAGACCTCCTGAAATTACAAATGGATCAAGAATTAATATTATTACAAGTATGAATAAAAAATATTATGAAGCTAGTGGAAAAGCAATGATGGCTAGCTGGAAAAGACACGGCAATGCAATAGGTCCTTTGTACGTTTATAATGAACAATTATTTGAACCTAAGATTAAAGGAGTAAAAAAAGCAGGATGGATGTTAGGTCCTGAATATGTAAAATTTCAAAGAAGACATAAAAATAATAAAATACTTACCTTTAGTAAAAAAGCATTTAGTGTAATTCATGCAATGGAAAATATGGTTGAATATGATAGACTAATGTGGTTAGATGCAGATGCAGTCTTTACAGCAGATTTTCCAAGATTACTAATTGAATTAATTTCTCCCGATGATGTACTAAGCACTCATTTTAGTGTATGGCATAATAAGAATGATATAGAATATCACAGTTGTGAAACAGGATTTTTTATACTGAATAGAAGACATCCTGGATTTAAAGATTTTTGTAACTTATATAAAGATATATACTACAACGATCTGGATGAGGAATATAATTTACGTAGATTTTATGACGGAGAAGTATACGGCAAATGTGTAGAAATAATGGAAGAGAAGGGACATAAAATGTTTAACCTAAATACAGGTAGACATAAAACTCCTATTAGCCGTAGTCTAATAGCCCCTTATATAAGTCATTTTAAGGCAGGGCTAAAGGATAGAGTAGAGTTTAAAACTTTTGAAGATGAAGAAGAAATTTAATCTGTGGAGGAAGTATGGCGCACTTAATTCTAGCCCTGTTTTTGACGCCTTTCATGCTGGCGCTAATGCTCTTGGGCATGATGTTGTCGTTGATGGTACTGATGGGATTGATGTTATTTGGAGCGTACTTTTCAACGGTCGTATGTCTGGAAACCGTGCTATCTGGGAAAAGAACATTAAGGAATCCAAACCGACCATCGTATTAGAAGTCGGAGGTATACAACGAGGCACAACATGGAAAGTTGGTATCAACGGTATAAACCGAGATGCATATTTTGGTCCTAAAGGTAATGATTCTAGTCGCTGTAACAGTCTTGGTTTACAAGTAAAGCCATGGAAATATGACGGCGAATATATATTAATTTGCGGACAACATGATAAAAGTTTACAATGGCAAGACATGCCTAGTATGAGTCAATGGGTATTAGATACTATACAATTTATAAGGGCACAAACAAAACGTCCTATAATATTTCGTCCACACCCGCGGTGTCCATTACATGGTATAGAACATGAATATAAAGATGTTAGACGGCAAGATCCAGTACATATTCCTGGCACCTATGATGATTTTGATATGCGTTTTAGCAACATTTGGGCTACAGTAAGTTGGTCAAGTAACCCTGGTATTCACAGTATTATTAACGGCGTACCTGCGTTTACTGGACCGAGTAGTCTTGCATTTGATGTGTCATTACAAAACTTACGTGAAATAGAAAATCCTTTATACTGCGATAGGACACAATGGTTAAATGATTATGCTTGGACTGAATTTACTGTTAAAGAAATTTCTGAAGGATTACCTATTAAACGCTTGACTTTGAAAAATAATCTGTTATAATAGTATTATGTTTAAAAAGGCACAATACGATGAAACAGCTGAGAGCTGTATTGAAATTTTGTCAGGTACCCATCCTACGCATAGTTATACAGGTACGGGAACAAATAATAGTGACAAAAGTTTATTGTTAAGTTTAGCAAAACAAACATACAAAGGCACCCCTTATACTGATAGACAATTCGATTTAGTAAAACAAAAAATAAATTTATATAGGCAAATATTAATTGATGTAGGTGTAGATGTTGACCGTGCAAAAGATAATTTGCGTTTTCCGTTGCGTAGTATAGATAGATCAAGATGGATCGGAATACGCAATGTTGAAGATACAGATTATATTGCTGTAAGATTTAGTTTTAACAAAAAACTTATTAGTTTTATAGATCAACTAAGGTCAAAAGAACATACAAAACTATACGACGAAAAGGAAAAAATACACTACTTTCCTTTTAATGAATCTAATGTTTACAAAATTATCTCTATGTTAAAAGAAAAAAACTTTAATATAGAAAGTGATTTAGAAAAAATTTATGAAAAAGTACAGATGATGCAAAATAATAAAAAAGATTATATACCTGGAATCTACGGATTTAAATTAAAAAATTTAAATGACAAAGCAGTTGAATATATAGTTTCAGATGTGGGAAAAGAACCTAATGCAGATAACTTAGCTTTATACAAAGATAGAGATGCATTGTATGGTATTGAACATTTTGATGAAGAGGATCTTAATGAAAGTGTCAAAAATCTTACTACACTTAGTCAAAAAATTGTAAGAAGAAAATGTCCTAATGTATTAATTGACAGCGGTGTTTTTACTGTAAACAATATAGTAGAAACTGTTTTAGAATTAAATAGATTTCCCGTCCTAGTTTGTTTGCAACCGCAAACAGATTTTGACGACCTGTCTCATATTTACAAATGTTTTAAAAATATATTTTCTAATGATGACTTTTGTGTATTATATAGAAAAGATAATAATACTGCTGAAAATAAATATTTTAACCAGTTTATAAAGCTAAACGGTTTAAATAATTCTCTTGCAAATAATTCAAAGATAGTATATACTACACAAGATAAGGTAACAAAAACTTTAATAAAAAGTAATTGGAAGCCAAAATCAGCACTAGTATTTGGCTGTAGTAGAACAAATAAAATGGAAACATATTTGAACGAGTTAGATTTAGTGATGTATTACGATACTGATATAAGCCCGTTTTTAAGAAATATAGAAAAGATTTAATGGCAAGTTGTAAACTAATTATAGAAGATGAAGTAAACATCAAACTAGAAGGACTTGAAGTTGATGTGCGAAGAAAGCTCGCAAATGCTCTTAAATTTGAAGTGCCTTACGCTCGATACATGCCTCAATACAAATTAGGTCGTTGGGATGGTAAGGTTGCTTTTTTTGGTATTGGTGGTACAGGATATGTAAACCATCTTGATACTATTGCAAGTGTCCTTGAAAAAAATAAAGTTCAAATAGTTGATATTGAAGACAGACGGCATACAGTAGATCTACATTTTGATCAGATAACGGAAGACTATTGGGGAGACAAAACATGGCCAAAGGGACATCCTGCCGAGGGTGAAAAAATCCGTTTGCGTGATTATCAAGTTGAGGTAATCAATAACTTCTTAGAAAATCCACAATCATTACAAGAAGTCGCAACCGGAGCCGGTAAAACTATTATTACTGCCACTTTAAGCAACCTGACAGAAACCTACGGACGTAGTCTGGTAATTGTTCCGAATAAAAGTCTAGTCACGCAGACCGAGGAAGATTATATAAACTGTGGGTTGGACGTAGGTGTCTACTTTGGCGATAGAAAAGAACTAGGAAAGACGCATACAATATGTACATGGCAAAGTTTAAACATACTAGATAAAAAATTTAAAGACGGAGATGCTGTTCTTAGCCTTGCAGAATTTTTGGACGGCGTAAGCACAATTATTATTGACGAAGTACACCAAGCAAAAGCAGAAGTTCTAAAAAATTTACTTACACGTAACTTGCGTAATGCTCCTATACGTTGGGGCTTGACTGGAACTATACCAAAAGAAAAATTTGAATTTGAAGCAATACATGCAAGCATAGGTCCGGTAATAGGACAAGTTAGTGCAAAAGAGTTACAAGATAAAGGCGTATTATCACAATGTCATGTAAACGTGGTACAATTAGTAGATACACAGGTACATAGAGATTATCAATCAGAATTAAAATATCTAGTTACAAACGAACAAAGAATTACATACATAGCAAGTTTATTAAACAAAGTAAAACAATCAGGCAATACATTAATATTAGTAGATAGAATATCAGCAGGCGAAAAACTACAAGAGCTTATTCCAGGAAGCACATTTGTGAAAGGTGATGTAAAACTAAAGGTTAGGAAAGAAGCATATGACGAAATTAATGAAGGCACTAACCACGTGGTTATCGCAACCTATGGTGTGGCTGCCGTTGGCATTAATATTCCACGCATATTTAATTTGGTACTTATTGAACCAGGGAAAAGTTTTGTAAGGGTAATACAATCAATAGGCAGAGGCGTAAGAAAGGCAAAAGACAAAGACTTCGTACAGATATGGGATCTTACATCAACATGTAAGTTTGCGAAGCGGCACCTTACCCAACGTAAGAAATTTTACAAGGAGGCGCAGTACCCATTCACAATAGAAAAAGTGGATTGGAATTAATATGCGAATGTTAACATTAGACAATGAATGTTTTGTCTTAAACAACTTGCCTGATGAATTAGAAGAAGATGTTAGATTTAGTGTCTTAGATAATTCAGATGCAAAAGAACCAGATTTCTTTTTTATACCTTTGATATTTTTAGAATCTTTTAGTTCGCCAGCAATAGTAATGGAAATAAACGGAAATGAAATAATGATGCCAGTTGATTGGCACATAGCTGTAGGTGATGCTTCATCAGGAAATGATTTAGAAGTGTTGCCTTTAACTAGCATAAATGATAGAGGATTTGACGCTTTCTTATTCAATCCTATGACAGGATTTAAAGTAGACTTTGGAACATTAAAAATAATAAATTTTTACAATGATGTAAAATGGTATTTTCCAAAAATGAAAAACGGACAACTTTTAAGTGTACCTATCACTGAAGGTAAAAATCCGTTGTGTGCTTTTTTTGTAAAGGATATAAGCAGACAAAGTGAAACTATAGATTATGCAAAATTACTGTAAGGAGGAAAAATGACAGACCCTAATCAACCATATCATAATAAAGGTTTTGGACCAGCATTTTTATGGATTATGTTTTTGTTTTTAATTTTACCATCAATAATTATATTATCAATAGATGACGGATGGGCCAAATATAAATCAATGCGTGGATTTAGTGGTGACTGTTGGGAAAACAGTAAACATGAAAAAGTGTGCAAAAGCGATAACACATGTAAATTTGGACGTAATTTTTGCATACCAGAAGTATATAGATGGAGAGCTGATTAATGAAAGCAGGAAAAATATGGGGTCAGACAGAGCTGATTCATGCTAACGGTGTTTTAGAATTTCATCGTATTGAATATAAAAAAGGTTTTAAGTGTTCAGAACACGAACACAAATTTAAATGGAACGGGTTTTTTGTAGAGTCAGGTAAAATGATTGTACGTGTTTGGCAAGAAGATCAGGGATTAGTCGATGAAACTATACTTGGTCCTGGAGACTTTACACAGGTGAAGCCTGGTAAGGTTCATCAGTTTGAAGGTGTAGAAGATGGTGTTGCATTCGAACTGTATTGGGCAGAATTTAATCATGATGATATAGTCCGGAGAACTGTTGGAACAAAAGTATAATGTATTCTTTAGAATATCTACAAGAGCTAAAGGCTTTACATCAAGATAAAAAACGACCAAAAGGCTTTGGTGGTAAGGTTAAAGATTTAGGAGAATTTTACAAATGGATACAATACTGGCAACCATCAGATTGTTTAGACTATGGTTGTGGTAAAGGTGTTATACTTGCACATCTCAAAGAAGAATTTCCACATATAGAATTTCAAGGTTATGATCCTGCATTACAAATGTGGGAACGCAGGCCAGATAAAAAATATAAAATGATATTTTGTAATGATGTATTAGAACACGTAGAACCAAAATTTATTACACATGTATTACAAGACATAAACAATCTTACAAAAGAATATGTATGGCTACGTATAGACACACTACCTGCAAGAAAAAAATTATCAGATGGACGTAATGCACATTTAATAATAGAAAACAAACAATGGTGGTTAAATTTAATACAAGAACAGATTAACGGAAACATAGTATATTCTGAATTAAACAAAAAAGGAAAGTTGGATGTTGCAATCGAAAAGTAAATTAATACCGGGTCAGGCTCTTATTTACACTAGAGCTAACGGCGTGGTATATGCCAATTATAGAGATCCTCCACATAACAAAATTCCTAAATGGATAATAGGTGGTGATCCAGATGCAGTTAGCAAAGACCAAGGTTGCTTGTTTAGTTATAGCCAATGGCAAGATATGATGTTGCTTGCAAAAGAAAACAAAACAATGAAATTACAAATGAAAAAATTATTAAATCTATATTACTTGATAAAGGAGACAGAATGATTGTAGGATATATTTTAGTGTTAGTTACAATATTAGAAACTGGACAGGTTACAGGTGAAAGTATTGAATACTTTGATGACCCTTGGGCATGTATTGAACAAGGAATTTGGGAGGAAGAAAATTCACCACCTGGCATAGGTTATGTTTGTATAGAGGATTATGTAGACATGGAGAAACTAAAGTGATCATTATAGCTGGTCCTTGTCAACACGAAACTCTTGAACAAAGTTTAGAAATTGCAAGTGAATGCAAAAGAGTATGCGACAAATACGGTTATGATTATTATTTTAAAGCAAGTTTTGATAAAGCAAATAGGACACATATAGACAGCAAGCGTGGTGTTGGATTACAAGCTACCATGCAAGATTTTAAAACTATTAAAGATAAACTAAAAGTAAAGACTGTTACTGATGTACATAATCAAAATGAAATTTTAAAAATTGGTGCATATTACAATGATTGTGTTGATGTAATACAGATACCTGCTTTTTTATCAAGACAAACTGATCTCATTAGAGCGGCATGTAAAACTAACAAAATAGTAAATATCAAAAAAGGACAATTCTTATCACCCTGGGATATAAAAGGTTTATTATCTAAAACAGAAGGTGCTAAGGATGTATGGATAACAGAGAGAGGAACATGTTTTGGCTACAACAATCTTGTTGTCGACTACACTGGTATTATGTATATGCTCGACAATTATGACAGTACTATCGTGTTTGATTGTACGCACTCTGCCCAAAAACCCGGGGGACAGGGGACTAGCAGTGGCGGCAATCGTAATTTTGTCCCTGGGTTGGCTCGTAGCGGGTCTGCTCTTGGCGTCACTGCCTTCTTCCTCGAAGTCCACCCTATGCCTAATGACGCCCCGTCAGATGGCCCCAATATGCTTGAACTGAAAAACTTTGAAAAGGTAATTGATGAAATTGATAGATTTTCTTATCAAAAAGTGGTTGGCAAACAAAGCAAATGAGTGTATATTAATAATATGAATAGACTGCCAATCAAAGATATACTAGCCGCAATTGATATGAACGCTAAAAGTGTATGGAAAGAACTTTCTGATGAAGAACGTAAACAGGTGTCATTTTGGCTTCTTAATCGCTATATAAGCGCCGTACAAGGGTCTAGAGATAAAATGGAGCTCGCAGTATTCAAAACAAATGAATACTATAATAAGCACTATATGGACGTATCTAAGCACCCACAGTTACAATGGCAACTGCTTTGCAATTCAGGAAACACAGGAAAAATAGAATATCATCCTTGGATAGGATTCAAAAAGAAAAATGGCAACAACAATGCCGCTATCAAATTATTAGAAACTATATATCCTAATATGAAAACTAATGAGGTAGAACTACTTGCTAGAATATCTACAAAAAAAGAACTCAAACAACTTGCGGAAGATCATGACATCACAGTCAAACTCTAAACCATATGTATGTGAATATTGTAACACAGGATACAGCCGAGAAAAAACCTTGGCTGTTCATATGTGTGAAAAAAAGCGTAGACATTTACAAAAAAATGAAAAACGTGTTACGCTAGGATTTTATGCGTTTAATCAATTTTATAAACTAAGTGCAGGTGCTAGGAAAGAAAAGACATATGAAGATTTTTGTAACTCACCTTACTACAATGCTTTCGTCAAGTTTGGTTCGTTTATCAATAATGTGCGTCCTTTATATCCTGAGCGTTATATTGATCATGTGGTAACAAGCGGAGTAAAACTTGATCATTGGTGTAAAGACGAACTATATGAAAAATATGCTATTGACTTGATTAGAAAAGAAGGTGTAGAAACTGCACTAGAAAGAAGCGTAATGACAATGATGGAGTGGGCAAATGAAAATGAACCTGCACCATGGAATCATTACTTTCAACATGTTAGTTTGAATAGAGCAGTATGGCATATTAAGGACGGAAAGGTAAGTCCTTGGCTTATTCTTAATTGTTCTACAGGCAAGGATATGCTAAGTAAATTAAATGATGAACAACTTACAATGATATATCATGTACTTGATCCTGAACATTGGGCTATGCGTTTTAAAAGACAACCTAATGATGTGGAACTTGTAAAAGAAGTTGTTAAAGAAAGTAAATTATAATGCCAGATATTGATATAGATTTTGCAGACAGAAATGTTGTTTTAGAAAAGATTCAACATCGTGTTGCAAAATTAGATACAGGTAAAAAACACAATACAGGTGTATATGTAACTGAATGTCCACATAATCCAGTTGACAATTTATCAACTATAGATTATGAAACAGCAGAAGATAGAGGATACTTTAAATTAGATTTTTTAAATGTGTCTATTTACAAAGATGTAAAAGATGAGACACATTTAATCAGCCTAATGAGAAAGGAGCCAATATGGGAACTTTTGGAGCACAAAGACTTCGTAGACAAAGTATTTCATCTAAGCGGACACGACAGTCTGTTAAAGCAATTGAAACCTACCTCGGTCAGTCAATTGGCGGCAACACTTGCGATAATAAGGCCAGCAAAGAGACATCTAGCAAGCAAAGACTGGGAAACTATAATGAAAGAAGTTTGGATAAAACCTACGAACGGTGATTATTATTTTAAAAAAGCACACGCTGTTTCTTATGCAATGGCGTGTGTGGTACACATGAATTTATTATGTGAACAGTATACTACTTAGACTTTCTTACTAATTGTACACTTTTACGTTTTACTCTCTTAACACTTAATGCATTTAAATTAACACAAGGTCCTATGCTAACCTTAACGTCTTTGCTGTTCATTGTCATCATTGCATAGTTATACCTAGAAATATCCGATCTTAAAAAAATATTAATAGGAATCATTCTGTTAGATTCCCACCACCAGACATCTCCTAATTCTAAGAAGTCTTTTTTCTCTGTATCCGTTTTAAGAGCTGTATATACATACATGCTTGTTACATATTGATCTTGATTGGCAATAATACCTACATATTCATTGCCACCATAAGTGACCACACTAATAAACGGAAAATTTTTTTCAATATCTTTTAATAACATAATTCTCGATAAATACTGTATGCAACTAACACCTAGATATTTAGTCAATAACAAAACAACGCTCATTGCTAATGACGCGGGATTTATAACGGAGTATAGAACAGTGTATCAAAGACATATAAAAGTTTATAGAGGAATAGACAATGTTCTACAGTTTAAAATATTAAATCACGATCAAAAACCTGTAGACATAACAACAAAGACACCAAAGTTTGTTGTGTTCGATGCGAACAAACAAATGGTAATTGAACGTGATGCTACAGTTACAGACGATGGTAGTACAACTACTAGAGGTAATTGTAAAGTCACAGTTACAGAAAATGATTTACTAAATGTACCTACGCAGTTTTTAAGTTATAATGTATATCTAGTTGATAGTAACAACGAAAAAACTTTAACTTACACTGATACACATTTTGGGGCTGACGGAGTAATACATTTAGAAGATACTGCTTTTCCAGGGCCAGCTAAGACAGGTAATGTAAGCACATTCACCCAAACAGGAGATGTTTGGTTAAGCGAAACATTAGACGCACAGCCAGGAATAAATGGCAACGAAGCATTGCATACTGCCGCTATCTATAGTGATGCATATACAGGCGATGTTGTGATACAGGGCACACTTGAAAACCAGATTGAATCAGACACAAATTGGTTTGACATAGATACAGTAGCTTTAACAAGCACTGATACATTAACCTACAAAAATTTTTATGGAGTGTTTAGTTATTTACGTTTTTCGGCATCTGCAAATCCTGCAGATAAAATAACAAAAGTACTAGTAAGGAACTAAAGTGAAAACAATATTAGGTGTGTTGTTTGTGTCTTTTTTTTCTGCCGATAATGCAGAATTTATAGAGACAAGCAACGAGCAAATTGCTCAAGGATACAAGTGGACATATGTAGGCAAGCAAGAGCCTACTGGTGATCCAGCAATTACTGTTAAACCAGAAAATGGTAATGAATTTATCCTATTTAAATTAACAAAGTAGTTGACTTAACAGATCTACGATGCTATACTAAAACTATGAGTATCGTAGCTGAAACAGTTCTGACATATGCGCCTGCTAAAAGGAAGATAACGCCTAGCGGGTGGACCAGCTTCAATGCTCCTTGCTGTGTGCATAACGGACATACAGCAGATACTAGAGGAAGAGGTGGCGTCATACAGGAAGGTGATAATATAAGCTATCACTGTTTCAACTGCGGATATAAATGCAGTTGGCAACCTGGCCGTAACGTATCACACAAATTACGTAAGTTCCTACAATGGATAGGTACACCTGACGATGTAATCAATAAGGTGGCACTTGACGTCATGCGTGAGAACGAAGGTGTTGAGATAAAAGAACACAGAGCTCAACTTCCAACGTTCACTTCAGTTCCAATGCCAGAGACAGCTAAACCGTTACAAGAATGGGCTGACTACTGTGCATTGGAACCTGGAGGCGTAGACAAGAATCTAGTATCAATATTTGAATATATGAAACAAAGAAGTTTATATTTAGATGATACAAAATATTACTGGACGCCTGAACTTGGATATAGAGATAGATTAATTATACCATTTTACTATGAAGGCAGAATAGTAGGTTGGACAGCTAGAACAGTAAATGCAGGCAAAAATCCAAAATACTTGTCAGAAGTACAACCTGGATTTGTTTATGGTTTAGACGAGCAACGCCCGCAAAAAATATTTGCTATTGTATGTGAAGGACCTATTGATGCAATACACATAGAAGGGTGTGCATTATTAGGAAGTGAAATTTCGGAACAGCAGGCTTTACTGCTTAATAGATTAGGCAAAGACATTATAATTGTTCCAGATAGAGACAAGGCTGGTAGCAAACTAGTAGAACGTGCAATAGAACTTGGTTATCAGGTTAGTATGCCTGATTGGAGCCAAGATATCACTGACATTGGTGAGGCCGTAAGTAAATACGGTAGGCTTTATACACTTCATAGCATTGCAGTAGCTGCTGAAGAAAGTGCATTAAAAATAAGATTGAGAGCAAAAAAATGGTTTATATAAAAAAAGTTATAGGTTGGATCATATATCCTTATACATGGTTAAAGACTGAGATAACGTTTAGAAAGAAGATGCGAGAACTTAAGAAAAAGGATCCGTTCATTTACAAATAGAGAGGTACTATCGTGAGTGAATTTACAAAAGGAATATGGACAATATTCAAAAACGAAAGTTTATTACTTGCTTTAATTTACACAGCAGGACACATAGTTATATCAATGGCTATAGTAAAAACAATGACTGGTGCAAGTATTTGGGAAGCAGGTGCAGTGGCATTAATCGAACCTAGTATAAATGGAGTTTGGTTTTATATATTGCACAAATTATGGAACTTATACAAAGTATGAAAACAATTATATGTGATATAGACGGTACAATTTTCAAGTATGTAAAAAATGGCCATTATGATTTAGTTACAACAGATCCAGAAATTTTACCTAATGTGTTAACTAAATTTAAACAATGGGAAGAAAAGGGTTGCAGAATAGTATTAATTACTGGCAGACGTGAAAGTGTTAGACAAGTAACAGAAAATGCATTAAGACAGGCAGGCATTCCTTTTGACATACTGCTAATGGGTTATGCTGATACAGGAAGGGTTTTAATTAACGATATAAACTGGAAAGGCAAAATTAAAGCACACGCTGTAAATATAAAACGTGACGAAGGCTTTAATAACGTTAACTGGGAAGAATACGAATTATGATAACTTGGGGTATGGTAGGCAATAGTCATGATGCAAGCATAGCAGTGTTTGAAACAAAAGTTGCTGGCCTTACCGATCATTATAGAACAAAATTGTTATGGGCAAGTTTATCAAAGGATTTTTCAGACGTACCTAATGACCCTGATTTTAATTGGACACAGATAGAAGTAGCCCGTCAAAGTTTTGGTCCACCATCTAAGGTTGTTTGGTATGAACGTCCTTTTTTAAAAACACTACGTCAATGGCGTGCCGGTCAGGGTTGGCTTGCTAAAGAAAACAATATAGAAAATTATTTAGGACGTTGGGATATAAATTGTCCGATCGAATATACCCAGCACCATTTAAGTCACGCGGCATATGCTTATTATACCCAACCCTATGATAATTGTGCAGTAATCTGCTTAGATAGTATTGGGGAGTTCGAGACCCTAACTATATGGCATGGAAAAAACTGGAAGTTAAAAAAAATTTACAGTCAGGGCTACCCACATAGCCTTGGATTATTTTACAGTGCAATGACCCAACGTATGGGGCTAGTTCCACAACGTGATGAATATATGGTTGCGGAAATGGCAGAAAAAGGTGACCCTCGGAGACTTATGGCAAGTATTAGACGAGACCTATTAGGATACGGTACCCAACGTTGGTTTAACACAAAAGAAAATTTACATAGAGGATGTCAGTGGTGGAGACCAGATCTTACAAGCCATACTGATATGTGTGACATTGCGGCCGCAACACAATTAATATTCGAAGATACTCTTGGTACAATTAGCTATGTTGCACATCAAAAGACCGATGCAAATCATTTGGCATTAGCAGGAGGTGGTGCGTTAAATAAACAAGGTGTAGACAAAATAAGTACAAAATGGGAAAGTGTTTGGGTACCACCTAATCCTGGAGACCCCGGAAGTTGTATAGGCGCAGTACTTGCCAAAACTAAAGAAAAAGTTTCGGTTGACAAAAGATGGTATCAGAAAGTATAATTAGAACATGACAAGACAGAATACAGATTATGGATATGATATACAAAAGGTATATCTTGAGATGATGATGACTGACGCAGAAAGTTTTGTTCGATGCCAGGCTGTATTTGATCCGCAGACATTTGATAGAAGATTACAAAATACGGCCAAGTTCTTAAATGATTATGTCACTGAACATAATGCATTGCCTACATTTGATATGATAAATGCGGCCACAGATGGTGACTTGAAACACCCAGGTGATTTGGCAGAGAATCACTATGATTGGTTGCTACAGGAGTTTGAAACATTTAGTAAACACAAAGCATTAGAAGCGGCTATATTAAAAAGTGCCGACTTGCTTGAGAAAGGCGAATATGGCAGTTGTGAAGACTTGGTTAAAAAGGCTGTTCAAATTGGTTTGCAAAAAGATCTTGGTACTGACTATTGGGCAGATCCTAAAGGTCGTTTGGAAGCGATCAAGGACAAAAACGGACAAGTAAGCACAGGTTGGCCTGCACTTGATAAGAAACTGTTTGGTGGATTCAATAGAGGAGAGCTGAATATATTTGCAGGTGGTAGTGGTAGTGGTAAGAGTTTGTTCTTGGCTAACTTAGGTGTGAACTGGGCACTAGCTGGATTGAATGTAATTTATTTGACATTTGAACTTTCAGAGAACTTGGTTAGTATGCGTGTAGATTCAATGACTACAGATATTCCAAGTAGAGATATTTTCAAGAGTATTGAAGACGTTGAAATGAAAGTTAAGATGATTGGCAAGAAGAGTGGTGCATTTCAAGTCAAGTATATGCCAACTGGCAAGAACGCAAATGATATTAGAAGTTTCTTAAAAGAATATGAAATCAAAACAGGCAAAAAAGTCGATGTGCTACTTGTGGATTACTTAGACTTGATGGCTCCTATAGCCGCACGTATTAGTGCAGAGAACTTGTTTGTAAAAGACAAATATGTATCAGAGGAACTACGCAACTTGGCTATGGAACTTAACTGTTTGTTTGTTACAGCATCGCAGTTGAACAGAAGTTCAGTAGAAGAAATTGAGTTTGACCACAGCCACATATCGGGTGGTATTAGTAAAATTAACACAGCAGATAACTTGATTGGTATTTTTACAAGTAGAGCAATGCGTGAGCGTGGACGTTATCAAATACAATTAATGAAAACACGTAGTAGTTCGGGTGTAGGACAAAAGATTGATTTAGAGTTTGATGTAGATAGTTTACGTATACGTGACCTAGGTGATGATGAAGAATTCAAAGAATTTGATAAACGTAAGTCAACTGTGTTCGATCAAATCAAAAGAGGTAACGGTGCACCTATAGAACAAGATCAACAACGTGAAAATCCTACTGAAGGTGATACTGTTGGCAAAATTAGAGCTCAGACAGACTCAACAAAACTAAAGCAATTTCTTAACAATCTAGGAACTGAGTAAGTTGGAAGCACATGACAAGATCTGTGTGCATGCATGGAAAAGTTTATATGTAACTCCTTTAGGCGAAGCAGGTATGTGTTGCATACAGTTTCCTTTGCTAACAAAAATAAATTCTCAAACAGATGTAAAAACCATAAGGCAACAAAAGATATGGGACGATGTTCGTGAAAGCATGCTCAAGGGAGAAGAACATCCTTATTGTACAAAGTGTTGGAACACTGAAAAAGAAAATAATTTAGCAAGCTACAGACAACATACTAACGAAAAATATCTAAAAGAATACAACACAATAAAAAAACAAAATACAAAAAAACTATTAGACGATGATTTATTGTATATAGACATTCGTCAAACTAATATTTGTAATATGAAATGTCTTAGTTGTAATCCCGTATACAGCAGTTTGTGGGGTGCTGAAGAAGGCACAAATTATCCTTTAGAGTATTCAGATGGAAATTTATACAAAGATGAAATAAAAAAGAACGGTGTGTTGTATGTAAAAAACAATGAATTTGAAGAATATATTTTATCTAATTTAAAAAATATCAGAGAAATATACTTTGCTGGAGGGGAACCTATGTTGAATACACTACATTGGGATATACTCGAAGAACTAGATCGCATGCAAAGATACGATGTAAAAATCTACTACAACACAAATTTATTTAAATTAGATTACAAAACAAAACATGTGTTTGATTATTGGAATAAATTTACCAAATGGTTTGCTGGATGTAGCATAGATGCTATAGGTGCTCGTGCAGAATATGTACGCACAGGCACCAAATGGAAAACAATAGATGAACATCTAAAACTAATGCAGGAAAAATATCCTTGGAACTTTGACATAGATACCACAGTGTCTGCGTTAAGTATTGGAGGACTAAAAGATCTCATGCTCTACTGCGAACAACTGAACATCAAGAAACATAGATGGGGAAACACTGTGATTAGGCCCAAACATCTAAGTATTGATATACTACCTAGAGGTTATAGAAGACATGTGTTTCGCGACATAGAAAAACTAGTACAACAAAAAATAAAAGACAATATAGAGTTTGAATACCTAAAAAGTTTTTTAAATCATTTAGAAGTTGCTATGCTATCAACAAACGCAACAGCTAATGATAGATACAAATTCAAATCTTTTATAGAACAAAAGGACAAGACAAGGAACACAGATATCTTTGCCAGTTGTCCAGAATTCAAAGACTTATGGCCAAAGATTTAATTGACTGACAAATCTCTTTGCTAAATACTCTGCGTTAGAAATAACGCTAGGCATAACAAGACAAGCAAAGAGGCTAACAATGGCAACAGATTTAGAAAATATACAAAGGCTACTCGATAGATTCAAAAGGCCTATCCCTTCCGGAGACGATTATCAAACTCGTTTAGTTGAAGAATTTGAGCTCATTCTCTCTCAACGTTTCACTGATTACTTCCT
>MDTE01003495.1_pt1 | contig 23361 bp, 18 predicted proteins | sample 811231 | NCBI WGS metagenome assembly MDTE01 (sample SAMN05326651, study PRJNA326480) | marine metagenome | isolation source: seawater | place: Indian Ocean: Red Sea | collected 2010 | reverse complement strand
CCCAAAACCAACAGCTAAAACACGTCATAGCAAAAGAGTAAAACACCACGACACCACATTGTTAGCGAGTACTCTCGCTTCCCCGAAAAGAAGCGCCCCCCGGTCGGAAAATCTCGAGGGCACAGTGCAATCCTTTTGACTTATTCACCAACTATCCTACCTTATTGATCTAGTTTCCCCTTCTAGGTAAACGCGTCGATACATGCAGACACTCAAACTCAGCTTCAGCTATCAGAATATCGCCGCTGGACAGGGACTCGAATTAGTCTTTGCAGGTATGACCATCGTCTTTACCGCACTGGTTCTGGTCAGCGTCTTCGTCGCTCTCTTGCCGCGAATCCTCTCCGTAATTAACCCCCTGTTCCCCGAGACCCAACTCCACGCTGGACCCCAGACTAAGAAATCTGACGAGAGCGAAATTGCCGCAGCGATCGGGTTTGCCCTACACGTGCGCCAACGCGGCAACTGAGCAAAAACATGGAAATCCTCGTCGAATTTCTCTCTACTACTGCCGTAGCCAATATGTCGGGCGGAAACCTGATGATGCTCTGCATCGGTGCGGTCTTTATCGGTCTGGCCATTCGCAAAGACTACGAACCGCTGCTCCTTTTACCCATCGGCTTCGGCTGTATCGTCGGCAATATCCCGTCCATCGCCAGCATGGCCGTCGGCGTCTATGACGAGGGCAGCGTGCTATCCTATATCTACTTTGGCGTCAGCCAGGGGATTTTTCCGCCGCTGATTTTTCTCGGGATCGGCGCGATGACCGACTTCTCGACCATGCTCTCCAACCCGCGGCTGGTGCTTTTGGGCGCAGCCGCGCAAATGGGCATTTTCCTGACCTTGATCGGAGCCTTATACCTGGGCTTTACTCCGACCGAGGCGGGAGCCATCGGTATCATAGGCGGCGCTGACGGGCCAACAGCGATCTTCCTCTCGGCTAAGCTCGCCCCCCATTTGCTCGGAGCAATCGCCATCGCCGCCTATTCCTATATGGCTTTGGTACCGGTCATTCAACCGCCGGTGATGAAAGCGCTCACCACGCGCAAGGAGCGGCTGATCCGCATGGAACCCCCGCGCGAGGTCTCGCAGCGCGAAAAGATCATCTTTCCCATCGCCGGTTTTCTCATCTGCGCATTGATCGCCCCCGGCTCGATCGGACTCATCGGTATGCTCTTCTTCGGCAACCTGCTCAAGGAGAGCGGCGTTACCGAGCGCCTGGCCAATACCGCCCGCACCGCAATGGTCGATATCGTCACCATTCTCCTCGGTTTCTCCGTCGGCTGCTCGACTCAAGCCCAGACCTTCCTCACCCCCCAATCAATACTCATTTTCACTCTCGGCGCACTGTCCTTCGCCGTCGCTACTGCCTGCGGTGTACTTTTCGCCAAGTTTATGAATCTCTTCACCAAAAACAAGATCAACCCTCTGATCGGCGCCGCCGGGGTCTCGGCAGTACCCGACTCGGCCCGCGTGGTACAGATGATCGGCCAGCAGGAAGACCCCAACAACTATCTGCTGATGCACGCGATGGCACCGAACGTCGCTGGGGTCATTGGCTCGGCAGTCGGCGCCGGCATCCTGTGGTCGGTACTGGTGGGATAGACTATGAGGATTCTACCGTGAGCAAGAAAAAAGTTCGCTTCATGTGCACCGCCTTCCGCGACGGTTTTCAGTCGGTCTACGGAGCACGGGTTTTCACGCAAGACTTCTTGCCCGCCATCACGGCCGCCAGGGAGGCCGGTATCGACTACTTTGAGGCCGGCGGGGGCGCCCGATTTCAGTCGCTTTACTTCTATTGCCGCGAAGACGCCTTCGAGATGATGGACACCTTCCGCGCAACAGCCGGCCCCGACGCCGACCTGCAAACCTTGTCGCGCGGGGTCAACGTGGTTGGCCTTGAGTCTCAACCCAGCGATATCGTCAAACTCCACGCCGAGCTCTTCAAGAAACACGGCATCTCCACCATCCGCAATTTCGACGCGCTGAACGACGTCGACAATCTCATATACTCGGGCCAGTGTATTGTCGACGCCGGGCTCCACCACCAGGTTTGCGTCACGCTAATGGAATTGCCCCCCGGGTGTGAGGGTGCCCACGACGCCGATTTCTACATCGACACGCTGCGCCAAATCCTCGACGCCGGCATCCCCTACGACTCGGTTTGCTTCAAGGACGCCTCCGGTACCGCAGTCCCTTCTAAAGTTCACGAAACAATTTCCAGGGCACGGGCCATGCTGCCCGAAGACACCTTCATCCACTTTCACACTCACGAAACCGCCGGCATCGGCGTCAGCGCCAACCTGGCTGCCCTCGAGGCCGGCGCCGATGCGATCGATCTATCGATGGCTCCTTGCTCGGGCGGCACCTGCCAGCCCGACATCATCGTCATGTGGCACGCCTTGCGCGGATCCGACTACGATCTGGATATCGATATCGACAAGGTCCGCGACGCCGAGGAGGTCTTCAAAGAGTGCATGGCCGATTACTTCCTGCCGCCGGAAGCAGTCGCCGTCGAACCGATGATTCCCTGGAGCCCGATGCCCGGCGGCGCGTTGACCGCCAATACCCAGATGCTGCGCGACAACGGCATCATGGACCGCTATCCCGAGATGATCAAGGCCATGGGTGAAGTCGTCGAGAAAGGCGGCTTCGGCACTTCGGTGACGCCGGTCTCACAGTTCTATTTCCAGCAGGCCTTCAACAATGTGATCTTCGGCCCCTGGGAGCGAATCGCCGAACCCTATGGACAGATGGTACTGGGCTATTTCGGCAAAACGCCAGTACCCCCCGATGCCGAGGTGGTCAAAATCGCCGCCGACCAACTCGGGCTGGAACCGACCACCGATAAACCCCTCGCACGCAACGACGCCGATCCCACTAAGGGCACCGAACCGGCACGCCAGCAGTTGCGCGATGCCGGCCTCGAAGAGAGCGACGAAAATATCTTCATCGTCGCCACCTGCAAGGATAAGGGATTGGCTTTTCTCAACGGCGAGGGCGAAATCGGAGTGCGTAAGATCGAGCCGCAGAAAGAGAGCCCAACCGCCGATGACCCCGCGCGATACTCCATCACCGTCAATGGAAAGAGCTACGACCTAGCCATCGATGGCGACACCGCTACCGTCAACGGCAAGAGCTACCAGGTTAGTCTGGGGGCGGCAGCAGACATGCCGAGCGCAGGACCGGCCGAGCAGACCGGTGGCGGCACGCCGGTCGCAGCGCAAATGCCTGGTAAAGTGATCCGGCTGCTAGTACAAGTCGGCGACCCGGTCGAAACCGGCGACAATATCCTCATTTTAGAAGCGATGAAAATGGAAATGCCAGTGACAGCCCCGGTCGCAGGCACGATCACCAACCTGCTGGTTGGCGCCGGGGAACAGGTGGCCAATGAGCAGGTATTGGCCCACATCGGATAGCGCACTGCCGGCTACAGCATCACCCCGAAATACCCGTAAGCGATGCGCAAAAGTTCGCTGGGATTTACTAAACCATGTCGTAGATCAAGGCCCCACATCCCCTACCCAAACCTCGGCCCGTACCCCATCGTCCTCGCGCAATAACAACTGTCCCGCCTCGCCAAAACCCAGCACTATACCCGTACGTCTATCCGCACCCTCACCGATCTCGACGTATTGACCCATATTGACGCAACGCGCTTCCCAAGCCTCGCGCAACGATGCAAACCCCCCATTCTCCCACACGCCGATCCACGCCTCCAGGTGTAACAACAACGCGACCAGTACTGCATCCGTTTCTCTGGTCTCACCCGTCTCGATCTGTAGCGAAGTCGCCGGCCGATCGATCGCTGCCGCATCAGCGAGGTCCATATTGACATTGAGCCCGACCCCCAAAACCACTCCCGTGCTTTGCTCGGCCAGAATGCCGCAAATTTTCCGCCCTCCAACCAGCACGTCGTTGGGCCACTTGGTCTGTGCAACCAACCCGAGCGCCTCCAGGTATTCCGCCACCCCCAATGCCGCCGCTATGGGCAGCGACAATAATCGCATTTGCGGAGTCTCGCCCCGCAAATGCACGGAAAAGGTCAGATTGCGACCTGGTTGGGCCAGCCAGCGCCGCTCGTACCGTCCCCGACCAGCTGTCTGCGACCTGGCCGCAAGCACAAAGCCATCGGGTACATCTCGTCCCTCGCGCAGCCAATCAGCCAGGGTGGTATTGGTGGAAGGCACTTCGTCGTGCCACTGAGGAGTCCTGAATTTCATATGAGTAAATATACACACTCTACGACCAAACGCGTACCGAATCAGCCATCACAACAAGTCGATCGCTTGCAATTGTGCGTTTCTGTGGGGATATTTGAACAACCCTCAGAGTCGGCCGCTCCGGGCCGGCTCTTTTTTTGCGTACTATGGCCCTAATCAACCTTCGCAACGCCACCATCGCTTTCGGCGGTCCGCCGATCCTCGCCGATATCACCCTGCGCATCGAGCGCGATGAACGCGTCTGCCTCTACGGACGCAATGGCGAAGGCAAGTCCACCCTGCTAAAGCTGCTCAACGGCGATATAAAACCCGACTCCGGCGAACTGGTTCGGCAGAGCGGGCTGCGCACCGCCTATCTAAACCAGGACACGCCCGCCGGACTTGAGGGAACCATCTACGAAATCACGGCCTCCGGGGCCAAAGATGTACCTGGCCACCAGGTAGAAAGTACACTCTCGCGCCTGGGCCTGGACCCAAACATCCCCTTCGCCGAGCTCTCGGGAGGGCTCAAACGCCGCGTACTCTTAGCCCGGACATTGGCCGCCGCGCCCGACGTGCTCCTGCTCGATGAACCCACCAACCACCTCGACATAGACTCCATCACCCACCTCGAGGAATTTCTCTTGCGCTGGGGCGGCACGCTGGTCTTCGTCACCCACGATCGCGCACTGCTCCGCAAAGTGGCCACCCGAATTGTCGAACTCGACCGCGGACAGATCTACTCCTTTGACGAAAACTACGAAACCTTCTTGTCTAGACGCGACGAGCGTCTCGAGACCGAAGCCGCCCAGCGCGCTGCCTTCGACCACAAAGTTTCCGAAGAAGAAATCTGGATCCGCCAGAGCATCAAGGCGCGCCGGACCCGCAACGAAGGACGGGTCCGCGCCTTACAGAAGATGCGCAATGAGCGGCACAAACGGCGCGAGCGCCAGGGCGTGTCGCGACTGCAGGTGCAGGAAGCCGAGCGCTCGGGCGATCTGGTACTCGAGATCCGCGACCTTGAATTCGGCTATGGCGACCAATCACTGGTACGCGATTTCTCACTGATCGTCGGCCGCGGCGACAAGATCGGCATTATCGGCCCCAACGGCGTCGGCAAAACCACGCTGCTGCAATTGATCCTCGGACAGCGTGCACCGCGCAGCGGCAGCGTGCGCCACGGCACCAAACTCAGCATCGCCCGCTTCGACCAGCATCGCGAAGAGCTGGACCTGAAAAAATCACTAGCCGAGAACATTGCCCCGGGGCAGGAGTTCCTCGAAATCAACGGCAAACGCCGCCACGTCTTCGGCTATCTGCAGGATTTTCTCTTCACTCCCGAACGCGCCCGCACCCCCGTAGCCGTGCTCTCCGGCGGCGAACGCAACCGCCTGCTCCTGGCGCGCATACTCGCCCGACCGGTCAATCTGCTGATTCTCGACGAGCCCACCAACGATCTCGACACCGAAACGCTGGAGCTGCTCGAAGAACAACTCCTGGCCTACACCGGCACCCTGCTGCTGATCAGCCACGATCGCGACTTCCTCGATCACGTCACCACCAGCACCTTGGTCCTTACGGGCAACGGACGCATCGACGAATATACGGGTGGCTACAGCGAGTGGAGAGTCGCGCAAGAAAACGAGAACAGCGAGTCCCAGCCGAACCACACCACACCCAAATCACGCCCCCAAAAACGCAAGCCCAAGCTCGGCTACAACGAGCAACGAGAGCTCGATGCCCTGCCCGACCAGATCGAAGCCCTTGAAAACGAGCGGGAAAACGTACACCAGCGTCTCGCCGACCCAGCACTCTATCAGGGCGATGGAACCGAAGTCGCTGCAGCAAAGAAGGAACTCACCGCACTTGAAGAGACCTTAGCGACCGCTTATGTCCGCTGGGAAGAGTTGACCCAGCGCGCCGAGGCCTGAGCGGTGCCATTGCTGCGCCGTTCCTTCTTCGCACCCGTGCTAATGGCCCTGGTCGGTGCAGCCCTCTACGCCAATAGTCTGCAAAACCCCTTCGTTTTCGACGACCTGGCCGCGATTGCCGAAAACGACGACCTGCGACAGATTCTCCCCCTCTGGCTCGACCCCGACGCATCGGCACGACCCTCGCTCAACGCCCGACCTCTGGTCCGCCTCAGTTTGGCTCTCAACTACGCCGTCCACGGGCTCGAGGTCTCCGGGTACCACCTCGTCAATACCGCGCTGCATATTCTCTGTGCCATCACTCTTGGCGGACTGGTGCGACGCACGCTGCAAACTCCGGCCCTAAAACCGCGCTTTGGTGCACACGCCTACGAACTAGCACTCGGCTGCTCCCTGCTCTGGCTGGCCCACCCACTCAACAACCAGGTCTCCAACTACCTGGTCCAGCGCAGCGAGCCGCTGATGGCCCTGAGTTATTTGTCCATGCTCTACTCCCTTGCTCTGAGCAATGGAGGTGACAAACGCTGGTGGATCGCCGCCGCACTAGCCTGCACCCTAGGCATGGCCAGCAAGGAAAACATGGTCTCGGCCCCTCTTATCGCCCTGCTCTACGACCGCACCTTTCTCGCCGGCTCCTTTCGCCAGGCGCTTGCCCTGCGTGCCAAACTCTACATGGGTCTGGCCGCCACTTGGCTGCTGCTGGGCTTCCTGCTCATCGCCCGCCCCCACGGTGAAAGCATCGGCTTCGCGACCGAACTCGGCAGCTGGGTCTATCTCCTCAACCAGTGCACGGTCATCGCCGATTATCTATACAAGAGCATCTGGCCCCATCCGCTGATCCTAGATTATGGATTTCCGCTGCCGCTAACCCTCGGCGATATATGGCCACAGGGTCTGATGCTGATCGGATTGCTCGCGATGACCGGCTGGACGCTGTACCGCCATCCGCCGATCGGCTTTTGTTTAGCCCTTTTCTTCGCCGTCCTGGCTCCGACATCGAGCTTTGTACCCATCGTCAACGAGGTCGGCGCCGAACGGCGGGTCTACCTGCCGCTGGCCGCCCTCATCGCAGTCGTTATCACCGCCGCCTATAGCGCCCTAGGTCAAACAACCGCTCGCCACCGCACCTTCGTCGCCATACTCGGATTGGTGCTAGCGGCCTTTAGCTGGCGGACCCTGGACCGCAACCACGACTTCCACACCCCGATGGCACTGGCGCGCACCGTCGTTGCTGCCGTGCCGCACAATCCGCGCGGGCAGACCTACCTCGGTCTGGCGCTGGTCGAAGCAGGACACGTGCAACAGGGCATCCAACACTACCAGCGGGCCATCGCGCTCAGACCCACCTTCGGCGAAGCGCACAATAACCTCGGCATCGCCCTCGGCAAACTCGGCCGCCATACCGAGGCCATTCCCTGCTACCAAACCGCCATCGCCCACTATCCCCGACTCACCCAAGCCTACAACAACCTCGGCAACGCTTTGCTCAGCATCGACCGCACTCAAGAGGCTATCGCTTATTACCGCGAGGCCATCGACCGCAGGCCCGCCTATGCCGATGCCCATAACAACCTCGGTATCGCCCTGGCCACCACCGGCCAAATCAACAAGGCGCAGAATCACTTTCGCCGCGCGCTGGAGATCCGCCCCGATTTTCCCGCGGCACGCAAGAATCTGGAGATTTCCAAACGCTCGAATAGACCCTGATGACTCCGGACTAAATTGACAATTTAACCGTTCTGGCTATATTTCGCATAAATAAGCGCATTTATATATAAAACTTTAATAAGCAATAATTTATGGCTATATCAAGACGTCGATTCCTCCACGCCGCCGCTCTTTCGCTCGGTTTCGCCGGCCTCCACCGCCATCTGGCCTGGGGAAACCCAGCGATCGAAAATCGTTTCGGCCCGCTCGTGCCCGATCCCGAAGGCGTTCTCGATCTGCCCAGAGGATTCAGCTATCAGCTTCTCTCCCGCGTGTCGGTGATCCAATGGCCGACGGGTTGCTGGTGCCAGGCAAAGCCGATGGCATGGCCGCCTTTCCCGGTCCCAAAGGTCGTACCCTGCTGATCCGCAACCACGAGATAAATCCGACCGAACTGGCCGCCAGTCCCTTCGGCGCAAGCAACGAACGGCTAAAAACCATTCCTGCCGAATCGCTCTACGACGGCGGTCACGGTGCCGCACCGCACCTGGGCGGCACAACGACCCTGGTATACAATCATCAGACTCGAACGGTGGAAAAGGAGTTTCTAAGCCTGGCCGGTACTTCGACCAACTGCGCCGGTGGACCAACTCCGTGGCAGAGCTGGATCAGCTGTGAGGAGACCACCGGCCGCGCTGGAGAGGATCTCGAGCAAGACCACGGCTACAACTTCGAAGTCCCCGCTACTGCGGAGATCCACCGTGCCGACCCGATTCCGCTCAGAGCTATGGGACGCTTCAAGCACGAGGCCATTGCCATCGACCCGCACACCGGCGTTGTCTACCAGACCGAGGACCAAGAAGACAGCCTGATCTATCGCTTTATTCCGGACGAACCGGGGGTACTCGCCCGCGGCGGACGCCTGCAGGTACTGGCGGTGATCGACAAACCCAGTCTCGAGACCCGCAACTGGGAAGAACAATTGGTGCGCCCAGGCGAAAAAATGGCCATTCGCTGGATCGATATCGACGAAGTGGAATCACCGGAGGACGACCTACGCCACCGCGGATTCGCCGATGGTGCAGCGCGCTTCGCCCGCGGTGAAGGCATGTGGTACGGCCACGATTCGATCTACTTCACCTGTACCGAAGGCGGCCCAAACCAAAAATGCCAGATATTCCGCTACCGACCCAGCCGCTTCGAAACCACCCCTGCCGAAGACCGGGCACCGGGCACGTTAGAGCTCTTCGTCGAGCCCAACGACGAAGCGATCATCGACAAAGCCGACAACCTCACCGTATCGCCTTTCGGCGACCTGATCGTCTGCGAAGACGGCAGCGGCGGCAACAATCTGATCGGCATCACCCCTTCGGGCCAGATTTATCCCCTCGCCCACAACGCGATGAACAACTCGGAACTCGCCGGCGCGACCTTCTCGCCCAACGGTCAGGTGCTCTTCGTCAATATCCAGCACCCGGGTGACACCCTGGCCATATACGGTCCCTGGAACCGGACCTAGTCCGGTCGAATAAGCGCTTCGCGGCCGTGGGCTGCCGACAGATCCAAATCCGCCGGCCCCACCGGCACGATCGAACACGGATTGAGATCGACCTGGGTGATGTAGTAGTGCCGCTTGATATGGTCGAAATCAACCGTCTCGGCAATCCCCGGCTGCTGATATAGATCGCGGAGATAAGCCCAGAGGTTGGGATACTCGACGATCCGCCGCAAATTGCATTTGAAGTGGACGTAGTAGACCACATCGAAGCGCACCAGCGTTACGAAGAGCTTCCAATCGGCTTCGGTAATCTGCCCACCGCATAAATAACGCCGCGTCGCCAGCTGCTCCTCCAACCGATCCAGCGCATCGAATAATTCGTACACGGCCCGCTCGTAGGCCTCCTGTGTCTCGGCGAAACCCGCTCTATAAACTCCGTTGTTGATCGCGGGGTAAATCCACTCGTCCAGCGCGTCGATCTCCTCCCGCAGCTCCTCCGGATAGAGGTCTGTACTCGCGTTCCCAAATGACCGGAATGCACCGTTAAACATCCGCACGATATCGTCTTCCGAATTATTGACGATCCGCCCCGTTTCCCTATCCCACAACACCGGCACCGTCACCCGCGCACTATATCCCGGATCGGTTGCCTGATACGCTTCGCGCAAAAAGCCGAAGCCGTTGACCGGATCCGGCTCGTCGGTAAAGACCCAACCTCGCGCGTCGCGCAATGGGTCGACCACCGTCATCCCCAGGACCTGCTCCAACCCCAAACACCGCCGCACAATAATCGCCCGATGCGCCCAGGGACAGGCCAGCGACACATAGAGGTGATAACGAGCAGCAGCGGCGGGATACCCCGACGAGCCATCTTCGGTCACCCAAGCCCGAAAAACGTCCTCCTGCCGCATGAACTCCCCCTCTACCATCTCCTCCCCTATACTGAAATCCTTATCGCTCACGCTTTCACCTCTGAATCTTTCTCATTGCTACAGGTTGTTTTACCACCAGCATTCAAGATGTACATTGATAAACAACTCCGTATTTGACAAACCGCTTTTCTGAACCTATCATCCCCGCCACCCTGCCACTCGTACAGGACACCCCATGTCACACGCCCTCAACACTCTCTCTGCGGAAGAAATCAACCACTTCCTGAACAGAGGCCACGTTGTAATCAAAAACTGTTTCGATCGCACCTTTGCCGCCGATTGGATCGACCTCGCCTACCAGCGCCTGGGTTATCACCCCGACAACCCCGCAACCTGGGCCGAACCCCGGGTCCACCTGCCGTCGATGAACCGCGTTCCGATCCGCGAACTCGCTCCCAAGGCCTGGGCGGCCATCTGCGCCCTGACCGGCGGTGCCGAGCGCATAGCCGGCGAGGCCCCTACCTGGGGCGACAGCTTTATCTGCAACTTCAACTTCTGCGCCGACGAGCCCTGGCAGCCACCTTCAGCCCAGGTACCCGGCTGGCACAAGGACGGCGACTGGTTCGTACACTACCTCGATGGACCCGAGCAGGGCCTGCTGACCATTGTCGTCTGGTCCGATATTCAACCGCGCAGCGGCGGTACCTTCGTCGCCTGCGACTCGGTTCCGATCGTCGCCCACCACCTTCGCCAGCATCCCGAAGGCCTGATGCCCGGCCAATTCGGCGGGCTGATCGAGGAGTGCCGGGACTTCGCCGAGATCACCGGTGAGATCGGCGACGTGGTCCTGCTGCATCCCTTCGTGCTCCACGCCGCCTCGCAAAACCCCTCGGGCCGCCCGCGCTTTATCACCAACCCCTGTATCTCGCTCAAAGAGCCGATGAACTTCAACCGCGCGGATTCCGCCGAGTTTTCGCCCATCGAACGCGCTGTCCTGCAGGGCCTGGGAGTCGATCGCCTGGACTATCGAATCACCGGCGAGCGCCGACGTCTGACTCCCGAGCGCGAAAAGCGGCAGCGAAAATGCTCGCAGAACAACACAAACGCCTGGAGGCCACCGATGCCCGAGCATAAGAACGTCCTCTTCCTCATCGCCGACGACTGGTCGCGCCTGGCTGCCTGCTACGGCAATACCGCCATCAAGACCCCACGCATCGACGCTTTCGCCAACCAAAGCGTGGTTTTCGACAACGCCTTCTGCACTTCACCCTCCTGCGCCGTCAGCCGCGCCTGTATCCTCACCGGCCAACACAGCCACACCCACGGCCAGTACGGACACTGCCACGGCCTGCACGGCTTCACGACCCATCGCCATATGAGTTCGACGCCGCAGAGCCTGCGTCAAGCCGGTTTTGCCACCGCCTGCATCGGCAAAAAACACGTCGAACCCCATGCAGTGTACCCCTTCGAATACGAGCCCGATCTCAACCCGCGCAGCCCCGCCGACCTCGCCGATGCAGCCCGTTCCTTCCTCGCCGACAACACCGACCGCCCCTTCTACCTCCACGTCGGCTTCACCGACCCGCACCGCGCCGGCCGCGGCTTTGCCAACGATCGAGAGTGGCCCGGTGTCACCGAAGTGCCCTATAGACCCGAAGAAGTCGTAGTTCCCGATTTTCTGCCCGACATCCCCGAAGTCCGCGCTGACCTCGCCGACTACTACCAGGCCGTCTCGCGCTTCGACCACGGCATCGGCCTTTTACTCGACACGCTCGAGGCCTCGGGGCGTGCCGATGAAACCCTGGTCGTCGTCACTACCGACCACGCCATGCCCTTCCCCGGCGCCAAAGCATCCTTCTACGAGAGCGGTCATCACTGCCCCTTTATCCTGCGTACCCCCGATCTGGCGAAGCGCGGCATCCACCACCAAGCCCTGATCAACTGGACCAATATCCGCCCCACAATCCACGATTGGTGCAATGTGCCAGCCCCCGACGACCTGCCCGAACGCTCGCTGCTGCCGATCCTCGCCGATCCGCAGATCACCGGCTGGGACGAAACCTATTTCTCGCACTGCTTCCACGAAGTCGTCGACTACAACCCCTATCGGGTCCTGCGCGGTCGCCGCTACAAATTTGTCCGCCATATCGCCGCCGAGATCCAGACCCTGCTGCCCACCGACCTCTTCCGTTCGGTGTCGTGGACTGCGGTGCGGGAACAAGGCATCGACAAGATGGGCCTGCGCGACACCAACCGGGTCCTGGTACACCAACCCGAAGAACTCTACGATATCGTCGAAGATCCAATGGAAACCACCAATCTCATCGGCACCCCGGCTCTGGCCGAAATCGAATCCGCAATGCGCGAGAAACTCCTGGCTTTTCGCCGGACTACCAAAGATCCGTGGTTGGAAGTAGATTATCAGCAAGGACGCATAGACGAGCATCCACCCGTATAACTAATCGTATCGCCCGCGTTACACGCTTGTTCCCTTCGGGCGTTCTCCTTGAGACGATTTTGCAAGCGCCTCAAGGAGAACGCGATCCTTTGGCACGCTTTTAGCGAATATCGCAACCATGGACGAAGCCCAGTATCAAAGAGGTATCGCACAATTTGCACAGATGGTCGGTCGCGACCAGATCGACACCTTGCGCCAGCGCTTCCAGGCGCTCTCGCCCGATTTTGAGCGGCTGGTGATGGGCACCATCGGCGGCGAAGTCTGGAACCGCCCCGGGCTCGACTTACGCACCCGCAGCCTCTGCAGCATCGCGGTCCTGGCCGGGTTGGGCCGCGTCAATGCCTTGGAACTCAATATCCGTATGGCACTCAACAACGGTGCCAGCAAAGAGGAAATCATCGAAACTTTCTTCCAGGTCGCTGTCTACGCTGGCTTCGCCGCTGCCTGGGACGGACTGCAGCGAGCCGACGAGGTCTTTCGCGCCATCGACGCGGAAGACACCGCTTGAAAGGACTCTCCCCATGCGATTGAGAAGCATCGGCAACGCACAGGTATCCGGCCTCTGCATCGGCGGCAATCCTTTCTCGGGCTTTTCGCACCAGAGCCCCGAGCGCAACCAGGAGATGTTGGACTACCATACCCCCGAGCGAATCCACCAGGTCCTGCGCACCGCCGAAGAACACGGCATCAATACCTTCTTCGGCCGCACCGACGATCACATCTTCGCGGTGTTGCGCGAGTACTGGACCAGTGGCGGTACCATCCAGTGGTTCGCTCAGGTCTGCATCGAGCGCGACGATCCCGGGGCCTGGCGCAAATGGCTCGACGGCGCAGTCGAACTCGGCTGCACCGGTGCCTATATTCATGGGGGAGTGGTCGACAATTGGCACGCCAGCAAACAGCACGATCTTTTCGAAGAAGCGCTCACGCGCATGGACGATGCCGGCGTGGTCAGCGGTTTCGCCGCCCACCAGCCCCAAGCCCAGGCCTGGATCCGCGACCACCTCGAGCCCGAGTTCCAGATGTGTTCCCACTACAACCCAACCGACCGCTCACAGAGCGCGCATCATCAGCAGAACGACGAAAAGTGGGAGGAGGAGGACCGCGAAGCCATGCTCGAAGTCATCGCCACTATTCCGCGCCCCGTGGTCCACTACAAGATCTTCGCCGGCGGCAACAAACCGATCGTCCCGGCTTTCGAAACTCTGGGCCGAACGATGCGCGAAGACGACGTAGCTCTGATCGGCGTCTTTCTCAAAGACGATCCCGACCTGATCGGCAAAGACGTCGACCTCTTCGACGAACACGTAGACGCAGTGCCGGCCTGAATCGCAATGAGCACTGCGAATCAATCCCAGCCGATCACCTCGCACACCGTCCCGCTCGACGAGGCATTGATCCAGCTCGGCTTCGAGCATTTCCTACCCGGCCAGCGCGAGGCCGTCGAGACTCTGCTCGATATCGGTCGACTGCTGTTGGTCGCTCCCACTGGCGGCGGCAAAAGTCTGACCTACCAGCTGCCCGCCGCCCTGCTGCCGGGAACGACCCTGGTGGTCTCGCCGCTGATCGCGCTGATGCACGATCAGGTCCAGGCGCTCGAGCGCCGCGGCCTCGCCGCCACCTACCTGGCCTCGACGCTCGATGGCGACGAAATTCGTCGCCGCATGCAGGGCATTGCCAACGGCGAGTACAAACTCGTCTACGCCGCGCCCGAACGGCTGGGTTTCTCTGGCTTCCGCTCGCTCCTGCGCCAGATCAAGTGCCCACTGGTCGCCGTCGACGAAGCCCACTGCATCAGCGAGTGGGGTCACGACTTCCGCCCCGAATATCTGCAGATCGGCGAGTTGCTGCGCAGCCTGCCCGACTCCCGGATTCTCGCTTGTACAGCGACTGCCACACCGGTAGTGCGCGACGAGATCCTCGAACGCCTCGGACTGCCCGGAGACACCCCGCAGCTGCTGCGCGGCTTTGCCCGCCCCAACCTCGCACTGCGGGTCGCCGAGATCAGCGGCGCCTCCGAGCGGCGTCAGCGGGTCGACGCGCTGCTGTCCGAAGCCCTCGGCGCTCCGGACAAGGAACCCGGCACTGCCATCGTATACGCCCCGACCCGCAAGATCACCGAAGAGGAAGCCGTCCGCCTCCAAGATGCCGGCTGGCGGGCAGCAGCCTATCACGCCGGCATGGCTGGGTCGGATCGCGACCAGGTCCAACGCGATTTCATCGAGGACCGGATTCAGGTCGTCGTCGCCACCAACGCCTTCGGCATGGGGATCGACCGCGCCGATGTCCGCGCCATCGCCCACCTGGCTCCGCCCAGCTCTATAGAAGCCTACTACCAGGAGGTCGGCCGCGCCGGACGCGACGGTGAAGATGCCTACTGCCAGCTGCTGATCTCCGCCGGCGATATGGCGCTGCGACGGCGGCTGATCGAAAGCGATTCCGATGGCCGCGCTCCCGAACAAACGGTGGTCCAGCACAAGTGGAATCTCTTCCTGGAACTGATGCGCTGGAGCGAGGGCGGCACCTGCCGCCACGACGCCATCCTACGCTACTTCGGCGACGAGGAGGAAACTCTCGCCGGTTGCGGGCGCTGCGATGTCTGCCGCGATCTCTCCGATCGCCGGGAAACCGACGAGGAGGAAACCTCGACCATCGTCCGCAAAGCCCTCTGCGCCGTCGCCCGTCTGCACGGTCGCTACGGCATCCAGATGGCGGCCAAGCTCCTGCGCGGAGTCGAGGATCCACGCCTCCTGCGCGACGGCCTCGATCAGACCCCGACCTTCGGCAGTCTCAACAAAAAAGATCATACCGAGAAATGGCTCCTCCAGCTTCTCCGCCGTTGCGTCACCGCCGGCTGGGTCGACTTCTACGGCGGCGAGCGGCCGGTGGTCATCCTCACCGCAGAAGGTCGCCAGGTCATCCACGCCGAGCGCCCCGCACGCATGCAGCTGCCGCCGACCAAGGCCCCGGAATTCCACCCGGCGCGGAGCACTCGCTCCACGAGTGTCGACACCGGAGATCACTTCAACGAGCACGCACAACACCTTTTCGAGGCCCTGCGCCAACACCGCATGGAACTGGCCCACCACGAAAAGGTGCCTCCCTACGTCATCGCCAGCGATCGCACCCTGCGCGATATCGCCCTGATCCGCCCCAACAGTCTCGAGGAACTCAAGCTGGCCCACGGCATCGGCCCAACCAAGGCCGAGAAATACGGCGACGGCCTGCTGGCCATCGTCCAGCGAGCCGCCTGAAACACATGAGTCCAATACGTCAACGAGTTTAAATCGGAGAGAGCGCTATGGAAAAAATACGCTGGGGCATCATCGGCTGCGGCGATGTCACCGAAGTTAAGAGCGGCCCGGCCTTCTACAAGATCGAGGGCTCCGAGCTGGTGGCCGTTATGCGTCGCGACGGCGACAAAGCCCGCGACTACGCCCAGCGCCACCAGGTGCCCAGATGGTACGACCAAGCCGACGCGCTGATCGCCGACGCGGAGGTCGACGCCGTCTATATCGCCACCCCACCCGACTCACACGCCGAGTACACTATTCAGGTCGCTCGGGCCGGCAAGCCGGTCTATGTCGAAAAACCAATGGCGCGCAACCACGCCGAATGCCAGGCGATGATCGCCGCCTGCCAGCAGGCCCAGGTGCCGCTCTTCGTCGCTTACTACCGCCGGACCCTGCCCGCCTTCTGCAAAGTCAAAGCACTGGTCGACGAGGGCGCCATCGGCCCGGTGCGCTATGTATCGATCGAGCTCTGCCAGCCCGCCGGCGAAAACCCCGACGATCTGCCCTGGCGCATCGTGCCGGAGATCTCAGGCGGCGGCTATTTCTTCGATCTGGCCTCGCATCAGCTCGACTATCTCGACCATCTCCTCGGCCCGATCTCCACCGCGGCTGGAAGCGCCACCAACCAGGCCGGGCTCTACCGGGCTGAAGATGCCGTCAGCGCCAGTTTTTCCTTCGCATCGGGGGCACTCGGCGTCGGAGTTTGGAATTTCGCCGCCGACCAGAACCGGGACCGCATCGAGATCGTCGGCGATAAAGGCCGAATCATTTTCTCGACCTTTGCTTTCACTCCAGTTGAATTGGTCAACTCGACGGGAACCCAGTCCTTCGCCATCGATCCGCCCCAACACGTCCACCAGCCGCTGGTCCAAACCGTCGTCGATTCCTTGCGCGGCCGAGGTCAGTGCCCGAGCACCGGCACCAGCGCCGCCCGCACCAGCCGAATAATGGATCTCATCGTCCGCGGCGATGCCACCTGAGCCGCACGTTCTCCGTACCTCGATGACCCTGCCGCTGGCGCTAGATCAGGTCTTCGCCTTCTTCGCCGAAGCACAAAACCTCGAGCGAATCACACCGCCGGAACTGCGTTTCCGCATCGCATCACCAACCCCCATCGAGATCGCTGCCGGCACGCGAATCGACTATCGCCTCAGCCTCTTCGGCCTGCCCTTTAGCTGGCGCTCGCTGATCTCGCACTGGGAGCCGCCCCATACTTTCGTCGACGAGCAAGTCCAGGGGCCCTACGCACTCTGGCACCACACACATACTTTTTCAGAAACTGACGAGGGCACTCTCATCAATGATCGCGTACTGTACCGCCTGCCGCTCTGGCCCCTGGGAGAGATCGCCCTGCCGATCGTCAAACTCCAGCTCAAACGCATTTTCGGCTATCGACAACAGGCGATTCGCAGCCTGCTTCTCAGTTAATGCACGGAGCAGGGTCTTGCCCGAGCTGCCGAGTTGCCTTATCTCAAGATATCATGCAGTGGACTAAGCCCGTACTCAGGATAAAGACGGCAGTGCCCGCCAAACCACTGACCTGCCGCCTACGCAAGGAGTAGACCGATGGACCCTTCCTGTCTCGCCCATGCCTTCACCGAGGCCGAACGACTCGAATTCGAGCAAAACGGCTATATCGTCTTTGACGAGATGCTGCCGCCCGAGATGGTCGCGGCGCTCACCGAGGTCTCCGACCGGATCGACGCCGAGGAGCGGGCCGTGCGCGGTGTCGGCGCACATGCGCGACTAACCGTCCGCGATATGGTCTGGCGCGACAAGCTCTTCCTGGATCTGGTCGATTGGCCCCGAGCCCTACCCAAGATCTGGGGCGCACTGGGGTGGAATATCCAGATCTACCACACCGTCCTCGCCTATAGTCCGCCCGCAGCAGCGGGAACCCACCAGGTCGAATACCAGGGCTGGCACCAGGACTCGGACCGCGTTAACTGGGAGATCGAGTCCAGCCCCCGGCCCCGGATCTCGGTGAAGATCGCCTTTTTCCTGACCGACTGTAGCGAAGAGGGCCGCGCCAACTTCTGGGTCGTGCCCGGTAGCCAAGAGATGGACACCTATGATATTCCCGCAGATGGCACCCTGCCACAACACGCCGTCCCGGTGATGGTACCACAGGGCGGTGCGGTACTCTTCGACCGTCGGATCTGGCACACCGCCAGCTCCAACACGACCGCCATACCCCGCAAGGCGATCTTCTATGGCTATTCCTACCGCTGGCTCCGACCGCGCGACGACCAGACCGTCGAGCACCTCTTCGAGGACTCTGACCCAATACGCCGCCAGCTGCTCGGCTGCTCACCCAGCGGTGGTTACGGCTATACCTCGCCCACCGAAGAGGACGTGCCGCTGAGGGGTTTTTTGCGCCAGCACCTAGGCGCAGAAGCCGCCGCCTGATGCAGATCCTGACCACCGCTAGTGTGGACTTCGTCCGGATCTATGCCGGCTGCGCTAGACCCTGCGCTAGACCCGACCAGCGTTAAAAGAATCAAATGAATTACTTCAACGCATCGCTCTGCTGCATTTTGCTGCTCTGCAGTACCAGCTGGAGCCTCGAGCCGGCCTTCTACCGACCCACACCCCACCTGCAGATTCCGCTCAAAGAGGAATTCAAACGCCTGATCTCGGGCAAGAGCCGCAAGGATCCCGCCATCGCCGTGCTGCTGGCCGCCGTCCCACCCTTCATCGCACTCCAGGGCCTGGGCCAGGCCTACAATGGCGAGATCGGCAAAGCGCTGCTGATCTTCGGTCTCGGCCAGCTGAGTTTCAGCACCCGGTACTCGGCCATCGACGAGACGACCACCGATCTGGCCCTGGCCGTGTACCTGGGCACCTGGATCTACAGCACCATCGACGCCTACCGCTCGGCCAAGCGCATCAACCGCCACCGAGGCCATCCCAACCTACACTCCACATACCCGGTGCTCACTCCGCGTCCCCACCCACCTCGCACATATACCGGACATAGGCCCCCTTGAAAAGCAACCCCAGCACAAGCGCGACCAGACCACCGCCAATCAGCACTTCCATCCGTCCCACATAGAGCCCCGAAAAACCGATGATGCCTCCCCCCACCGCCACCGCGCCGAGCAGGGCAATTCCGAGTCCGCGTACAATCGGCGAGGCTCCTGCGCTTTCGACTCCCGCCTGTGCTGCTATCGGTCCCCACCAGCCCATAGGCCGCGCCGCCCTATAAAACTCCAACAGCTTTTCCTCGGGCTCGGGTTCAGTACTCAGTGCCACCGCGATCCAGAGCAGGCAGGTCACGGCGATCGAAGTGAGCACGACCACATACGAGGTATCCTGGCCCGCGTCGATCCAGTATGCGAAGACGAGATACTTATTGATCAGAAAGATCAGCGGCCCGCCGAACGAGGCGGCCAACCGCGCCTGGCCATTAAAGCGCCACCACCACCACTGGCCCCAGTTGGCGCTCAACTCGGCCGAGGAGAGCCCGAGCATGAAAACTGCGATATCGATGACATTCTTGGCGCTCAGCGCCACGGCCAGCGAAAGCCCCATGATCACCACCATCACTACCCGGCCGATATTCATATAATGCGCCAGCTCCGCCCCGCGCTTGAGAAAGCGGCGATAAACATCGTTGATAAAGACCTGGGCACCGAAATTCATATTGGAATCGACGGTCGACATGATCGAAGCCAAGAGCGCTACCAGCGCCAGCCCGAGGACCCCCGAGGGCAGATAGTGGCCCAGCAAGAGCCCGTAGGCCAACTCCTTGTCCAAAGTGCCGTCGTGGAGACCCGGCCACTTGACCATCGCTCCCAGCGCCGGTAAGGTCAGCACTGCCAGCATCAGAAAGAGCACGACCTCGGTCCAGACATACATCCGCGTCGCTTCGCGAGTGTTGCGGCAGGAAAGCAACCGCTGTCCCTCCATTGCCCCAGCCATCGGCGCCACATCGCCGCCGTAGCCTATCGCCGTACCCATCGTCCAGGCGATGATCCCAACCACTCCCAGCATCTCGTGGCTCATCGGCGGATGCCAGCTGACCACCCCTGTACCGAATTGCACCGTCAGCGCGTCGTAGAGGCCCGATGGTCCGCCGAACTCGGCCCAAACCAACCCCATCAGCACCAGCGAGGAAACGATCATGATCGCGGTCTGTATCAGATCCGACACTACCACCCCCATATACCCGGAGAGCACGACGTAGATCAGGATGATCGGAACGACCAGCAAAAAAGTCTCGAAGCGCGACCAGCCCAAAAGCGCCTCGGAAACCTTGGTCAGCCCCAGCAGACCCGCTCCGGTCCAGGCCACTACGGCGATAAAAGCACTGCGCAACGCGACCCAGCCCCGCATCAGCACTGCCGGATGCCCCCCGAAGCGCAACTCGTAGAACTCCGGGGAGGTGAAAATCTTCAGCCGCCTCCAGCACACCGCGAAGAGCAGACCGCCGATCATCAATGCCAACCCGAAGCGACTCAGGTACCACCAACAGATAAAGGTCCCGGTAATTACGGTCATACCACAATACGCCGGCGCCACATCGGCGTTCATGCAGGTCACCGCATAGCTGGTGCCGCTCATCCAACCCTTCAACCGCCGCCCCCCCAGGAAGTAATTCTCCATGTTCTGGTGGGCGAAGCGCCGGTAGTAAAGGCCCATGCCCAGCAGCAGCAGTATATAAAGACTCATCAGCGCGTAATCCAGCCCCGTCAGTCCGACGATTTCCACAAGCCCTCCTTCTTTTCGACCATGACGAATCCCAGAGTGATTCTGTGCGACGCCGAACCAAACGCGAAGCTCTATTACCCATCCAGGTGAATGTATGCTCCAACCGCCCTTTAATGCACAATTCGCACCACTGCGTCAAGCCATCCGCGATGCAATCAACTCGCCATGCTCGACCGCCGACACCTATTTTCTCGTTGCGGGGAACTCGACCCGTAGCGAAAGTGCAATATACCACCCACCAGATCAGCTCGATCCCAATCCGAGCCAGAGGCAAAAGATTCGCAGCCATCGCTTCGCTTTCGCTTGATCATTTCATTGATAATATTACTATTTTCTATTGGAAACTATATTACCAGACGAGTTTGATATATTTAGACAAATTTCCCTGTCGATCGTGTAAAGAGGGGGCAATCCCAGCTTCCACCTTAGCTCTTACGAACCGATCTTGCCGGTACACGGCTATAACGCCTGAAAGATGATCCCATGTTCGGCGCGTATCTTCGACCTATCTTGTTCCTCTTCGCCCTGTTGCTGACGGACCGCGCTCACGCCCACAACGACGACCACACCGCCTACGCCATTCCCATAACCGGAATCACCATCGACGGCCGGCTCGACGACTGGCCCGAGCGGATGGCGGTCTACCCGATCACCTGGGTTTCTCCATATTACAAGCCCGACCCCCCGGAGGGACCAGTCGATCTGACGGCTTCGTTCCGGGTCGGCTACGATCCGAGTATGCATATCCTCTACGTGGCGGTGGTGACGCGCGACGACGATTGGGTGATCGATCCTGAGGACGGCTCATTCAACAATCAGGATTTATCCGAGATTTACATCGACGCCGATCACAGCGGGGGGATCAATTTTCTGAGTGCACAGGATGCGCAACAATATGTACTGGTCGCCGGACCTTCGCGGTTTTCGTCCGACTCCGACAGCAATCCTGCATTAAATAGGGGGGATACGGGAAAATCCGGCCTGAATGCAGCATACCTGCGCCTGGACGATCACACCGTGTACGAGTGGGCGATCCCACTCTGGTCCTCCTTTCCCGATCAGCGCTATTCGATAAAGCCCGGTGCCACCATCGGTTTCGACGCCGTAGTTGCCGACGCCGATGGCAATGAGGCAGGCAACTGGGTGGCCTGGACGCCTGAATCGGATAAAGTTTCCGATTCAGATCGTCTTGGCAACCTGAGCTTCGTCGCCGACTATGAAGGATTGGACCTCAATATAGAGACCGTGCTGTCCCCGACTCTGCAAGCCGCCTACGACCAGATGGCCTGCATCTCGGGACGGGTCCTGCGCAGCGGCACCGGGGGGACCTGGCCGGATACGAACGTTCAATTGCTGACCACTGCTGGCGAACCTGTCTCAGGTGCCCGCGCCGACAGCGCCGGGCACTACCAGATATGGACTTCCGCCGGCACCTACCAGATCTCGGCCTCGCCCCCCGCAGAAAGCGAGCCCCTGACGCTGCAAGTGGACGCCGGCGAACAGCGTGAAAACGTCGACCTGAGCCCGGAACTCGCCCGAATTTCAGGTCGGGTCACTCATCCAGATGGAGAAACGCCCTGGGGCGGAATCTCGGTTTCGATCTCCTCTACCACCGAGAAGACTCTGGAGCAGACGGTGAGTACCGATGCCAACGGCGTTTACCAGACCTTTCTGCCCCCAGGCTCCTACGAAATCATAATTGCAGACAGCAAGGGAGCCGATCCACGCCAGATCGAGCTGCACAACGGCGACGATATCAACGACATTGACTTCGCGCCCGAATCCATCGGCCAGAGCTGGCCAATGTGGCCGATGGTGCTGGTCATCGGTCTGGCTGGCGTCGGTGCACTGGTGGCGCTGGTACCGCTCTATCGCCGCCGGGTCGAGCTCGGGGGAGTGCTCCTGGCACCTGCACAGACCTTCCAGCATTTAGCCGCACAACCCGACTGGAAAGGGCCGCTTCTAATGGTACTGATCAGTGGGCTGGTCGGCGCCATCGGCGCTGCAACACTCCTCTTGGAACAGACTCTGGCCGCAGCCACTCCGATGTTTCAGGCCATCTTTGTATTCGTCGGCCTGGTGCTGGTCTTTCCCGGTGTCGTACTTATGACCGGCATCGCGTGGATCGCCGAAACCGCCCTCTTATGGATACTGACGCGTCTGGCGGGGCAGTCCCCGTCGTACATGGCGGTACTCTGCAGCACCGGCTATGCCAATATGCCCAGTGCCCTGCTCGGCTCAGTGGTCGCCGCGACCGCCATCCTCGCCGGATACGATCTCAGCCAGGGCTCGCCCTTGAGTCTCAGCGGTCTCTGGCCCGGCCTTGCGGCTGGCAACGCCGTACTCACCTCGGTCCTGCAGTTGATCGACCTCTTCACACTCTGGTCGCTAGTGCTGACTGTGCCCGCGCTGCAGGCAATAAGCGCGCTCACGCCGGGCCGGGCCAAGCTGGTGGTCGCGGCTCAGGCCGCCATCACCCTGGGCATCATAGCCGGCTTCACCGCCCTGGTAGAGGCAGTCTCACTGCAGCTGAACAGCCTCTAAGGTATTTTGACAAGGAGCTAAGACGATGACGATGAGCGATACAGGCGAAAATAGAGCGGATGCGGCGCCAGAGCTCTCACCCGAGCACGGTCGCGCCGGCATGGTCCTTTGCGCGCTGGTAGCCCTGGCGCTGGTGGCAGTGGTGGTGCAAATCGCCATCGACCACGGTGGTCGGCAGATCCGCATCAGCGAGGGAGACATGG
>MDTE01185417.1_pt1 | contig 23365 bp, 38 predicted proteins | sample 811231 | NCBI WGS metagenome assembly MDTE01 (sample SAMN05326651, study PRJNA326480) | marine metagenome | isolation source: seawater | place: Indian Ocean: Red Sea | collected 2010 | reverse complement strand
GTTCTACGAAAGAACTGGTGTGCCGATTATATTCAACACATCATTTAATCTTGGTGGTGAAGCAATCGTAGAAAGCATTTATGATGCAATCGATACATGTAATCGATCTATGATCAATCACTTGTACATACCAGAAGATCAAGACTTCTATATCCCTTACGAAATAATTCGAGATAAAACATCTATTATACCAGAAGAATAAAATAAATACCATTGAATGGATAATATTTTAGAGATAACAGATGAAGCGATTAAGAAACTTCTTGAGAAAAAAGCCCAAGAACAATTTAATTATATACGGCTTGGGATCACAGGTGGAGGTTGCGCTGGTTTTGAGTATATTTTTGATCATGCTAGCGACAAAAATCCTGATGACATCTTAGTTGACTTCGGACAAATTCAATTCTTAATAGACAAATTATCTTTACCATATCTTGTTGGTATGACCCTAGACTTTCGCAAAGAAGGTCTCAATGAAGTTTTTAAATTTATAAATCCAAAAGAAGAGTCATCATGTGGTTGTGGCGTGAGCATCAACTTTGATCTAAATAAGGTCGAACATGACGAGAGTTTAATTACAGCAATTAATTTATAATATGAAAACATCATCAGCAAAGGCCAAAGGCCGAAACCTCCAGAAATGGGTTGTCGACAAACTCGTAGAACATCTAGACGCCGACAGAGAAGACATTGAATCAAGACCAATGGGCTCTCAAGGTGAAGATGTTATTATGGGTAAACTCACTAGACAAATCTTTCCTTATTCAGTAGAATGTAAGAATGTAGAAAAGTTAAATGTATGGGACGCTTACGATCAAGCAACAGAGAACTGTAAAGGCTATGAACCAATCGTTGTTATGAAAAAGAATCGTAAGAAACCATTGGTCGTAATTGACGCCGAGGCTTTTCTCCGACTACATAAAGAATATGAACAAGATACAACAAGCGATACATAACAAAGTCAATAGTGCTATGGGTGAGGTAGAATACCAAACCGATTGTTTTATTGATGGTGGTTATAAGAGCAAATTTTCTATGTTCAAGTATCTTGAACAAATCAAGTTCAAAAGAAAACTTATTGAACTTATGAAAGAAGATATTCAACACCAAATCGATGAGATTACTTCAGATGATCCACAATTGATAGAGGGCTACGACTTCATGACCAAAGGTCAGAAGACCAAGTATCAAAATTATTTACAAAAATTATTTGACGATTGTGATAAGTATATCGCTAAACACGAAGCAGAATGGAAAGCAGATTCACAATTAAAAAGAATTAGAAGAAAATCTAAAAAGAAATTAGCAGAACGCCTTGAAGAAATAGAACAGAACAAAGGCAGAAGATTTAGAAAGTAAAACCCACTAGACAATACGGTACATTTTATTGTACCATTGTATTATGATTTTAATTGACTTTACACAAACTATCATCGCAGGTCTCATGGCACAGCTCAAGAGTAACGATGGTGAAATCAACGAGAACATGTTAAGACACATGATTCTAAATTCTCTTCGCAACTATCAAAAAAGATATCAAGGTGATTACGGCGAGATTGTACTATGTACAGATGCAGGTGATCCGTGGCGTAGAGAATTTTTTCCTCTCTATAAGGCTAATCGTAAAAAGTCTAGAGAACAATCTGATATGGATTGGAAGATGATCTTTGATACATTGCAAGTAGTTAAAGATGAGATTCGAGATAACTTTCCGTATCGTTACATGTATGTTGAACGATGCGAGGCAGATGACATCATTGCTGTCTTGGTCAAACATGCAACTGAACCAGTCCTAATCGTCTCAGGTGATAAAGATTTTCAACAGTTACATTCTGAGTCAGTAACACAATGGTCGCCAAACCTGAATCGAATGGTGCATTGTGAAGACCCACAAACATTTTTAAAAGAACACATATTGAAAGGTGATAAGTCAGATGGTATACCAAACATCTTGTCTAACGATGATTGCCTAGATCAAGGCATTCGCCAAACACCATTAAGAAAAAATGTGTTAGAAAAGTATCTGAGGATTACTATAGAATCCGATGATAAATACTATCGAAACTATTTAAGAAATCAAACGCTGATTGATTTAAGTTTCATACCAGATGATGTTGAACAACAGATTTTGGATGAGTATAAACAAACTGCACCTGTATTAGGTAATGTTTTACCTTACTTACAGAAACATAGACTCAATCAGTTAATAGATCATGCAGGAGATTTTGCAATATTATGAGTGAAAAGAAGAAAAGAGGAAGAGGCCGACCAAAAGGTGCTCCCAATAAACCGAAAATGGAATTAGTCACTGAAAGAAAGAGACTAACCAATAACGCTGATGTGTATGAGATATTGTGTCAGGCAAACATTGTCGCTGAAGATGATGTAGATAAAGCAGTACACGGTCTTCAAGTCTATGCACAAAGAAATGGTGCTGTAGAAAAAACTCTACAGTGGTTGTTTAACGATAACATTAAGTCAACTTTACCAGAAGGTAAAACACCATACAATGTTAATGATGCACCTGACTCAGATTTATCTGAGACTCAGTTGAGAATGGAATATAACAAGTTTAAATACTTTGTTACAGAGCAAATCCCAAGTCTCAGAAGAGAGACAATGTGGATTCAATTACTCGAAGGCATTCCAGCCAAAGAGGCAGAAATGATTGACCTTGTAAAAGACAAAGTAAATCCTTTTAAAAACATCACTAAGGAAATTGCTGAGAAAGCTTTTCCAGATGCTAATTTTGGATAAATATAATTGTCCTCAGAGACTATACATATTTGAAGGGAAAGTAATATACATTTCCCAGTGTGTAAACTTTCTAGTCGAGTAGGACTCCATGGAGTTAAAATAAATTATGGCAGACGAAACAACATTCGCAAGTGAATCAACTCAACCTGTAGAGAAAACGGAGTTACAACAACTTCAAGAAAGACTACAGAACTATAAAGCAAGTCTAGACCCTAGACTGCTTCAGATCATACAGCAACTCGCTGTTTCTCAATTACAAAACGGTCACATCAAGATGGATGATCTTGACGCTTTTGTTTTACTTAGAGACGAAGTAAACAAATCATCAATCGATTATCAGACCATGTTGCAGAGAACACAAAAGCGTATGCAAGAACTCATGGTCGAACAAGAGGCAAACAAGGCTCAAGAGATCGAAGAATTGATTGCAGAGCAAAAGACTGTTACTGCAAAAGAAAGAGTTCGTAGAAAAGAGGCAGAGGCAGAAGTAATCAGTCTACAAGAACAAGTAGATAAACTCAAAGCAGAGTTAGATGCCAAAGCCGCTATGACAACAAAGGCGCCAAGCAAAGCATTTGCTCAAGCGAGAGCATTAAATCCAGCACCTGATCCAATGGAATCTTGGACACCGCCTGAGATCAAAGAGTTCAATGCTTCAGGCACTACTACTGAATCATTTATGGATGAAGTAGATAGAGTACAAGAAGTTGCTGATGCAGATCAGATGGAACTTGATCTCGATCCAGTCGATAATATCTCAGAACAGATGGCAAAGGCCCATGAGATAACAGATGATCCAGACCTATCAGAAAAGATAGAAGATACAAAGAAGGCTTTTAAAGACTTCATGGAAGAATCACCTGTAGTAGAAACACCAACAGAAGACGGTGGTCCAACAGTACAAGACGAAGAAGTTCAAACAGAATATGGTAACTTCACAAAGCCAGTAATCTCTAATTCAAAACTTCCTGAAATTAAAACATATGAGAGTGAAGAAGAATTGTTAGCGGCTGCTCAGGCAAAGATCGATGCTCAGAAAGAAGAAGTCGAAGAAGAGTATGAAGAAGTAACCATTCCTGAAAGATCAGAATTACAAAGAATGACCAAAGCAACTATCTTTGGCGAAGCACAAAACTTAGGTTTCAAAGCAGTCACTATGTCTCAAACTAAAGATCAAATGATCGAAACATTTGTACAAGAAACAGAAGCTTTTATCGCCGATCTCCAAGAATCAGGAGATTTCGTATCAGCAGACATCGAAGGTGAAGATGAAGATAACGAAGATAGACAGGATGGTGGGTACTTCTAAAGAAGGTACTGTTTCGTCATTAGACATAAACAAAGTTAGTAAGTCATACGAACATGAACTATCGAACATCGAGGGTGTTGTTCGTGTTGACTTGCCTAACACTTACTCATCTATCATAGGTTCAAGAGAACCAAAATACATTCTGCTGAATCATTATGAAGGTGAATATCGATTATCGATGTTGCCTTTATGTGATACCTTTATAAAGTTACCTTTATACTTTTTTTCTAAGAGCAAAAACCCTAAATATGTTGACTTCGATATTGATGCTGACAGTCAGTTCTTTATTACAGATCAACTGCCTTTTAGTGTTGATGATAAGATAACATTTTCAATGGTCGAACAGACCGAGACAACAGAAAGATATATTCTAATGGAGAAAAATGACAACTAAAACAGACCCCAAGTTTTTCACTGGCAACTCAATGTGGTCAGTTCAACAGGCCTATGATCCGAGTCTCTATGTAGAATCGGACACACCACCTTCTAAACAGAAGAATAAGGGTTGGTATTGGCACCCACCTACAAGAAAGTATTATCGGTGGGATAACATGCCTAAAGGCGACTAAATACCAACTATGGCAGACATAGAATACAACGATTTCGGATTTACAGCGATGGACGCTGATGAACTGGCGTCTATTGATACTAAGATTGTCGAAAAGACCACCAGTGCTACTGAAGTTATCGAAGCAATGGATAACTTCATTAGACCACTTCTTGAAAACCTCATGAAAGATTCTGATAAGGATTACATCTACTGGCCTAATAGGTCAGAAATGATCCAGAAACAGATTGAGCGACTGAATAATATCCAAAAAAACATTTGACAACAGGGCTGATTTTTTGATACCATAGATTCATTAATAATCTAAGGAGTAAAAAATGAGTATATCGTATTACGATCCGAATCCACAAGAAAAGAAACTTATAGAATATGGGCGAGATATGATCACACTCGCAGAGGCGAACACACTTTATCCAGATGATGATGAAATGTGGAATGCAGCTGTGACATGTGGTAATAAACTCGTCACTGTAGGTACCACTTGGACTAACTTCAAGTCCATCGATGATCTATCTCAGAATGAGAAGAAAGCACTGTTACATTATCTCGACTCAAGGGGTTGACAATAGACCCTATTTTTTGATAGGATATCCCCATGATGAGAAAGGAGATAAACATGAAATTGAATGATCTAATTAATGAAGTGAATACTGAACAAGAACTTTTACAGGCTTGTGATAAGTTATGTAATGATCTAACTGAAGCTCAACATGCACAATGGGAACATTGTAAAGAGCGTGGTTCTTATTACGGTGTTACAAAAGGTTCTAAGTATCTCAAGATCGTATCTTACGATGATGCGAACGGTGAAGGTGCTAGTGTTTGGGGTTTTATTAACAAAGGCAACCCTAAGTTCAATGTTGGTGACATATTGAAAGCTGCAGGATGGAAAACACCTGCCTTAAACAAGGCAAGGGGTAACATCTTAGAAGGTTACAATGTGCTTGCAAGACCAATGAGAATTTATGGTCCTGATTATTTAATATAAGAGGTGTTTATGATTAGACGATTTAAAGATACAGTAGAGTCCGCAGGCAGGACTTATCATCGGTGGAAATTTAGTGGAACTTTCAGTACCACTGAAGATGCAGTTAACAAATACAAAAACGATTTCTATGTAGACGGTGACATCATTCGATGGAAGTCTAACGATAGAGTTCCTTTTGGTGACATGTTACTAGATTTTTGTGAGGCATTACTGATCACACCAAAACAATTATTAAAATCAAACGAACTTCGTGAGGCTGAAACAGATAAGTTTTGGAAAGATTTCGGCAACGGAGGATCATGGCTAAGGGAGGCAAACTAATGGCAAATCCAGATTATAACTTGACAAAAGAAGAATTGTTTTATAACCTTAATACTTACGGTGTAAAACATCCAATCGAGTTCGCACCTGACCCAGCAGATGAACCTGCACCAGGTCATTGCATCTGTGGCGAGAAGAATTGTCCAGATGAATACGCTCATTGGACTAGCGGTTATTAAAATGAGTATATTAAAATATTTACTAGCAATAGTAATTGCTATCGTACCTATTCCACATGTGGAAGCATTTGATGAGAATGGTGATATCTTTTGTTTGGCTAAGAACATTTATTTTGAAGCAGGTAATCAACCTGTAGCAGGCAAAGTTGCAGTATCACTTGTTGTTCTTAATCGTGTAGAACATCATGCATATCCAGATAATGTATGCGATGTGATCTATCAAGCACAAATGCGAGAGAACTGGAAAGGCAATCTTGTACCTGTTCGTAACAGGTGTCAGTTCAGTTGGTTTTGTGATGGCAAATCAGATGAACCTGTAGACAGTGCAACATGGATGTTTTCACTTGCAACGGCAGCTCGAGTATGGGAAGGTGACTTTCCAGATTTTACAGAGGGTGCAACTCACTATCATGCAACAAGAGTTCAACCATATTGGGCAGACTCACTTAACGAGACAGTAACAATTAACGATCACATATTTTATAAATGAATATATTTGTTTTACATGAGAACCCTGTAATTGCAGCTGAAATGCTGTGCGACAAACATGTACCTAAAATGATTGTCGAATCAGGCCAAATGTTATCAACTGCTCATCGTTTACTAGATGGAACACCAGAGAAACGACCATCAAAATCAGGCAAAACAATTCAAACTTATTATTCATTCGGAGATGATCGTGACAACTTATACTACCTTGCTGTCCACAAGTTTCACCCATGTACAACATGGACAATGGAATCTAAATCAAACTATCAATGGCACTATGAACATTTCATGGCAATGGGGCGAGAGTACGAATATCGTAGAGGTAAAGAACATGCCACTATCAAGTTACTCGGTGAACTACTTAAAAACCCACCCCTAAATATACCAGATATCGGTCTAACTGAATTCGCACAGGCGATGAATCATTACCCACAATGCAAAGTAGACGGTGACGCCGTCAAAGCATATCGTAATTATTATCACGAAGCGAAACCATTCGCAAAGTGGGAATGGAAAAGACAAGCACCAGATTGGTGGGAGGGTTATAAAGGAGCATGAGAGTTTTAGTAGAATCATACGGTGATGTTAGAATCTTTTATGATAGACCATTCGGTTATAAACGATACATTGTAGAATGGCCAGATCATACACAAATGTATAGTGGTCTATGGTACAAAGAAAAGAAAGTAAGAGAAATAGTAGAAGAACAATTGAAAAATGCCTAGATATGATTTTTTAAATACTGAGACAGGTGAAGTGAAAGAGTACACCATGTCTTGGAAAGAACTCGATCAATTCAAAGAGGATAATCCTCATCTAAAACAACAAGTCACTACATCTGGCTTCATATCAAGCCACGGTATGCAAGGTAAAATGGCGAAGTCTGGATTCAATGAAGTCCTTTCAAAAGTAGCAGAAGCACACCCAGGTTCGACACTTGCAGATACACACGGCAACAAAACAATCAAAGACATTAAGACCAAACAAGTTATCAAGAAGCACATTGACAAAGGCACAATCAAGATATAAAATAGACCCTATGACTAAATTGAAAACTCAGTTACTTGAGTTGCACGAACTCGAACATATCCATTTAGATACTGTACAAGAAGATGGCAAAAGATATTATGTTGATAAGAAAGGTGAGAGATATCCTTCAGTTACAACTGTAACATCTTTGCTAACTAGAGATCAGATTAAATTATGGCGTGAACGAGTAGGTGAAGAGAAAGCAAACAAAGTATCTTCACGAGCTGCAAGACGAGGCACAAAGTTTCATTCACTTGTTGAAGATTATCTTCGCAAAGAAAAAGACTACATTGAGTTTGAAGATGTCATGCAGGAGGCACAGTTCAAAGGTATTCAACCTGTGCTAGATGAAATTGTACCTATCGCTCTCGAAGCACCAATGTATTCTGAGAACTTAAAGATGGCAGGTCGAGTCGATTGTATTGGAATGTTTGACGGCATTTTATCAATCATTGACTTCAAGACATCAAGTAAGTTTAAAGAAGACTACATGGCAATACCTTGGTATTATCAGATGACAGCATATGCTGTTATGGTCGAAGAGCTGACAGGTCACCCTATCGAAGAAGTTACAGCTTTAGTCGCAATGGAAGATGGACATTTCCAACTCTTTACTGCTGACCCACAGGATTATGTGGAGAAGTTGTACGATCTTCGACAACAATATAGAAATTTATATAAAATATGATCAGTAAAAAAGAGTTTACAGAACAAGTGGAAAGATTGTGTATGTCTGGTAAAGCAGATGTGATTAGTGCGATCTTAAAGATTTGTGAAAATAATGGAATCGAACCTGAGGGTGCTAAACGATTGTTAAGTACACCTCTCAAAGAGAAACTCGAAGCAGAAGCAGAATCGTTGAAGATGATCAATAGAGAAGATTCATCGAGAGCAAGTCTATCAAGTTTCTTTGCTAAAACGGAGTAAAGTATGGAAAAAGGTGATATCGTAACCGTAATCGCTATGTCAGGCGAATATGTCGGTAAGTTTGTAGATGACCGTCATGGTCTAGTATTAGAAAACCCTAGAATGATTCTACAGAATCATGAAACAGGAGAAATGGGATTTGCTCAAGGGGTTGCAGTAACAGGTGATCAAAATCCAAAAGAGATTACATTCGATCAATATATCTTTGTTACACCAACAAACGATAAAGTTGCAACTGCATGGCAAGATGCAACATCAAGTATCATTACGAAAAAACCAAAGTTAGTCAAGTAATGTCAAGTCGAGAAGGATTTGATGCATATCTTTTGTATCTTGGAATCAAGTTACACTTTCATACAGAGAGTTATGACTTCTTCAAGTACAATGGCAAAGTAGATGCTACGCTACAGGCGTACATGAAACGGAAAGATAAGTTTCACTTTGCAAAACTTTCTCGTAAATATAAAGATGAGTTAAGAGACTTCTTTGTTGCTAACCTTGTAGATAAAGATTATTGGGTTGGTGATCTTCTAGAAAATGAAGCACATAAACGCTACACTGAATGGAAGAAACGCCAACAGAAATTGAGCTATCAATTCAGACAAGATGTTAATCATCTACTTAAAAAGAAAGGTATCAAAGAAGTAATCTCACCACAGAATGGTCAGTATCCTCATCTTTTAAAAGAGTATATGGGTAAGAGAATATCTGTAGAGACACTTGTTATGATCTTGGAGATCACCAATGTCACTGATAGATGGAATGATCAGATACAAGATACATTAATCTATCCTGAACTCATGAATAAAATAACAAAGTATAAAGGCTTCATGTCATACGATATGAAACAATATGCTAAACAATTAAAAGAATTATGCTCACAATAGTTGGTAACGGCCCGAGTAGATTGAAATACGATCTGAATGAGATCGGTGAGTGGTGGGGTTGTAATAGAATTTATACAGATGCAACACCTGATTTATTATTTGCAGGTGATATTGATATGCAGGCTGAGATCATTCATGAACAGAAGTATTACTATAATAACAAATTGTTTATGGGTGGTTTCGAATGGTTAGATATGAGTATGTGGGATATGATAAAGTTTGGATTTGCCGAGTCGCATGACCAAATTAGAGAGTTTCGACATCCAGAAGATACATTATTTTGTGTACAAGGCAATCAAACCTATGCCGATCTCCTAGGATATAATCCAGCTCACAGCGGCAACATAATTATGTATAATAATTTGCTGCTCAGGAATCTCTTTACTGGAATGGTAGCATTAGGATATGCTTGTGAGTCTGGTAGAAAAGAAGTAGAACTTGCAGGATTTGATGCATTAGACCCAAGTCAAGACAGTGTTGGTAATGTATATGAGGGTTCAAAGAACTATGAACCTTATTACACTAAGCAAATGAGAGTGTATGATGCACAAAGAAGTCAGTTCATAGCTCTGTTAAAACACTTTTCAGATGTTAAGGTATATTGGAAAAAGTCACTAGACGAGAGAGAACTAATAGATTATAATGAACTTCCCTATTATATAAATAATAGAGAATGGTTGTTAGGGATAGGTTTCGCTGACGACCAAGTGAATCAAGAAAGACCCTTTTTTGATAACTAAAGATAAAATGCTAATACAATGCGATACAATAGGAGAATACAATGTCGACATTAGATAAACTAAGACAGGCTATGGAGTCTGCATCACCTTCCCAAGGTGAGAAAAAAACCTACGAAGATAACTACTGGAAACCAGAACTCGATAAGAGTGGTAATGGTTACGCTGTAGTTAGATTCCTTCCAACACCAAGTGAAGAGGAGATGCCATGGGTATCTTACTTTGATCATGGTTTTCAAGGACCTGGTGGTTGGTACATTGAGAAATCTTTGACCACTATCGGCAAAAAAGACCCTGTGTCTGAGTATAACACTCAACTCTGGAACACAGGTATCGAAGCAAATAAAGAACAGGCTAGAAAACAGAAGCGAAGACTTCACTATGTTTCTAACATCTATGTTGTTTCTGATCCAAAGAATCCAGAAAATGAAGGTAAAGTCTTCATGTATAGATACGGTAAGAAAATCTTTGAAATGTTGAAAGAGGCAATTAGTCCTGCTTTTGAGGACGAAGCGCCTATCAATCCGTTTGATCTTAGATCAGAAGGTGCAAACTTTAAAATCAAAATCAGAAAAGTTGATGGTTATTGGAACTACGACAAGTCAGAGTTTGATACACAAGCTGCACTTTTTGAAGACGAAAACAAGCTGAATGATATATATACTTCGCTTAATTCGTTAACAGAGATCATTTCACCTAACGAGTTCAAGTCATATGAAGAGTTAAAAACAAAACTCGACAGAGTACTTGGTCTAACAGGTGGCGTGTCTACATCGACAGCAGAATCAGTAGCAGAAGACCTCGGAGAAGTGCAATGGTCTAACACTGTAGCTGAAACTACTGCCGAAGAACCTGTAGTACCATCAGCAGAAGCATCTGTAGGAGAGAGTTCAGATGATGATGCGATGGACTACTTCAAGAAGTTGGCTACAGAATAGCAACTTCTTACAAGGGTGCTACATGAACATGTGTAGCAGGACTGAGACCGTGGATTGGGGGTAACTCAGTAAGGGAAAGATGATTAGTCTTAGTGCGGAATCATCGGTCAACGGCGGGATGCTGTAAAGTTGAGGGGCTAGTTGACATCTTCATTTCAAAAACTCACTAGACAGAAGGACCAATTTTATAATATAATATATCTATGACTATGGTAAAACAAAGAAGGCATCGTAAAACGAATCAAGTCGAGCCTTTTGATCGTATGCTAAGAAGATTTAAAAAGGCATGTGATAGAAAAGGCATCGTTAAAGAATGTAGAGATAGACAGTACTTTGAGAAACCTGCATCTATCAGGAATCAAAAGAATCAGGCTATCAAACGAAAAAGAAAACTTGAAGCAAAGAAAGCCGCTATAAAGGGTTATAGAAGAAAGTAAAATGTCCAAATGGCACGGAGGTAAGGGTTCTAAAAGAAGACCTTCAGATGAACAGTTATACTCCGACAATTGGGAGAGAATCTTTGGTAAGAAAGAGCCAGAGATCAAAGTCAGAAAGGTAATACCTACTCAAGGTAAAACCCAAGTTCACAAAGACAAAACAAAAGTCATTCCAAGAAAATCAAAGCACAAGTCTAATATCTAGCATAAATAGTAGGCATGGACCTACTAGAGAGATTAGATAAAGAATCCCCAGCAGAGTTACAACGAAGAAGTATGGAGTCACTGAAGTGGTTTCGTAACCGTGTAAGATTAATTAAAACTAACGCTCAACAGTTCTATAAGAAATCAAATCTTAAAAGAAACACTAGGTTCATGGAAGGTCGAATGTTTATGTACTTCTATGACCCAAAAGGAAGAGGCACACCTCGTTTACCATACTACGATACTTTTCCTTGTACAATCATAGTCGAAACATATTCAGACGGATTTTTAGGACTGAATATGCATTACCTTCCACCAAGATTAAGAATTAAATTATTAAACAAACTCTTCGAGTATACCAATAATGATGAGTTTGATGATACAACTAGAATGAGAATGACATGGAATATTCTCGATAGTGTAACACAACTGAGAGCATCTAGAGCTGCTGTAAAGAGATATCTTTATTCACATGTTCAAGGAAATGCTTTGCAGGTTGAACCTAAATATTGGGATATAGCTGCATTTCTGCCTACACAAAGATTTAGAGGCGCTAAAGTATTAGATGTATATGCAGATAGTAGAAGGAAAATATTTGACTAATGGTAGATTTATTTAAACAAAGCAAACAAAGTATTAACAACTTACGATACAAGTTCGATCAAGGCGCTAGAGCAAATCGTTACGAAGTTAGGATTATGTGTCCTTTCTTTTCACTTGATGCAGTTAGATGTACAAGTGCAACATTACCAGGCAGATCATTAGAAGTTGAAGAGTTCTCAGAATATGGACCTTTAAGAAAAATGCCTAACAATATATCGATGGATGGAGGCGAAGCAACATTTGAGTTCTTATGTGATTCATCTTTTGCAGATCGGTACTTAATCGAGGCATGGCAAGATACAATCTATGCATCACCAGATACAGATCATGGCATCTCAAACTCTCTACATCCACAATTTTCATATTACAACGATTACATTGGTGAAGTACAGATCGATGTTTTAAATCAAAGAGACAATGCTACATTGTGTTATAAGTTACATGAGGCATATCCTCTATCTTACGAAGCGCAAGAACTATCATATGAATCTACAGATGAGATCATGAAGTTTAGTGTAACAATGGCATTTAGAACATTTGAAACTGAATACAAAGAACAACAACCAACAATACTTGATGCATTGAACAAAGGAAACAGAATCGCTGGTTCACTCAATCAGGCATTAGGTGTATTTGGTAAAGATAGTAAAGCATTAAGAAAGTTCCAGGACAGACTAAATAATATAAGCAAGATTGCAGGTGGTTTTGGAATTTAAAGTATAGGAGTATATTATGGCATTACCGATACAGACGGCACCGAGTTATACACTCACATTGCCAGTCAGTAAACAGGTTGTGAAGTTTAGACCTTTCTTGGTCAAAGAACAGAGAAGTCTGTTAGTTGCTAGAGAAAGTGAAGAGACTAAACAAATCCTGAACGCTGTTCTAGATATGATCAGCGCAGTAACAGACAAAACTGTTAACCCTAAAAAAATGGCGGTTGGTGATCTCGAATATCTGTTCTTACAGATTAGAGCTAAATCAGTCGGAGAGACAGCAAAGATTAATGTTGCTTGTCAAGAAAAAGATTGTAATGGTTGGGGACAAGTTGATGTTGACCTTAACGAAGTAGAAGTCGATATAGAAGATATCGATAATAAAGTTGAGTTAAGTGACAATCTGATAGCAGAATTGCAATATCCAAATGTCGATGCAGTATTCAAGGCAGAAGGATTATCAGAGGCAGATTCAGTTAAACCAATCATGAGGGGATCAATCGTAAGATTATTTGATGAAGAGAATGTTTATGATTTTGCAGATTATAGCAATTCAGAGATAGACGAATTTATAGATAGTCTTACAGTGGCTCAATTTGAAAAGGTGTCAGAGTTTTTTCAGAATGTGCCAACACTTAGACATGAAGTTGAATACACATGTACCAAGTGTAAAACAAAACAGAAGAAGGTCTTAGAGGGACTTAATAATTTTTTCTCATAGCCCTTTCTCACGAGAGTTTGGTTAATTTTTATCAGACCAACTTTCAGTTAATGCAACATCATAAGTATTCATTAACTGAGTTAGAAGGAATGATACCATGGGAAAGGGAGATATACATTAAGTTACTTCTTGACCACTTGGAAGAAGAAAAACAAAAGGCTAAGCAAAGGCAAGCCAATAGGAGAAGATGATGTCAGAAGTTGATAATTGAAATGAAGTAGAATTAGATTTAGAGAAGTATGATCAATTGATCGGTTCACTTCATGATAAAGAACGAGAAATCGCTAGACTCAAAGCCGATGCAGAAGCACAAAAGAAAGCTATAGCACCTAAAAAGAAAAGAAGAGTTCTTGATATCTTTTTAGATGACAATGATGTAAATGAAAAGGCCATCGTAGGGTTTATATCCTTCGCAATGATGGTCGCATTTGGTATTTTTGATTTAATAACAGCAATGGATGGAAGTCCATTAGAAATATCTGATACTATCTACACATCATTTGTTGTAGTTACACTTGGTTGTTTCGGTATCAGTGAAGCAGGAAAAGCGTTCGGAAAATAAATGGCAGAAAAGAAAGGATTACCCCAAACAGGTGGCAAGGGTGGTAACGATAACGGAAAAAACGAAAAGCCCGATAAGAAGTTTTTCGAAAATCTGTTTGCACCACTAAAAGAATCTGTAAGTAACTTTGCTAACACAATCAGAGAACAAGGCGGAAGTCAAGTATCTGAGGGTTTCAAGCAACTAGGACTTACATCTGGTCCACTTGGCGCCGTTCTTGGCGATATGGTTGAAAAGATACAAGGTCTTGGAAATGTTCTTGCAGGAAGTTTCAAACTTATATCTAGTCCTTTCAAAGCTATGGGTAATGCAATCTTCGGTTCTAAAGAAGATACAGAAGATAGTAACGAAGACCTAGAAGAAGCTAAAGATGAAAATATTGAAAAGATAAAAGAACACACTGAAGCTCTTGATGAAAATATAAAGAATCGAAAAAAGACCGACAAGAAAGAAGACAAACATAGAAAAGGTATGATGGGCGGTCTTGCTAGATTCGCACCTATGCTTATCTTTATCATTGGTGGTATTCTACTTCTATTTGCAGCTTTCAAAGCAGAGGCATTTGCCGCTCTCGGTGTTATCGGTAGGGAGATCGGTGAAAGAGCAGCTGCTCTAGGTCAATCTTTAAAAACTGCCTTCGATGATGTAGTCACTAAAACTAAAAACTTTGGTGCAAAGATAGCTCAAGGTGCCGATGATTTAGTTACAAGTTTAAAGAATAGATTTCCTAATGCAACTAAAACAGTATCAGACTTAGCAACAAAAGGTAAAGACCTTGTAAAAACAGGAGTTCAAAAAGCAGGTAACTTCTTTAGTAATGCCTTTCAAGGTGCCAAAAACTTTGTATCTTCTGCTGGCGAAAAGATTGCTGGTGGCGCAAACTATGTTAAAGAGAAATTCGCAAAAGCGGGTAAGTTTGTCGCTAATGCTGGTAAGACTGCATTGAAAAGATTACCACTTATTGGTGGTGCAATCGAAAGTTTCATGGATGCTAAAGACAATAAGAAGGCATACGAGAATCTTAAAAAGGCATATCAAGACGGTACAGAAGTACCAAAAGCAGATGGTTCATTAAGTCCTATAACAGACGAAGAATGGCAACAAATCGATAAACAATATCAAGCCTCAATCGCAGGTTCAGTTGCTAAAGGTGCAGGTTCAACTGCCGCTGGTACAGGTGCGGCTGTTCTCGCAGCCCCATTACTCGCACTTGGTCCGTTAGGTTGGCTGGCATATGGTGTTACTGTAGTTGGTGCATCTATCGTTGGTGGTAAAGCCGCAGATACAGTTGCAACTAATATGGCAGAAGGCATGATCGATGCAGACGATTCTATGGTCGACTTTGATACATTAGCATCTCAAGTACCAGACACTTCAAATGCAATCAAACAGGCAACAGATGATGTTGTTGCAGTCTCAGAAACAGCAACAGGTGGTGAATCTGGAAGTGCAGTAGTAGTACAACAGAATAACAATTCTTCTGGTACTCAAGTGTATGGTAATTCGCCATCGGTCGATGACTCAGGATTAAACGCTAGTTACGCTACTTAACAATTATTCTTACTTTATCGTTTTCAAATAAACGAACTTCATCTGATATCTCAATCAGATATTCCATATCTTCAATAGTGAAAACATGGTCATCTTTGACATGAATCTCTACCCCATGCTCTCCACCGTCTCGTAGGACATGTTCCTCAACCTCTTCAGTACACTTACCCCTTAGTAAAGGCTGAGTATTTTTAAACACCTTCTTCATCTTTTCACCCATATTCTTGAACGGGGCTAAGTGTTGTTCAATGTGGGCTTCTAACATAAAGATTTCATCTTCATCACCAATAAATTTTTTACATCTTGAGAACCATGTTCTTTCAGATGTCTTAGTGAAGTAAGATAACCATTCGTCAAAGTCAAGTTCTGGTTTATCAGGCATTTGATTTAGTGGATCCCAAATCATAAGATACTCTTCTACTTTATCTAAAAGACAAAGTGCTTTAACACGATTAGGACCTGGATGAAAGTGAATAAATCCACCTTTTCTTAATACACCATTTGGTGGTGACCAAAGTCCTTTTTCTCTAATATCGTGAAATAGAAACCATACTTTGTACATTAACCCTACCTGATCTTCTTCTTGACCTTTGATCATGGTTTTATTTCGCCAGAAGTTTGATGTAATCATCTTACGATCTATGGCTTCTGTTAATGTAATAAGTTTTGGTTTACAGGTGGTTTCTTTCCAAAGTTCTTTTACTTCGTCTAAGATTCCATCTTCATCGATGAAACCTAAAGTCATATACTCTTTGTTACCTTGAGCACCTGATGAGAAAGTTCTCGTTTTCATATGTTTCGTTTACGCCTGGATAAAGACCTAAGATATGTCTTAGATCGGTTTCTTGTAATTCATAATCACCTTTTGTTTCAATGATTACGCCATCTTCTGGTCCATTCTTGATCATTAAGAAGTCAAGATATGGTACACATTTGCCTATCAATGTAGGTTTCTTATGTTGAAATAATACTTCTTTAACATCGAGTTCTGCTCGATTAATTAAATCTCTTCTCTCACCAATATGTATCTCCATGATATCGTCATTACCAGCTGCAAATCTATGTTGATCAGGAATATCAAAGATGTTTAGGTGTTGTTCTAGTGTCAATGGTTCTCTATCTGTAACATTACCACCGACATCCCAAACTACAACTGGTTTATCCCATGCTTCAAGATACATCAATGAATAGATACGAGACATACCTGGATGAAAAAGTATATTATTATTCGTAACTTTACATTGCACTGTAGAGTAAAGTCCTTCTGTTCTTTCTTGCGCTATCAACCACATCATTTTACAACAATGAAAAGACCAGTTCTTTGCTTGAGGTCCCATTTCTTGTGGCATTGTAATGCCTGTTTTAATATCTTCAATTAGAAACTCGACATGTTTATCAATTGTTTCCATTCTATAATGTCTATCAAAGAATGATACTTGATCTTTAATTTCACCTAATGTAAAGAGATATGGTTTTGCTTTATTATTGTAGATGTATTCCCAATGTAATTTGAATTCAGTATATTCTTCTTTACTATTATCAAAGTTATAATGTTGTAGTTTTTCGTATTCGATCTTAGCAGCTTCTGCTATACTTGGTTTAGTTAAACGCATTTAAAAACTCCTCAACTCTCTTTAAGTCTTGTACTGTATCTACGGAAAGACCTTCATCTTCTACTTCTACCATGAGAACATCAAATCCATTTTCTACAAATCTTAACATCTCTACTGATTCTGCTCTCTCTAAAGGCCCGATATCGAGTTTTGGAAATCTTTCTAAAGACTCTCTACTAAAACAATATAGACCTAGTTGTTGTTTAAATACTGGTTCTTCTTTCTGTACAAATGGTATTGGTAAACGAGAATAGTATTGTGCCATTTGTAATTTGTTCTTGACTACTTTAACAACATTCGTATCATGTTGTTTATATGTGTCTTTGACTTTGACATAGGCATTAGATACGCCGATATGATCTTTATGTGCATCGACTAGAGTATCTATAGCATCTGGATTAATTAGAGGTTCGTCTCCTTGAATGTTCACAAATCTTGCACCATCTACCATTGATACAGCACTTGCACATCTATCTGTTCCTGTGAAACATTCATCTTCAACTACAATGCATCGTATTTCATTTCTAGCACAATACTCATTGATTCTTTGATCATCGGTCAGAACAACAACTGTATCAAGTGATTTTGCCATGAGACAACGATCATATACACGGCGAACCATTGGTATGCCGTTAATTAACGCTAAGGGTTTTCCTTCGAATCGAGTCGATGACCATCTCGCAGGTATAAAACCTACGGTAAGATTACTTGACTTATCTGGTCCACTGAGACTTCGCATTTCACTTGTCCATATCCATAATTTGCATGTATAAAATCTACGCCTGCTCTCTGAGCACATTCGTAATCACTTTGCATATCGCCGATGTAAACTGTATCTATCGGATCAACATTACAAAATGCCATAGTATATAGTAGTTGATCAGGTGAAGGTTTGCCTCGTAAACCTTGTTTTGGGGCACAAACCCAATCAAAGTCTGGTAACTTTTCACCATCTAACATTAATGATGCAAGAACATGTTTAACTCTTGCCATATCTTTTGATGTACAGATTGCAATTTTACAACCTGCCTCTTTGAGTGCATTGAGTGTTTCAATAACACCTGGATAAATCTTAACATTATCAAGACTCATTGTAGAAGCCTCATCATAAGTGTTTTTGATTTTTTGTTGATCTTCTTTTATACCTAATTCGTCTAAGATATCAAAGAAAGGTTTACCAATATGTTTGGCATATTCTGAAAAGGGTATCTCAATATTGTGATTGAGTTTTACAACACCCCAACTAATTTCCATGTTGGGTAGAGAATCGATGATAACACCATCGAGGTCAAACGCATATAATTTTTTCATTTTTTAGGAAGTATTTCCTCCTCCGTTAGTATTCTAAACTTCATTCTACGATCATCACAATACTCATTAGCTGCTTTGAACTTTGCTTGATTAACCAAATATGTGTTAACTTCGTTTAGAAACTTTTTAGTTTGTCTTTGAGGTTTCTTAGGTGGAAACAACTGTTTCTTCGGTTTCACTTCTATGATCTCACGGACAACCTGTTTTTCTTTATTGGTATATTTTACATAAAAATCGGGGAAATATCTATGCACTTTTCGATCTAAAGGCGATCTATATGGTATTATAAGCTCTTCAGACCCCCATTCTATGATGGCAGGATTGTTGTCGCACCACACCATAAATCGTCTTTCTAAGAGAGATCGATAAACAATTCGTGTGGGGTCACCTTTGTATTTCTTATAGTTCTTTGGTTTGAACCTACCGCTATATGGTTTTTTCGACATAAATAATAAATAGTTAACTAATGGTATTTATAACTCATGGCATACATCGATAAACTCATAGGAAAATTCAACAAAGCACAGAACGCTATCAACTCTATCAAAGGAGTAGCAGCCAAAATTCAGTCAGTCAATTACAATACTGCATTAGATGAATTAGGCGAAGCGAAAGCAGAAGCAGAAAAACTCATAAAAGAGAGACGAGCATCTCTTGAAAAATCACTTGGTGCCAAAAATAGAAAAGCATCTGGATATTTGAAACAAACTCCAGCAGGACAAGATGTTGAATTAGTTTATCCTTTACATGATGATCTAGCAAACTATCTAGTATTCGATATTAGAGGGCGAAGAGTTAGAAGTACAGAGGGAGAAGGTGGTCAAACAGAACCCAATTCTATTGCATTGTATGTACCAGACGGTATAGTATCATCAGCAAATGTAGAGTATCAAACAAAAGGCATCTCACCAATGAATCGTGCATTAGCAGACCTCGCTAAAACATTCAAAGATGGTGGTGGTGATCTTGGTGAAAAAGGTATGGCCGCTGGTAAACAACTTGCAGGTGCGGCTATCAATTCTATGTTAGACGGTCTTACAGGTGGTCTAACAAACTTGGCAGCTGGTGTTGCAGTAAACCCATTAGAAGAACAAACACTATCAGGTATTCCTTTTAGATCATGGAGTTTATCTTTTGAATTCCATCCTAGATCGGAAGACGAAGCAAGATTGGTCAATAGAATCATTCATACATTTAGAACATCAATGTTACCTGATACATTCTCAGGTGATCTAGGAACTGTATTCTCAGGAAAGAAAATGTCAGACAAAGAATCAGTTGTAAAAGGTAACTTCTTTAACTATCCAAATATATTTGATATCTACTTTGACGGACCTATTGCAGGTAAAATCGATGGTTTCTTACCAGCAGTTTTAACATCGTGTGAAGTTGATCATACAGGTGGCGCTAAGTTCGCTACTTACTATGATGGACAACCAACAAAAACATCTATGACTCTAGAGTTCTTAGAAATCAGAATTCTTACTCAACAAAATTACAAAGCAATTTCAGCTATTGATGAAGAAGGTAATCCAAGAGGCAACGATGAAAGAAGAAATGCATTATCAGATGGTGGGGGTAGTATCTTAGATACTGCTTCAAGAACTAACTCATTTGGTAGTGAAGAATTAAATAATAGAGCAGAGGGTCCGCCTCCATCAGGATAAAAATATGGCAAAAGAATTTTTCAAAAACTTTCCAGAGATAAAGTACAAACTAGATGATGGTCGAGTAATCTTTATCAAAGACTTTTTTAGAAAGTCTAAGATAGAACAACAAGCCGTAGAGAGTATCGTTGACTATACATTCTATGAAATACAAAATGGTGAAAGACCAGATATCGTTGCAACAAAATTATATGGTAATCCAGATTTACATTGGACATTTTTTCTCGTAAACGAATTAGAGAACTATTACGATTGGCATATGGATCAAGAAACATTTAGAAAATATCTTGATAAAAAATATCATGGACAATATCTTGTCTTTGATCAAAGCACAGATGTAGTATCGTCATCACAAAAGTTTCTTTTAGGAGAAAAGATAACAAGTATATCAGGAGAGGGTCGTATCATAGAAGTAGACCCTACTCACAAAAGAATAGGTGTAGATGTAATAAAACCATTTGTAGCAAACGAAAATGTATCAACTGCATCAAGAGGTACAAATCAAGTTATCGATGGTGTTGATACTTTTATACCAACAATAACTAAAATGCCAGCGCAAATTAAAAATAGAATCGATGGTACATATGAGTATAAAAAAGGTAACATTAGAAGAAACTCAACTGCAACAGGATTTTCTGAAGTAACATTTTTAGACCACGAATTAGAAGAGAACGAAAAAAAGAGAAAGATCAAAGTCATTAGACCCGAATTGATTGACGGTATAGTCAGACGATTCGAGAAGATAATGTTATCATGAGTGAAGGAAATTTCAAAGCGGGTGAAGTCGCCTTAGACTCCGTCACCCTTGTCAATCAGGAAGGTGAGGTTATAGATTTAACCAATCTTGCTGTGTCTATTGACATCTTTGAAGGCATCGATAATCCATTTTTATCTGGTCGTATATCCATATTAGATGGTATGGGTATATTCAGAAAATATAAAATCTTCGGTCAAGAACATATCACAATTAGATACAGAACAAAACAAGGTGTAGGCGAATTTACAGAGGGTGACTTTGCAGTAGAAAAGGCATTTAGAGTATATAAGATTACTGATATGTTAAATCATGACAGTAGATATACATATGTACTTCATATATGTGAACCAAAATTATTTACAGTTACGCAAACTAGACTATCAAAAGTTTTGCGTGGCTCATATTCCGAAATACTTTTACAAACACTTCTTAAAGATGCACAATTTGAAAAACTTCCTGAAAATAATGGCATAGAATTTTGGGAAGAATCATTACCAGAAAATCAACAGTTAGTTTGTCCAAATTGGACAGTCAGAAAGTTAATAGATTATATTAAACAAAACGCAAACTTAGGAGAAAATGCAGTATATAAAAATAGTATGTTCTTTTACCAATCTTTAGTTGGTGGTTTTAGATTCATGTCACTGAACAAAATGATAAGTGGTGATATGGATTTTGTTTTACCATTTTCATCTGAACCTAGAAATCAAAAAATAGAATCAGAGAATGTTGATGTTGATGACCCAACAGATGGTATCAATACACAAATTTTAAATTTTGAAATACAAAAGAAAGGTGATACTTTACACGGTATGACAACAGGTGCATATGCATCTAGACTTAAGACATATGACCCAATCAGAAAATTAGAAAAAGATGTTGTCTTTGATCTAGGCGAAAACTACGACAAGAAAGGTAAGAATCACATGAGTGGTTTTCCTACAGTTAGATTGAATGATGATATTATTGTACATCAAGCAGAAGAGGTGTTGACTGCTGAAGAAGATATAACATACAGTGAGATCGGTGCAGAACAACCTATGAATAAGATATTTGATGCTAAACATATCTATAGGGTAAATCATACAAACGCATTTTCTGATTCTGCTATACTAAATGATACAAGTCAATTCATAGGTAACGAATATCTAGATTCAGGACTATTAGAAAGAAATAGTATGTTACATCATCTCAGTTCTCATGTATATAAAGTTACAATACCGATCAGATCGGATTTATCTGCTGGTATGGTCGTAACTCTAAGATTGCCAGGTGGTGCAACAGAACAAAACGAAGTAGATGAACTAGATGATCAAAGATTTTTAATTACAAAGATACATCACATAGTATCACCATTATCAGGAGATGGCACTATGGTTCTTCAATGTGTAAAAGAGAGTCTTGCAGGTTTAATTAAAGAGCAAGAAGCATTGAAAGACTATGAGGGGCCAACAGGACCAAATGACTAATTGGTATTACGGCATAGTAGAAGATCGAAACGATCCATTGAGAGTGGGTCGTGTTAGAGTTCGTGTACATGGTGTTCATACAGATAACAAACAATTTATCTCTACACCAGATTTGCCATGGTCTCAAGTTGTCATGCCATCATCAAGTGCATCATTATCTGGATTTGGACATTCACATGGACTTGTAGAAGGCACTAGTGTCTTTGGAATGTATCGAGATGACGATATGCAAGACTTTATTGTCTTTGGTTCTATTATGGGTATATCTCAAAAGGGATATAAAGAAACACCTTCTGGTGAAATAGTTAATAGATCGGTCGATGCAGGTTTCAATGACCCACGAAGAGCAACTGCAAGTGAATACGATGGTACACTTGATGGTCTCAACCCACCAACAGGCAAAAGACCAAACTCATTATCGTTAGCACTTGATACATCACCACAATTGCCAGAATCAATCGAACTCAAGTATGATGGCACAGAGAACACGATTACAGAACCAACTTCTAAGACAACGCCTTATTATCCACTATCTGATTACTATGATGAATCCGATCTCAATAGATTTGCAAGAGCTGGTGGTGTTTATGATATTAGAGATAATTTACCAGAGGGATTCAAACTT
>MDTE01129195.1_pt1 | contig 23368 bp, 40 predicted proteins | sample 811231 | NCBI WGS metagenome assembly MDTE01 (sample SAMN05326651, study PRJNA326480) | marine metagenome | isolation source: seawater | place: Indian Ocean: Red Sea | collected 2010 | reverse complement strand
GTGACGCGGACCTTCGATGCTCTTTTCGCGCCGTAGGGTTCCCGCAGCTCCCTGAAAAACAGGGGGGGAACGGCCTCCCTGGGCGCTGGCTGGTCTTGGTTACTCATACCCCTACCCCCCACGACCGATTGACTCCCCGCGTATCGATATGAACGAACGCATGATAACGCCCGATCCCTCCCTTAAATGCTCCCCCGTTGCGTAACTCCATCGCCGCAAGCCATAGCTCGTCGACGTTGCCCCGGGGAATGATGTCGAGCGCTTCGTTGCGTAGGTGGGCGGACCTGGACGCGCCCCCGACTTGCCGATTGTAGGCTGCGCTGCGATATGCGCTTGTGATGGTGAGAGGGTAGCCGAGTCGCTCTCGCAGCATATCGGCGACCCACAGGGTCGGGACGATTCGAGGAAACAGTTCAGGAGGCGGAAGGGAGTTCGTAACGTCTCCCCGCTTGCGCTCTCCCTGTTTTAACAGCTCGGACGGACTGAAATGCCGGAGCTGGAGTCCCTGTAAAAAATTGCGGTATTCGTTCATACTAATTGCAGATTTTTTCGATCGCTTGGATCTCAAACTTGTGAAGCGCATCCTGGTCCAGGCAATACCCCATGCCATGCTCGAGGTCGCGAAGGTTCCGCCCTCGGATGAGTTCGTTCTTCGTTGCATATCCTTTGATCTCGACTCGGTTCCTTTCGACGATGCAGAGAACATAGATCTCGACATCGGGATTCACTTTGCGAGAGGCGAGCAGCCGCCCCATCTGATGCGAGGTCGACTTTATGTCATAAGCGTAACCCTTCAAGATCCCGTCAGGACTCCCACTCCGGGGAACCAGGCCCAGGTCGGGAAACGTGTTAAACCTCTTTGCGAAAGCGTATTCCGCCTTGATCCCCATCACATCGGCCTCGCTTCCGTCCTGCTTTCCGATCTTTGCGTCTACCACTCCGGCGCTTCGGGCAACAAGCGACCGGAGTCTGCCGAGTTGCTCGCAGATCAAGATTTCGTCCGGTTCGAGTGTTACGGTCATTCGTTAGGTCTTAAAATTTTCCAGGCTAGTGCTGCGCACTGGGGGACCTGTCCGTTTCCGATGCACTTGAGTCTGTCGACCCGGTGAGGAATCCCCTTTCCCACTCGCGAAAGACCTCCCTGGGCAGCGGTTCCATTGATGTCCACGCGATCGGCCAGTTCATCAGGTAAGCCTCGACCCAGGTCGGATTCAGTTGGCCAGCAGGCTGAGCGTTTTCTTCCGTAAACACTTTGCGAGCTAACTGATCGTCCCGCTTCCTCACACTCCCGTCCGGATTCACTCCCTCCTTGCTCATTCCGGGACTGTCCTTCCAATCCCGTGCGCTGGGAGTCGGCCACATCTTTACTGGTGCCGCAGCAATTCCCCGGAGATTCCCTTGATTCCACTCCCTCTTTGCGCTTTTTATCGTCGATGGGTTCCAGGAATCGGCACAAGTCGGAGTCGGAAACATCTTCCTGCAACTCGGGTGCTTCCTCATCGAAGGGCTTAACTGGTTTGCCGTTGCTGTCGGAGTTGCCAACAATCCAGATCCTGTCCCGCTTATGAGGGGCGGCAACGTGATGCGCTCCCAGCACCGCCCACCGACTGTCATACCCCAGCGAGGTAAGGTCAGCGAGGACTCTGGCAAGTCCTCTTCCCACAAGCATTGGGCTGTTTTCCACGAAGACGAATCGGGGTTGTACTTCACCAACAATTCTCGCCATGTGTCCCCACATACCGGATCGCTCTCCATCGATTCCTGCTCCCTTACCGGCGGCGCTGATGTCCTGGCAGGGAAAGCCTCCAGAAATGACATCAACGCGGCCTGTCCACGGTCGTCCGTCAAAGGTCTGAACGTCGTCCCAGATCGGGAAAGGCGGCAGGCAGCCATCGTTCTGTCGTTGCACCAGGACGGAGGCTGCGTAGGCGTCCCATTCCACAGCGCACACGGTTCGCCATCCAAGGAGATGCCCTCCGAGAATTCCTCCACCAGCGCCTGCGAATAGAGCCAACTCATTCATTTAGCCCTCGTTACGTTCGCGCAGATCTTCCACATCGGGAGACGCCGCGCTTTACCTGACGACGGATCCTTCACGACCTCGCCGGGGAGCAGTTTGTTAATCGAAAGCTCCAGCCAAGACCCCCCAATCGGGCGGGGATCCCTCCCCTCCTGCGAGTGCCAAGACGGTTTCGGACCCTCCGGCGACCAGTCGTGGCGATAGGTGGAGGTCGAGAAGTGAATCTGCTCGTCGCGGTAGATCCGGCCAGTCCTTTCGTTCAGCCTCTCCCTGGCGACCGTCGTCTGCCATTCGTTGTGACCTCCCCCCGTAATGACGACCGCGGCCTCAGGGAGAACTGCCCCCCTCCGTAATGCCCCGGCGACTCCCTTCGCGGCCCCTCCGACCTTTGCGTTATCGTGGAAAAGCCAGATTGGGATCGAGACCTTCGTCGTCGATGTGACATACATCCGGCAAATTAGCCAAGTTCCGATCCCCGTCGTGATTACTGGCGACCCTTCCTGGCGGAGCCTCTCGGCAGTCCGAGAGATCAGGTCAGTATCGCAGTGCTTCATTATGGACAGTTCGTGATTCCCCCGCCCCATCAGGGCGATATTCCGGGCGTATGGCGCGGCAAAGGTCGCGTATCCGTTCACCAGTCGGTCCAGGTAGTCCGGGCCGACGAACTCTTGCCGGACGCCTTCGGGAGTTCGCCTCGGGTCGTATCTCCCCCCGCAAGCGTCAAAAGTATCCCCCATCTTCAGGATCGGAGCGCCTTCGTCGACCGCTTGCTGCATATGGCGGGCGATCATATCAACATCGGAGCGGGCGGAGTCGAAATGCTCGCAAAACTGGACGAGAGCGCGTCGAGTCCCTCCCTCCCCTACCGGGTCAGGCCAGGTAATCAGCGGAACCTTGCCGCGTTTCGAGAGCTTAAAGAGTGGATCCATTCGTCCGGTTCAGGTTTCTAGGTTTCCCTCGGGCCTTGAATCGGCGAAGGAAACTCTCCCAGGCGGGAAAAAAGATCTCATCCATGCATCGGACGATTGCTTCCTCCTCGTAATTCTCCAGCGACGAGAGACCGGAGAAGGCCAGGGCGGCGTGGATCATTTCATGTCTGATCGTCGAGCGCGCAACCGAGGGGCGGAGGCTCTTGTCGATGACAATCACTCGTCGTTCGTGGCTGTAATATCCGAAGTTGTCGTCGTCGCTGAGGTCCTCCCGGAGAATTTTCACGGGAACTCCTGCAACTTTTACGGACTTCGGGATATGCATTTAATACTCGCCGCGACTCTCTCGCTCGATCTGCTGGGCGATATGCTCGATCGACGGCTTCCGCTTCATGCCCCTGATCCGTTGCCCCTGGCGGGCGTCGGCATTGACCGAGTCTCGGAAACTTTGCGGCGACTGTCCGCGCTTCCGGAGAAAGTCGTCCATCTTGTCCCGCATCTGCTTAGTTCTTATTACGGGCATGACTAGAAAGGGATTTCGTCCATCTTCTCGATTTTCTCCTCCCTAGTTTCCTCCTTCGGTTTTGCCTCCACGACAATCGGCCTTGCCTCGGGCCTTTGCGGACTGTCCTCGCTGGATCTAGGGAAGAACTCGATCCGGTTTCCGATCACTTCGAGTCTCGACCGGGCCGCGCCTGTCTCCTTGTCCTCCCACTCGCTCACCTCCAGGCGACCGCGAACGTATAAGGGCTTTCCTTTCCGGCAATACTCCTCGACGACCTCGGCGGTTCGGTCGAAGAAGGTGACGTCCATAAACGTCGCCTGGTCCTCCAGTTCGCCGCTCGCGTTCTTTCGTTTCCGGTTCACGGCCAGTCTGATCTTGCAGATGGCCACGCCCGACTTCGATCGGGTCGTCTCCGGGTCTCGGGTTAGCCTTCCGGCCAGGGTCACTTCATTGATATTCATGCTTTCTCTCTCGTTTTTCGATTCTTCCGGTCGCCCGCATTGATCCCACGACCTCGGAAAGCGCACGGCTCGCCTCGTTTGCGCTGACTAACTGACAGTCCCCTTTCTGCTCGGCGAAGTTGTCGAGGTTCGCGAGAACCTCCTGCCAGATCGCGTCGCATCGCCTCGGATGCCCGGAAACTTGCTCGGACACGATCGAGACCGCGTCGGACAGATCGCTATCGCGATCGGAAAGCCACTCTCTCGCGTTCTGGTAGCCTCCAGCCCTCCGGAGGTATGAGAGCAGCTTGGCGACCTTTGTTGGACTTCTCCGGCCATCCTCGCAGCAACTGGCCGCGCTTATTATCTCAGAGGTTACTAGCGAAGCGATTTGTGCGTCGTTCATAATTCCAAAGTCTTTTTCGGTTTTGTATCGACTGCCTTGGTGACAGGCTTCGCCCCGTTCGCCTCTCGCCTCTTTCGCTCGGCCTCGTTATTGCGCCAGTGGAGCGCGAACCCTCGAAGATCGTTCCTCCAGTCCTCGATCTCGACCTGGATCCCCCCTTTTACCTTCGTCCAGTTAATCGACGAGCGATCGGCATGATAGGCGATCGCGCAATCATCCGAGCATGGAACCTCCCGGGCGAACTCCCTGACCGACTCTAGGGTCGGGACCATTGGCCCGGACCGATCCTCCTCTCCCTCTCCGTTTCCTATTCCTTCTCCGTTTCCTTTTCCGTTTCCTTTTCCTTTTCCTTTTCCTGTAACCTTCGGAAAGGTTACCGATTGGTTATCGTTACCCTTTTCATAACCTTCGGTTAGGTTATCGGGTAACCTATGTGATAGGTTATACTTTTCGAGGGAGGCAAAGACGGGTTTATGCGCCGCGCATTGCCTGGAGAGGCGCGGATATTGGAACGCGACGAACTTCGGAATAAAGATGTGATCCTCGCCGATCCTTTCGATCCTGCTCTCGATCTCGACGATATGGGGAATAACGCTTTCCCCGATCTGAAAGGTCGCCAGATCCCAATCCGGATTGATTACTCCGGCATTATCGCAGTTATCGAGAATCCACTGCCAGAGTAACTTAGCGGTCGGGCTAAGTTGCCGATACCAAGGGTCGGCCCACTTCTCGGTATCTGTAAACCGCTTTTTCATGCGGCGTCGCCTTCGGTAGTCTTGCCGAGAATCCGGGCGACCTCAGAGACCAGGATTATGTTCTCCCCGTATCCGTCGATTACGGTGATCTTCCCCTGTTTCCTTAGTCTGTGACACTTGCTCTCGCTCCATCCGACGAGGTCCAGAAACTCCCTTTGGGTGATACAGACCCGGGTTCCCGCGACTCTCTGGAGTTCCTCCACTGTATCCGGGACGGCTTTTTGTGCGTTTGCGTTCATCTTTTTAAGGCGTGGCGAACCAGACCGCGGCCCGGTTTCCTGTTCGTGTTTTCCGCGTAATCCTTTTTCCGTTATGCTCTCTTCGCTCGATGATTCCTTGACGGTTCAGCTCCGTAAACCTGCCCGAGATCCTGTTTGCTTCAGCCCCCCACTTCTCCGCCAGGTCGTCGACAGTAAGTCCGCGAAGCCCCGAGGCCCGGATCTCCAGGTAGACCTTGTTCCGTTGGCTTGCGGCGCTCCCTTTCCGCGACGCCTGGGCGGCGGAGCTTTCCTCGTTTCCCCCGTGTTTTCGGGCCGTTATGTCGTGGAATCCCAATTGCATTACATTTCCCAAGTTTTGATCTGTTTCCTGATCCAGAGAGTTTGCGCAAGCCGTAGAATCGCCTGATCCTCGTCGTCCCCGATTGCCGAAACATTTCCCGAAACCGCCTTGTATTTCCCTTCTTCGCTCTCCAGCGCGAACGACTTGACCGCGTTATTCCGGATCCACTTCTGGCGCGGGGAGAGGGTCTCCTCCATGTCGGGAAACATCTCGGTCATTTTAGCAAAGTGGACGAGGTTTCCGGGTCGTTTAGCGCCCTAAATACGAAAGGGACCAGGACGGTCGAAAGGAGCAGGGTCATGACGAACAGCACGACCGCGGCGACCTCTCGCCAGGGGAGCTTGTCGTCTGATGTCGGTGACTTTCTGAGGGGAAGCCAGAGAGCGAGCGTACAGGAAAAGAGAATCCCGACACTAATCGACCATCCGATTACTTCTGCGATCGCTGGTGTCATCTTCTCACAAATAGGTTGTATACATACCGGGCGATCTCCGCCGCGGCCTCGGTTGAGTTCCGGACGACGACCGCGTGGCCTTGGTAGCGGGCAAAAAAGTCCTTTTGCGCCTGGGTCAGTCGCCCCTTCTCTCCCTTGATCTCCATCGGGATCGTGAAGCCCTTCCACCCGACCAGGATGTCGGTCATTCCGTTACCGTGGCCGGACAAGTTCTCGACGGACGCTTCCGGCATTGCCTCCCGCAATTCCTTAACGAGTTGCGACTGGTTAGCGTCGACTTTCTTCGCGTAGCTCATGCTGACTCCTCCATGTCGAACTTTATGTCGTCATCGCACAGCTCCCTATACTCTGGGATCTTGCAGAGTTCTTTGTGCAGGAGCCTAACGTCTACCTCCTCGCGCAAGGCAATGTGCCAAACATTCAGAAAAAGGCTCAGGGGTTTAACTAAGCTGTTTTCTTTAGCCCCTACAAACTCGTCGCCGAAGCGAAGCCAAAAGCTCCCTTTTCTTAATCTATCAGGGTAGCTTCTCACGTTCACATACCCCGCGTCTCCATTTTCAAAATAGTCCATGGGAGTCCACGCGATCATGGCGTCCTCTAAGGGAATGTCTTCATTTGACTCCTTCTCGCTCATTCGCTTTCGTTTTCTGATTTTGCCTTTAAGACCCGGTCCAGGTCGTGAATGGTCAGGCCCATTTCCAGAAACAGGTGGACCGCCGCCTTTGTCTCGTCCGGGGCCGCTTCCCATAGCTCTCCGACTTCCTCCTTAGTCGTCGGGATCCTTGGTTTCGGTTCTTCTTCGTTTTCTTGGCTCATGCTGCTTCGTCCTCGTCGTAAATTTGCGCGTAGCCAGGAGGGGCCAGCACGGTCTCGGAATGCAGGAATGGACTCTCGAATCGGTTCGCCTGGATACATTCGAGAAACTCCGGCATTCGTTTAGAAATGACATGACGCCCGATCTCTATCCACTCGGGGAGAAGCTCGGTAACCCGGACCTCGAAAGGCGCTTTTGACGACTGCCAGATGATTTTCCAGCGATTACGTCGGTCGTCGTTTAGCTTGTTCCAGATGTTAAGATAAAGCGCCGCTTGAATGTGATACCCCCACTTGTAAATCGCTCGGTTCAGTTCCCCGTCGTCGTGGATATTTGCGGCGGTCGTTTTCAGGTCCGCGATGCAGTCGTCGTGATCCAGATGATGGGGAAGAACGTCAAGAAGCGCCTTGTATGGGACGCCATGATCGGGACGGTAAACAAGTCCGACTTGGTAGTCGGCCCCCGAAAGGATCTCGCTTGCCGCTGGAGTGTTCCTTAGCCGAGTGACTGCTTCAAATGCGTCGTTCTGCTGGTCATTTGTAATGATCGTTTTACCGAGGCTTTCCTGCTCCGCCTTCCATGCTTTTCCCGCCTTGCTTCCAAACGTCCCAGCACTCGTCAAATCATTGCAAAGCGATTTAGAAATGAACTCGGAATCGAAATGGTTTGGGGTAAATAGAAGGCAATCGACCAAGCTTCCCCATGCGAGACTCGACGAGCGGTAGACCTTCTTCGTAAGAAGCGACTCCGGACCGTCCGCCAGAAACCGCTTAAAGAGCGAACAGCTAATCGGACCCGACTTCGGCTCGGACGGGTTAAACTCCCACGCGTGGTAGTCAGCGGGCGCGATGCCCTTGTGGACTCCTTGCTCTAACATCATAGAATTTCGGACGGTTCTCCGGTTTCGGGGTTTACGTCGACGACCCGGATGCAGGGCTTGCCCTTGAATCGTCCCGGGTTCTCCACGATAGATCGTTCCAGCGTGACCTTCTTCCCTTTCCACTTCGCGATTTCGTTCCCGTAAAGTCGCCGGAGGATCCTGGCGTTCGTTTTGTTGAGTGGCCACTCCTTGTCGGTATGAGTAAACCGCATGATGTTTGTCTCGATTGGCCTTCCGTTAATCCCGAGGTCGGTCTTCTCCGGTTTGCGGACGAGTTTGATCGTCACGGTTACGGGTTTGCCGACTTCCAAGTCCTCCGCCTCCAGCCATCCCGGCCAGTCTCCCGATACTGTTTCCGCCTCAATCATGCTGCTTCCTCCTCGCCCGCCCCACTGGCTTCGTTCCGTTGTGCGCCGCAATCGTCGCCGAGCGGGACGGGCTTAGTTAGGGTAAACCCGGCCTCGGCAAAGTCCTCCGGGGAGAGTTCCGGGATGAGTCGCCAGTAGGTCGGGAAATCGAGGGAGGAGCAGCCTTCCGCGATGAGACGGACACCGTCTCGATCGACTATGAATTGCGGAAGGCCGCTCCCATTTTGCATAGCCACATCATGCTGCAAAGAGGATCCCAGATCACGGGAGGTTGTCCGGCTTGCTGCGTTCGACTCATATGGTCGGGTTCGGGCCTCGTCGTGATCCGGGAAAGAATCAAAAGGGTTCGGCGTCGAAGCGATGCGACCTGGATCAGGGTCACTGCTCGGGGCGTATGAGTTGCCGCAAATAAAAACAAGCGATGGCCATCCGGTAAGGATCAATCCGACGAGATGAACGGCGGAAGAAATGGCCGCGATCGGCAACGGGAAATACATCCATGACGCCGCGAAAAGCATCGGCCAGATCCCGAAACTAGCGGCAAGGATGACCAGGGCGTGGGAGGTTGTCCGGGGAAGCATTTCACCCTTGGACGTATATCTGTTAGATTTACGCCGCAAACAATTTGTGACGAAATCTTCCGCCCTTATTCATATCTGTTCACTTTCGTTCAGCTCCCCTAAAGAGGTATTATGACGAAAGGTGAACAGAAGTGATTCAAGGTGAGCAAAGATGGGAAAAGAGGATTGCAAGTCGCAAGACTTCTGGCATTTCCTGTCTCGCACCCATGCCAAAGAAACCTGTTTCTTTAAGAATGAACGCGAAGGTCCACGCCGCGGCGAAGCGCCGAGCAAAGGATCTTGGGATGAACAGTCTCGCGGACTACGTCGAGGCGCTGATTAGCCACGACCTGGCTAATGGCTTCGATATTCAAGTTACATACCGAGCCGGAAGTCGACCGGATCACAAGGCGCTAAACCCGCGCAAGAAATCTACGGACTCGGTCGGGATGCTGGCAAAGAAGGGAAAAAAGAAGCGAGTCTCCCACTGATCAGGAAGACGCTTCCAGGCTCGTGTGGAGGTCGAAAACGACCTGAGGAGTAACTTCGCGAAGAAGGCAAAGCATCGTTTCCTCATCCACGCTTGAAAAGATCCTGGCGGAAACTTGCCGACTGTTGAGCCTTTCAACTTCCAGTGCGATTTTTATTTTTTCCCGCCCGACAATTTTCGCAGTAGCCTTGCTGTTTAGCTTGCGTTGGAATTTTGGAGCGGAATCACGGGTCGCAGGTTGTCTTTTTTCGCGACGAATCCGGCGAACTTGCTTTCGCCCTTCATGCATGACGACGAAGCAACTCGCCTCGTCAGCTTCCCGATTCTTCTCCTCGTCCAGGTGGTCAATAAAATCCAAAAACTCTGCCAGATCAGTGTTCTCGGAATGCTCGGCGGAGATCCGCAAGAGTTGCACGACAGCCTTTGCTGATGGATTCATTTGTTTAAATCTTTATGGGGGAACCCTCCACGGGTCAACACCGAGACGCGAAGTAACTTGATATGATTACGAAATGTAACCTTTGCGTAATACGCTCGGACCTTTTTAGATTAGGACAGTTTTTCCAGAGGACGGCTACTACAGACCTTCCCGCCCTTTGTAACCGATCCGCGCTTTCCGCATAATCCTTGCAATAAATCGCCCGCGACTCTCTTCTCCCCGCTCGGAATCGATCTTGTCCCAGTCCTTGCGCGGCATCGAGACCGACGCGGTAACGACCTTCTCGCCAGGAGTCAGGGGTTTCCTCCCCGCCCCCGCTCTCGGTCCGCCGTGCTGGTTCTTCTCTTCCACTCGGGGGGAAACTAAGTGCAACCCGGTTGAATGATCAACAAGCAATTAGGCCCGGACGCAAAAAGGCCCCTCCGAGAAGGGGCCTTTCGAGTCCGGTTCAGGAAAACCCTAAAACCTAGATTCAGCCTGGGCAAGTTCGGCAAAAGATGCAGGAGTCGCGCCCTGCTTCGCGATATATCCCTGTTCTTCGTCAAAAGAAACGACATCGGCAAGATCATACCATCGGTCTTTTCCGTCGACCGTTATCCTGCAATAGTGATCGATTACGCTCTGGCTTTCAAATGTAAGAGCAAAGTCCAGCGCGTCCGACTCTGACTCGAACTCATACCATTCGTTAAACGGCGACGATCCGCTCGTAACGGAATGGTAATAGTGGTCGCCGTTTTGATTAAACCAGGTCGGCTCAGACGCTTGCTGTTTGTAGTTAAGTAAATCGCTCATCCTCTCAGGCGGTTAGTAACACTCGGCAAGTTGCACGGCCTCGATCAGATCGTCGACCATCTTTTTCTGCTCCGGCTCGGGCGCTTGATACCCGGCCAAGGCTTTTTCGATCACGCCGAAATACTGTTCCCTATCCTCGAAAACGTCGGCCATAAAGTCGGCAAGATCCTCGACCTCGGGGCTAACCTCCTTCTCCCTGGGCGATGGCGTCGCCAGAGTGAAGGCAGAGATTTCCAGCATGAAGCGGTTCCCGTCCTGGTCGGCTCGGTCCGCGAACTCGACAAGGCCCCAGGTTTGGCCGGGGATCGGTTCGCGGTAGGCGATAAGTCGGACGAGATCGTTAGTGTGATTAATCCGGAGAACGCTTCCGATCTCGAAGGGAAGCGAGTCGCGGAGCGTCCAGTTTCGGACGATGTCTTGTGGGGTAGCTTGGGCAGGGTCCATGATGTGGCTTTTATCCATGGCTGAATTATCCCCTCTCCCTCTTGATTTGTCAACAAGGATTCAAGTAGGCCATAAATGCACGGTTTAACACCGTAACACCCCCCAAAAACCTGTTACGCATGTAACGCCATACCGGGGCTTGTTACGTGTTACAGCGGATCGGGGCGGGGCGAGAGACTTTTAGAATCGCAACGCATCATCCGGATTCATAAGAGATCCCGCCACTACAGGATCTTGCTGGCATTGGCGCTCATATGGTCCTCGGTTACCTGGAGGTAGACCTCCATAACCGTCGAGACCCGGTCCCCCATCCAGTTCGCGACCGTGTTCACATCGACGCCCGAGGTAATGCAGAGAGTAGCGAAGAAGCTCCGGAGATCGTGGTGAGTGAGTTTTGGGCGGCCAAGATGCTCGCAGGTATCCGCTAGGTATTTCCGGATATTGCGATTAGGCATCACTCCCCCCTCGGGATCCGCCCCGTAAATTGCGGAAATTTCGTCCAGAACCTCCTGAAGCGGAGCGGATATATGGATACTCCGCCGACTGTTTGCAGTCTTTAGCTGTTCATTCAGGCCCCGGACCTCGATCTTTCCTTCCGAAATATGCTTCCAGAGCAGTCCCTGAGCCTCGCTCAGTCGAAGCCCGGAATAAGCCAGGAGGCGAGCCGTCAGCGCGGCCCCTTTCCCGGATCCAGCCTTTCCCCCCTTCGGGCGTTTCGAGAACAATTCACCCATCGTCTCGCAGATGCTGGCTAGTTCCTCCTTCGAGGGGAGAACCCTTTCCCGGCGCTTGACCTGATCCGGGACGATCCCCTCCAAGGGATTCGACTCGACCTGGTTCAGCATCTTCGCCCGGGCGTATGCCCCCTTGACCAGTTCCAGCATCTTTTTTCGCTGAGACGCCCCCTCGGGTTTCCCGTCCCGGATGCGGACCATGTTCGCGATCGGTTCGGCAAAGTCGGAACTCGTGAAGTGACTAATCGGGCGGTCTGGAAACATTTTCTTCGCCTTCTGCCTCTGTTCCTCATGCTCGCCGAGGGTTCGCGGGGAATAAGGTTTTGAGGCGGAACGCTTCTCATGCCTCCAGGCAATCGCCTGATCTATCGCCTCATGCAATGTCGGTTCCTTCCTCCGGTCCGCCTGGGCGGTCTTCCCGGTCTGGAGTTCTGCCAGTCGGCGCTGGGCCTCGCGGATCTTTTTTGTCCGGAGACTCCTGAAAGTCCGCTTGCGCCCTACGGTGATCCTCGCGTAGAACCTTCCGTCCCGCGTATACAGATTTGCGTGTCCCTTATGCTTAACAAACTTCCCACTTTTATCATTCATAGTCACTTGCGGTATACAAGTGGTATACAGGGAAATCAAGCTCGGGCTGTAAGTCGCTTATACTTAGGGATGGAGGGGTGGCAGAGTGGTCGATTGCACCGGTCTTGAAAGTTTGTTCCTCTCAATTTCACCTTCCGTCACTATTGCTCATTTAGCCTGTTTTTCAGGGGGCAAAAGGGCCTTCCGGGACGAAGGGTGACGAAGGGTGACGGGGCCTGAAAAGGTATGATTTCGACAAAAGTGGTAACAGTTGTGGTAACAGTTTGCCCGGTTATCGCGCTCGACTGCTACAACCAAATCCGGGGCTTTTTGGTTGTAATCGCCAGGGGCCAAAAAGGCAGATTCTGGCAGTGAGCTAAAACTAAACCGGAGGATTTAACGGATCGTCCGAATATTTAACGGAACGTCCGAATATTTAACGGATCGTCCACTTACTCGACACGTTCGCCCGACCTGTCGATTCTGCCCGCCTTAATCGACGCGACCGACGAACTCCGGCCCAGCGAAGTCGGCCCGAACCCGGGCGACTCCATTCCTGAGTCGATGCAAAAGAGCAAGATCCGAGAGAACCTCCCCCGCCTCCCCTCTTCGGTTCGAGATGGTAAACCAGCCATCGCGGGACCAGACCTCGGTCGTATATCCGACCTTCGGCGAGAGCGCCCGCCATTGGGCGACAAAGGTCGGGTTTCCTTGGTCCGAGGTTCCAAACGAAAGATACATCCTCGGAGGCCGGGGAAGCGCCCGGGAATCCACGGTTTTTTTGCCGAGCAGGTAGCGCGGCGGGTGCATCGCGATGGTCCCCCCTTTTCCGAGGACCTGGATGACCAGCATACTCGGGACCGCAATCCAGCCATAGTCGCCGCGACCGGAGAGATCCGTCCATTTTTCCCCGTTATAGCGGACCCGGAGGTATTGTGAATCGCTCCAGATCCAGACCACATCCCTCGGACCGAGTCCCGGGGAGTCGTGAAGATGGGTTTCCTCCAGGGTCATCTCGACCGGGAAGCCCCGGGAAACAAGGTTGAACCCCGGTTCCACGGTCTTGACCATCGGCCCGGTCAGGAGGTATCCGCCGAAGGCGAGCAGATAGTCGTTTTCCCGTGACGACTGGAAAAACACGCCCCCGTTCGGCTGGATAACGTGCCGGGAGTAGTCCTGGCGTCCGGCCCCGACCGCTCGCCATCCGTTATTAAAGTAGATTTGCAGCCAAGAGGACGGTTCCTTTAGCCAGATAATGTCCCCGTCCCGGCGCTCAGGGTTGTTCCAGACCAGTCCGGCCTCGTTTTCTTCCCCGAATAGCTGGCCGACCGTGTAGCCTAGCACGGACGATCCTGGTCGCCGGGAGACGTTGATTCCGAGCGGGACGACCTTCCCGCCTTCGATCAGCTCAGAATGGAATCCGAACGTATGGGAGCGCGATCCGCTTCCCATCAGCGGACCGCAAAGCAGGGAGAACCCCATCAGGATAAACAGGAGGCGGATAATACTTACGGCCTTTCCGTCGACAGTTGTTGCTTAACCTCCGTCATATCCTCCCGAAGAAACCGAAGCTCGGCCTTGATCTCGATCAGGTCGTCGCGTTGTTGCCTCATGCCGTCGTGGTAAGGAAGCGCCAGATGGTTTTTAATGCGCTCCTCCAACCGGACCCCCCACGCGATCCCGGCGACCGCGACCATGAACAGGGGAAGGTGACGCACTAGCCATCTCCCCCCCCTGTCATCCTGGCTGTCTTCTCCGGTCATCGGATTCCGTGATCTTGCGAACTCTTGCTGGCGTCCCGGGCGCTCGTCCCGAGAAGGACCGGGCCGATCGCCGTGAAAATGTAACCGACCCACAAGAGCGCGGGAGGGGTGACAAGGTCAAGGGCCTGAGAGGCCCCGAGAAGCGCGGCCCCGATCGAGGTCAGGAGACCTCCCACGGTGGTTTTCCAACTAACTGATAATGCGTTCATATTGTAAATACGTCAGATGATGTCGTGCTGGCACATGGAGACGAGGATCGCGAGGATCCAGGTCAGGAACCCGACGGCCCAGAGATGCCAGTCCTTGATCGTCACTTGTCCTCGGTGATGATCACCTTCGCCTCGCGGGCGACATCCAGCCACGCCCGGGCGGCATGAGCCGCGGCCTCGGCGTCGGCTGGAGTGATGTCGGTCGCGCAAGAGGAGAGAAGCGAAAGGCTTCCGATCGCGGAAAGGATGGTTTTCATTTTTAAGCCTTTCCGACCACGGTCACTTTTGCCGACACTCCGGTCGCGTTCAGGTCGAGAGTAACAACTTGGGAGGAAAGAGAGACTCCGCTCTCCCATACCCAAAGAGCCTTGTCCCCGGCCTTCGTCATCGTTTTCATTTCGGTAAAGTCCCCGTCGACAAACATTGCCCCGTCGACAAGTTGCTCGACGAGAATCGCATAACAGGTCGTCAGAGTACCGAGGTCCTTCCCCTCGAAGTCGACCCCATCGTCGACGACGGTCGGGCTTCCACTTGTGGACTTGTCCCCGGTCGCAAGGTAGATCGAGCAAACGTCGCTCGTCGTGGTGGCAGTTGCCTTGACGGAGAACACGGCGGTCGCGTCGGTGTAGGATTTTGTCGCCAGAGCCGCCCCAATGGCGACCGAGTTGGATACGTTAGTGCGCGTCGGAGTAGCTGTCCCGAGAAGGGATAGCTGGGCGCTTGCTTTGGTAATGGTCATTTTTGAATGATGGTTGTTGAATTATTGGATGTGCGTGTCGGAAAGTTCGTTCAGGTAAATCGGCCCGTTCACGATCTGGTCGGTAACGAAAACCTCGCCCCCGGAAACCTCGACCTTTGCGATTTCGTAATACAGGTAGCCTTGGCTGTAGATGTTAGTGGTGTCGGTCCCGCGGGTGGGCGCGGACGCTAGCCACTGAGTCCCGACGCCGGTCAGGTTATCGAGTCGGTAATTTCGCCAGTAGATATAATTGTAATATGCGTATCCCTGGGAATGCTGCGCGGTGTAGTAATACGCGTAAGCCCAGATCGAACCGTTGGAGGAGATCGTTAGCTCGGAGGATTCCGGGACGTTTACCGTCTCCGAGACGACGTTTGCTCCAGGCCCCTTCAGCCAGATCAGGTTTCCCTCGGCAACCTTGACCTTGTTCGATGCGGTCTTGTAGACCCGGAACTGGTGACGATCGATCGGGACCGCCAGGTTATCTTTGATAAATTGCTTCTTCACCTTGACCCCGGGCGTCTGGTCTTCCTCGGCGAGACTGGAGTCGGAATAGTAAACCTCGAAGGTGGCAAGTCGCTCGGCCTTCTCGTCGCGGTCGAGCGTTCCCGGTCCGGCGTCCTCAGCCGCGAAGACGATTCGTGCTTCATGCGTCGACCCTAGTTCGCGCCAGATCACCCATGCCTCGTAATCCCCGGAAGCGAGAAACTTCCTCGGGGGAGGATCGGAGTCGAGCGATTCCCCTTCGAGAGTGGGAATCAGTTCCACGGACTTCTGATCCGCGCCGACCTCGGTCGGTCTTGCGACCTGGAGGAAGCGGAGTCTTCCAAGTTCCATCCCGACCCCCGGGTCGAGGGCGTCGGTCTCGGTAAAGGTTGCGATCTGCGGGACAGGTTGGAACCCAAAGGGGAGTCGAAGCTGATTGTCCCGGTCCGGTTCGCGTTCTGACTGATAAAGCGCGATGACCGCTTGCCGCATCTTGTTCCATTGGCGGGCCTCCTCGGAATTATCCGATCGCGGTTTTATGTCCGGGATCCCGGTTATCCGTGCAATCGCCATCTTACTCTTCGCCCTCCAGTTCGCTCAGATCGTAATCGTAAAGGTAAGCAGGCTGAAATCCGCCGGGAGGGGAAAGTTCCCATGTCTGACTTTGCTGGACGACCGTCCCCTCCTGGGTCTGGTTCATCGAGATTTTAAGCCAGTTGAAGGTGCCATATTGCGGCATTGGCGGATTGCCTGGCGGGCGATTGTTCCCGTCGTATTCGATCAGTCCGAGCTTGTTCAGGTTGTAATCTCTCCACCCGGTCGCGCTACTTGTCTCCTCGGTCCATTGCAAGGTCGGGGCCTGGTAGGTTTTGATTCCCTGCTCCAGAATAATCTCCAGCCACTTGATTGTCGTCGGGTTCTCGATTGGATGCTCGATCGAGGCGTCGGTCGTGGAGATCACATATAAAACGTCGGGATCCTTTTCGCGGCCTTCGTTAATCTTAAACTCGCCCTTGATCGCTCCCATCAGGATGGCCTTGTAAATCCCTCGGAGGTCGTCGTTATTAACCACTTCCTTTCTGAATAAAGGATGCTGTTGGATCGGCCTCTCGACCCGGGTTCCGCTCAGGGCATAGACGACATCCTCGTCCTCGTCGTATTCAGTCTCGCTCCATCCGGCCCAGGTGCATCGGGCGATCGTAATCGCTCCGGGTTCGTTTCCGACCTCGACGCTTTCGAGCGTCAAAAATGACCAGTAGGAATTAAGCTCCGGATACAGGTCGGTGATGAGAGCGCCCTTGACGAATAGCTCGCGGGCGTAAGTTTCCCATACTTCGCGAAGCATCGTGAACGAGTTCCTCGCCGACCAGGCCCCTTTCGAGTCCCGTTGTGCGGTGAAGTCCGCGCGGGCCTTATAATCGAACCCGCCAAATCCGTAGGAAGTCGCTGCCATCTTACCCTACGAACGACGCCCCCGGTTTATTTTCGATATTCCCGAGGAGTCGATTCCCGTCGAGGATTGCGCCGAGAAGTTTTTTCCCGATCCCCGGCTCGGTATCAACCCTGGACTGAAGGCCGAAACCTTGCATACCCATTCCCCCGGAGTCGGGAAGCGGTGAGGATTTCACTTTCTTTTTCCCTCCGAACAGTTTGTTTCTTATAAGATCCCCAATCGACCCGAGTCCTTCCGTTATGGATTCGCCGATCTTGTTTCCGATCTCTTCGGCTTTTGCCATTAACCGGTCAATAAGCCCATTGATCCAGGCGTCGACGCCCTGGATAAACTTCTGCCAGAATCCAAGGAATACCTCGAAGCTCCGGATCAAAAACCCGCGAGGGTTTTCGATTGCCGCGTTGATTACTTTAAGAAGGCCCGGGATTATTTTGGCGAGACTCTTCGCTCCATCCACCAGCATTTCCCAAGGGAACGCTTGCGCCAGGGCGACGCCGACTTGAGCGAGGCTTGTTTTCATCTTCAGGAAAGCAAACTGGACTTCCTCGATCCTTTTCGGTCCCTGCTTCACAAGGTCGGCGGCAAGGTCTTTTGTAATGTCCCGCGCCTTCCCCATCGTCTTCTCGAACTCGAAGGCAAGCCCGGTAAGTTCCTGTCCTTTTCCCCCGAAGATCTTGTCGAGAGCGAATGCGGTCTCCCCTACGCTTAATCCGGCCTTATGGGCCGCGCCCATGATTGTCTCGAACTGGTCCTGTGGACCCATCCGGAGCAGATCCTGGAGGACCAGGCCCGCCTCTTTGAGGCGGTCTATTCCCTCTTGAGCGGTCCCTCCTCCATAGCGGGCATCCTCCAGGCGCTCCTGCATATCGTTTATGAGGTCCGCCGACTCCTCCGCATTTACTCCAACAAATTCGAGCGCCTTTCCCGTAGCGAGGATGTCATGGACTCCCCTCCCGGTTCGTTTCATCTCGTTATTGATTCGAGCCATGAAGCTGGCGGACTTCATTACCGCTCCGGAGACCGCCGCGAGAGTGATCCCGATCGGCTTCCAGAATTTCATGGCCATCCGTCCGGCCCCTTTTGCGACCGCCCCAAGTCGGGCAAATCCGCTTTTCAGATTCATCAATCCGCGTTTTACCGCGGACGAGTCCATCTTTACCTTAAGTATTGCTCCCAGTGCCATCGTTCAGAATAAAGTCTTCGGTTAGCCACTCGGGACGACTAACGCTTCGTAATTTTTGTCTTGCCCGGTCGAGTTGTTCTCGGTCGCTGTTGCTCCATTGCCAGGAGTCTCCTTCTCCCTTGTGGGCGTATTCGTGGGCGAAATAGACCTGGATGACTTCGATCGCGCTGATTCGTTCGAGTTCGTCTCGACTGTATCCGACTTCCATTCCTGCCCGGATGTAACAGGCGTGTCCGAACGGGACCGCGCCGCCTCCATCCGGGCCTCCTGCTTTCCCCCGTCAGTCATGCTCGCCCCCAATGCGTCGAAGTCGGCAAGGATTACCTCCTCCGCGGCCTGGCGGTCTTCGAGCGTCGTATTCCGCCCGAGTTCCATCCCGGCCTCGATGATGTCGTCGAGGTCCATTCCCTTGAGGCTTTTGTATCGACTGGCATACATGAACAGCATCGCGGCCCCGAGAGACGCCTCGTCCATTTCGTCGGACTCCCCGGCCTCGATGATTTCCTGCATGATTTCGAGCTTGCCCCCGTCCAGCGGAAACAACTCCAGGCCGTCCGGCATCTTGCCTCCCTGGAAATACTTCCGCGCCCGCTTCGCCCTTCTGCTGGTTCTGCTCATAATCCGAGCTTTCCGAGGATCAGATCCTCCATGTGTTTCGGGGTTCGCTCCGGGTCGATCAGCGCGACGCTTTTCCCCCGGCGGATATAGTGAGACGCTTTCGCCTTCCGGACGAAAGATCGGACGCAAAGGAAGTTATCCCACGCACACATTAAATAAGACAAAGGATGATCGGGGTTCTGATAGCTCCACTCCTCCTCCCTGGTCTTCGCTTCGCGCTCCTGCTTCCACGCCGCGACGATGTCATCGGCGCTCATCCCGCAACCTCCCTCCGCGATTCCATGCGGAAGGAAGTTAAAGGATAAATGCTTTGCGTCCCCTGTGACCAGGTTCACTTCCTCCCCTGGCACCGGGGAAATTCCCAGCGCCATCAGGGAGGCCGCGAGCTTAATGTCGGTGACGCTAATCGTCGCCGTTCCCCTTTTTAGACCTGCCAGTGACATTCTCTCTTGCCTTTCTTTGCTCTTCGCGTCGCTTCGCCAGTTTCTTGTTCCAGGCGGCGACCTCGGCCTCGTCGGAGTCCTTTTTTGGTTTAGCTGCCATGATTAAGGCCCGGTTACTTCTGACCCGGAGGAAGCTGTGATGTTGATAAATCCGCGGGCGGTAAAGGATCCCTGCTGGAACTCGGTGTTTGAGTCGGAGACTTCGACGGAATCCACGTAAAACTTCGAGATCCCGGTCGTGTCGGCGACGCCGTAAAGCCCGGTATTATTTATCGAGAGGATTCCTCCCATCGTTTGTCCGGTATCGTTTGCGGTTACGGTCGCCCCGTTGCCGCTGATCGTCGCGTTCTGGTTATACATCACGATGCCCTCGACCTCGCCGAGATGCGTCTGCAATTCTGCTACATCCTCCGAGACGGAGATCGAAAGCGCCTGGATGTAAATCCCCTTCGATTGCTCGGACGCGATACCGTAGTTTCCGTTTCCGTATTTAGTTGCTGCCATTGATTCTTGATTGTTTGATTTATGATAGTTCCGCCGCTTTCACTTCGACGGTAAAAGTAGTCTCTCGGAATCCATCCGAGGTCTCGGTAGTCCCTTGACCGCCGAGTGAATCATTACACTGCATCGTCCCTCCGAGATGCTCGACGACCGCGTCGGAGTCTCCGACCAGGTCGTTTATTGTTTTCGTTATCAGTCGATGACTGGTCGCGTTTTCGTCGCCTTCCGGAGCAGTCCGGAGAATCACGGCGACCGGGACCGTCCATTGCCCGCGGATGATTTCGTCCTCCTCGGGAGTCCCGTCGTCCGTGACGATAATCGCCGGGTAGGCGAGGTCGCTTCCGAAGTCGCGTTCGTAAACATTAACCGACGAAAGCTCAGACCGTCCTGAGCTTTTCAGGAAGTCGGCGACTCCGGCGATGACAAGGTCGGTTATCATTTTGCAAATTTCAACCGGCATTGGAGCCGATACCATGAAAGGGTTTTTCGCCAGGACCGCTCCACGGCGTCCTTCGCGTGTTCCTTGGGAAAGATCCTCTGATCCTTCGTCGCCGGAGCGTCGGAGATTAAGTCAGCTTCGCTTTTGCCCAGCCTTTTCAGGCGGACCTTCCCGTCGCCCTTGTCCATGTGCTTCTGGGCGTAGCTCATAAAGTTCTTTCCGAGTCGCGGTTTGTCTCCCCCTCGGACCTTCTTCGATAGCTCCCGGTGAGCGCCCAGCCAGGATCCCTTGGTGACTCCGGCGAGCTTGCGGCGTCGAACCATCGCCTTGTCAAAATCGCCTTTTTTACAAATCGCCTTTTGAGAAAACGGCAGCCACTTGACTCGACCGTTCGGCTTTCTGGCTTCCTCGATGAAGTCGTAAACCTCGCGGTCACTTTGCAGGATCTGACTCGGGGTCAGTTTTGCCCAGACCGCGCCGCCTCCTCCGCGCTCGAAGCGAAAGGCGGGTTTCGGTTTTCTGGTAACCAGGTTGAATAGTTTCGCCGGGAGTGGAGCGATATTCTTCCTCGCTCCTTTCATTATCGCATCCTGCTGGACCTTTCTCCCGTTCTTCATCGGGTTCGTGAGCAAGGCGCACTCTCGCCCCGTGGAGACCGCCAGCCTAATAAGCGCCTGGTTCGTCGTGTCCCCGAATTTCTTCTGGAACTTCCTCATGCTCGCCTTTGTGAGTTCGGCTTTTGCGCTTACATTCATGGGGCTTGCTCCGGTCCGTTTAGTCTTATTGTCGTAAATACCTCGCCGACCTCGATTTCTGCGACGGTTCTCGACTTCCCGTCCACGGTCGCGGTCTTGCCCTGATACGACTGAGGGGTTTCTGGATACCGGACCAGGAACTCGTCGGTCGCGCCGACAAAGTTCTGCTCGATCTCCACCTGCTGACCCCCGTCCATATAGTCGCGGGTCGTTCGTTCTTCGTCGACGGTTCCTTGCCACGCCGCGCCATCGTCTCCGATCACAAGCGTGCTTGCCTGACCGTTCGGGCCAAGCAGGGCCGCGGCAGGCTTCAGGGCCTGAACCGCTATCTGTCCAAGGGTCGACATCGTTTAAGATTCCCGGCGAAGCCCGACCTGGATGGCACTATGCCACGCCCAGGTCGGGCCGCTACCTCGCCTGTTAGGAATTGATTGCCGCTTTCTTTTTCGCGGCCTTCTTTTTCGGTTGAGTGGTAGTCGGGACGCTCGCCGATTCCGCGGCGCTCGCCTTTTGTTTTGCGACCTTCGCGGCCTCGTCAGCGCGGGCTTGTGCCTTTGCGAGCGCGGCGTCTGCTGATGCCTGATTCGCTTCCGCCGCCCGAAGGGCGGATTCCGCGTTACGCTCTTCCTGGCGTTTTGCCTGTCGTGCCTTCGATGCCTCGCGTCGCTTTAAGTTCGTAGCGTAATCGCCTCGGAACTCGGCAACCTTGCCTTTTCGATCGCAAAGAACAATCAAGTCGGACTTGCCCGAGGCGTATTGCTTCGCCCCTTCTATCTCGCAGGCCGCGGTTCCCCCCGAGAGGAGAACCTTGGCCTTGCCGTCGTTACTGTCTTGGATCAAGTAAGACATGATTAAGCGTGGTCGAGGAATGCACCAGCGGTGGCGTCAGCGGTGTCGATGCCGAAGCAAGTTTCAAGGGTCAGATAAAGATCCTTGGTTCCGCTATTCTGCCAGATACGAAGCTCGACGGGAACGCCGACGCTCTCGACGGTAAAGTTCTCGATAATCGAGGAACCATTCGTAAGGTTGATCGACTCTTCGCGCTCCAGGGCAATCCCAGAAACCGCAACCGCTGCTTCCTTGGAACAAGCAAAAGCCATCTGCTTCGTCACTCCGCCAGTGAAGTTCGAGACCGGGTAAATGCTGTTGAACCCGTAGGCTCCGACCTCGTTAAACTGGAACGAGTTCTTGTCGGATGGATAAAGAGCCGCAGATGTCGAATGCTCGACCATCAGCGTCACATCGTTCGCGGGAACGCTTGCGCGGAGAGTCTGAATCTCGGCGACCGTCAAGGCGGTCGTGGATGCAGCCTGTCCGGCGTCAGTGTATCCGCCGCCGTTAATCATGGCGGTTACCTTGTCCCAGATAGCCGCGGCGAGCGACTTTGCCGCGTCAGGAACCCGAGTCTTGAACGGGATCCCCTGCTGCTGCTGGAGGTTCGTGAGCTTCTGCATCACGGCGATATTAGCGGTCGTCACGGCGACGTTCGTCTGAGTGCCGGAAGTCATGCCTTCGTAATCCCCGGGGTTATCCGCGGCGGTCGGGAGCGCGTTGGTCACTTCGACCTGGTATACGCCTCCGTTGGTGCCAGTGCTTTTTACCCGTGCATCCTGAGGGTTCAGGACGGTAAAGGCCTGGATGGGTGCGAGGAGTTCGCCGAGTTTGCTAACTGCAACGTCGGAGAGTTCCTCCACTGAAAGATCTACTGCTGCCATTTTTCTAGATGGTTAAATGTGAATTGAATCGGTTTATCGCAGCGCGCCGGACCCGAACTCCTTGCTCAGTTCCTCGGCGTGTTCTGCGCGGAATTTCGCCCGGGCTTCGCCAGGCTTAAGAGCAAGATACTGCTCCTTGATTGTCTTCTCCTCCGGCTCGGTCGTTTCCACTGGGGAGTGTCCGGCCTGGGCGAGAATCTCGTTCGCCTTCTCCTCGGAAGAATTACTTGCGGCCTCGATGGCCTCGTCCTTCTTCGCCAGTTCTTCGGCGTGCTTTGCGGTAAGCTCGGCCTCCTGCTCGCTGAGAGCATTCTGGAGAGCTTCGGCGTGCTTCACATCGCGAGCGATAAGCTCGGCGGAGTGAGTCGCCACGGTCTCGTCGAGAGTCTTCTGGGCCTCGGCAAGTTCAGCCCCGAGGTCTTCGGGGCCGATCTCGGCGACTTCCAGGGTAGGAGTCTCGACCTTATCATTTTGGAATAGTTTGAATAACTTCATTTCCGGTTTGTTAGGTGTAGATGCGTCCGGTTCAGCCGGGACACGGTCCCGGATGGCGCGGAGAAATTTGTTCGGTATGTTCGAGAACGCGGCGGCGTCGAATTGCGCGGCGAGCGCCTCGGCGGGATTCAGGGAGGTAACCAGTCCGGCCTCCAGGGCGTCGGACCCGGACATCCAGATTTCGTCCTTCAGCCTTTGCGCCGCTTCTGCTTCTGAGATGTTGAGCGCCTCGGAGACCTTTGCCGCGATGCTTGCGTTCATCGTCTTGACCTGGGCGAGCATTCTTTCGAGGTCGTCGGCGGTCCCTCCCGCTCCGACGCGAACATCGTGGAGCATGATCCAGCCATCGGTCGGCATCGTCAGGTTCTCGCGCAATTCGAGCGCGATAATCCCGGCCATACTGAAGGCCAT
>MDTE01101863.1_pt1 | contig 23368 bp, 16 predicted proteins | sample 811231 | NCBI WGS metagenome assembly MDTE01 (sample SAMN05326651, study PRJNA326480) | marine metagenome | isolation source: seawater | place: Indian Ocean: Red Sea | collected 2010 | reverse complement strand
TGAATGAATGAATGAATGATTTCGGTCAAGTCAAACCTTCATCGAGGGGCGTCCGCGCGCGCGCGTTCGCGCACGCCTCGCGCGCGTTCGAGCGTCGTCGCACCTTGGCGCGAGGCACGCCCGTGTCCATGGTGGCGGTCGCGTTCGTCGTCGTCGTCGTCGTCGTCGTCGTCATTCGTCGCGCGCGGTGATGTGATGCGCGCGATGGGAAGACGACGACGCGCCACACGCCGACGCGTCGCCGCCGCGGTCGTCGACGTCGACGCCGCGCGCGATCGATCGATCGAACGCTCGCGCGTCGTCTGTCGCGCTCGCATGCGCGTCGCGGTCGTCGACGGCGTCGCGCGAGCGCCGGGCGCGCGAACGGTGGTGACAGCGTCACGCGCCGAGCCCGCGGCGTCGCCGCGCGAGGGTTCGGGGCGCGCGCGGGAAACCGCGGGCGTCGGACGGTCGTCGCGACGATCGTCCGTGGCGACGCGCGCGGTGGACGCGACGTCGAGCGAGCGCGCGAGGGAGACGACGGGAGAGTTGACGTGGAGAGACGGCGCGCCGGCGCCGTTCGGGCCGTCGACGACGGAGGACGGTGGAATCAATTTCTGCGTGTACAGCGAGGCGGCGAGCGAGGTGACGCTGTGCGTGTACGATGGGGATTGGTCGGAGACGACGCCGAGGCTGGAGGTGCCGATGAAGAGGACGGGGAACGCGTGGCACGTGTGCGTGACGAGCGGGGCGCCGAAAAAGGGCGCGAGGTACGGATACAGGTGTCGAGGAAACGGTGGATGGGAGACGGGCGCGCGGTGGGAAGACGCGCGGGTGCTCATGGATCCGTACGCGCCGCTCGTGGAGGCGCGTCGACAGGTGTTCGGGGAGTGGCCGAAACACGAGACGCGCGGCGACGTCAACGATCCCGACATGTTGAGCGGGTACGATTTCGAGTCCGCGCCGTTCGATTGGGAGGGCGTGAAATCGCCGACGATCGCGGAGAAGGATATGATCGTGTATGAGATGACGGTGCGCGCGTTCACGGCGGATGAGAGCTCTGGGTTGAGCGACGACGCGAGAGGTTCGTACGCTGGGGTGGCTGCCAAGGTGGAACATTTAAAATCTCTCGGCGTCAACGTCGTGGAGCTCTTGCCCGTGTTCGAGTACGACGAGATGGAGTTTCAGCGCATACCGAATCCGAGAGATCACATGGTGAACACTTGGGGGTATAGCACGATGAGTTTCTTTGCGCCGATGTCGCGTTTTGGCACGCGAGGATCGAACGCCGCGCAGGCGTCTCGCGAATTTAAAGAGATGGTCAAGGCGCTGCACAAGGCTGGCATTCAGGTCGTCCTCGACGTGGTGTACAATCACACCGGGGAGATGAACGACGAGTTGCCCAATCTCTGCTCCATGCGCGGCATCGATAACAAGACGTACTACATGACGGATACGGATCAGTACGTGCAAATGTTAAACTTCACTGGTTGCGGCAACACGCTCAACGCGAACCATCCGCACGTCGCATCGTTCATTCTCGACTCCCTTAAACACTGGGTGAAAGAGTACCACGTCGACGGATTCCGTTTCGATCTCGCAAGCGCGCTGTGCCGAGACGAAAAGGGTCACCCGATGAATTCGCCTCCGGTGATTCGCGCCATCGCCAAGGACCCCGAGCTCGCGCACGTCAAACTTATCGCTGAACCGTGGGATTGCGGTGGACTGTATCAAGTCGGTAGCTTCCCGAACTGGGACCGATGGTCCGAGTGGAACGGCGCCTATCGCGACGTCCTGCGACGCTTCATTAAAGGAGACGACGGCGTGAAGAGCGATTTCGCGCGTCGCATCAGCGGTTCCGCGGACATGTACCACGTGAATAATCGAAAGCCGTACCACTCCGTGAACTTTATCACCGCACACGATGGGTTCACTCTGCGCGATTTGGTGAGCTACAACGGCAAACACAACATGGCGAACGGCGAATTCAACAACGACGGCTCAAACGACAATTTGTCGTGGAACTGCGGCGCCGAGGGCGAGACGGGCGACCAGGGCGTCCAGGGTCTTCGTTGGCGCCAGATGAAGAATTTCCAAGTCGCTCTCATGGTGTCGCAAGGCACGCCGATGATGCTCATGGGCGACGAATACGGCCACACGCGTTACGGGAACAACAACACGTATGGTCACGACGACAAACTCAACAACTTTCAGTGGGGAGAGCTCGAGGAACAAAAGGAACACTTTTTCCGTTTCTCGTCCGAGATGGTGAAATTCCGTCTCTCCAATCCTCTCCTTGGTCGCGACGCGTTCTTGACCGACGCCGACGTCACGTGGCACGAAGATCGTTGGGACGATCCGACGTCCAAGTTTTTAGCCTTCACCCTGCACGACCGCGGGCAGGGATGCGGAGACTTATACGTCGCCTTCAACGCGCACGAGTTTTACGTCGACGCGGCGTTACCGCCGCCGCCGCACGGGAAACGATGGGCGAGAATCGTGGACACCAACTTTCCCTCTCCCGAAGACTTTATCGCCGAGGGCAAGCTCGGCGTCGAGGCTCGATACAACGTCGCGCCGAGAGGGTGCATCATTCTCATGGCCAAGTGAGCGAGCGCTCGCGCCGCGTAGACGCATGTAATGACTAGCTAACCTATTGTATGCTGCATTGACTATCTATTGGGCTATCACGCGTTCCTCACCGCTCTTCAAACTCTCGACAAACTCCTCGATCCACGCCACCGCCGCGTCCGCCGCCGCCTCGTCTTGCACGAACGCGAAGTGTCCCGCGCCCTCCAACACGCGCAGTTCCTTCACCCCTTTCGACAACTTCTCACCCACGAACCGTTCCATCGTTTGCACCGTCGTGAACTCGTCGCGAGACGGATGCACGAACAATTTCGGCGTCGTCTCGTCCTCCATCAGCCTCGACGCGTGGTCGCGCATCAACCACTTGGCGCCGACGCCGAACAATCCACACCCGTACGACCCGCGAGGGTACCCGATGGCGACGTACGACGCGATGCACGATCGTTGACCGAGCGCGTACGCGCACACGGTGGAGCCATACGAGTATCCGATGAGGTGCACGCGCGCGCGCGCGTCGCCGCCGGCGCACGTCCCGTCGACGACCAAATCCGCCGCCGCGCACACGTCCTCCCCTTCCTCTCTCGTCCCTCGCCAACTCGAGCTCCCGAGCGACCCGGAGGTACCGCGAAGGGCGACGCACACGGAACCGAAGCCTCGACGCGCGAGCGCGCGCGCGAGCGGTTGCATCATCTGTCGATTACCGCCGAGTTTCGGATGGGCGTGCACGAGGACGAACCAGTCTCTCGGCGCCGTCGAGGGCGCGAGCGTCGCGTCGTCGGTGATGACGCACTCTATGCGCGTCCCGTCGCGCGATCGCGTGAAGTGCGCGCGCTCGCGAAACATGACGAGGGCGAGAGTGACGCGGCGCGCGGGACGGCGGCGAACGAAGAAATCGATAAATATAACACGCGCGAGGACGCGCGCGACCGCGCGTGCGAATGAAACGCGCGAACGAGAGGACGCTCATTCCTTCTTTTCGTCCGTGTACGCGGCGGCGACGGCGGCGAAATCGCTGTTGGCGTGTCCGAGCCCCTTGGCTTTGACGTATTGCGAGTTGGCCGCCGCCGTGATTGGCGCGGCGTAATCCAATTCGTCCGCCAAGTTGAGCGCCAATCGTAAATCTTTCTGCTGCAGGTACACCTGGAAGTTTGGTGCGAAATTCTTGGAGCTCATGAGCTTACCCTTGGCGGTGGTGAGCGCCGAACCCATGGCGGAGTGCGAGAGCATCTCCAAAATGGCGTCCGAGTCCAAACCCGCGCGTTGACTCAGGCCGTGCATCTCCCCGAGGGCGCCGATGACGTTACCCATCATGATTTGGAGCATCAGTTTCGCGCGCGCGGCGTGCGTGGGGGTGTCGCCGACCAACCAACGCTTCGCGCCCATGATTTCCATGTGCGCCGCGCTCGCGTCGTACGCCTCCCTTGAACCTCCGCCGATGAACAAAAGCTCCCCCTTGGCCGCGTCTCGCCACCCCCCGCTCACCGGGGCGGCCAAAAAAGACACTCGTTCACCCAAAATCTCCCTCGTCGCCTCCCCGCACTCGCCATCGACGGTCGAACAGTCCACGTACGTCCTCTTTCGCGTCCCGCTCGCGCGAGACGCCCCCTCCGCGTACGCCCTCGCCACCGCCTTCGCCGCCCTCGGATCGCTCAGCATGGCGAACGTCACGTCCACGTCTCCGCTCGCGATCTCCTCCACGCTCGACGCCAGCGTCATCGTCCCCATCGCGTTCCCTCTCGCGCGGTCCTCCCTCTCGAACGCTTCGAGACACGCGCGCGCCTTATCCGCGCTTCGGTTCCACGCCACGACGTCGCAACCACCGCGCGCGAGCGCGCGCGCCATGGCGTTGCCCATGATACCGAGCCCCAGGAAGCCCACGCGCGTCGTCGAGGGCGTCGTCATGGATCAAGTGGATGCGACACCGACCCGACCGTCCGAGTTGTGACGCCGCACGGCGCCGCGCGCGCCGCGTCGACGGACGCATGCGCGTCGCGACGCGGGCGACGATGACGCTCGCGACGTCCGCGCGCGTCGCCGCGCGCGCGAGACCGCCGCGCGCGCCCGCGCGAGGCGGCACGCGAACCGCCGCCGGTGTCCCCGACGCGCGCGCGGGACGGGACGGCGACGGCGACGACGGCGACGGCGACGACGACCGTCGCGAAGGGGCTCGCGACGTCGAGCGAGCGATTCGCGACGATGGAGGGACGACGCCCGAGTACCTCGCGCGCGCGTCGACGCCGAGCGAACGATTTCAAGAGTCCACCTGGGGCGACGCCGCGCTCGCCGAGAGTTGTCTGCGGGCGATGCGCGTGCAGTGGACGCACGGGTTCTCGTCCACGCCCGCGGGGTTCCCGACGTGCACGCACGGGTTCGGGGAGATTTTAGCCGGGATGCAACCCGCGGCGGCGGACGTCGCGCTCGGTGAGTGTTTCGACGCGTCCAGCGCGAGCGTGCTGGACCCGTTCATGGGCGGCGGAACGACGCTCGTCGCGGGACAGTGCCGAGGGTGGCGAACGGTGGGGGTGGATGTGTCCCCGTTGGCGTGCTTCGTGAGTGCGAATAGGAATTGGCGCGCGGATGAGGAGAGCGTGCGGGTGATGGTGGAGACGGCGGCGCGCGCGGTGGCGCGCGCGGACGAGCGCGCGGATGAGGAGGCGGGCGAGGGCGACGCGGGCGTCCCGAGACCGTGGTTACCGATCAGACGCGCGGTTCGAGAGGTGACGGTGGATGAGCCGCCGAGAATCGCCGAGGCGTTGTGGTTTTGCATGTCCGTGGCGTTGCAGCGGACGCAAAAGTCACAGAATAAACGGCGGCCGAAGGGTCGCGGGAAGAAGAATAGAGGCGTCGGTGGGCGTGACGCGGCGCGCGCCAACGCCGAGGCATTCAGTAAAGTCGTCGATGAGTACGCAGCTCGTCTTCGTCAGTTTAAGGAGGTGTGCGACCGGAACGATCCTCCGGCGCCGCTCGCGTCGATTCACAACGTGGACATTAGGAAATTCGCGCTCGCCGAAGACGAACGCGTCGATTGCGTGTTGACATCGCCGCCGTATCCGGCGGTGTACGATTACCTCTCGTTCGCTCGAAAGGTTCGCGCCGGCAGTGGCGCGGTCGTCTCGTCGTCCAACGTCGACGGACCGACGTCGTCGTACGTCAACACGGTCGTTCCCGGCGATAGAAATTGGCCCAAGGAATGGTTGGAGGGAGAAATTGGCTCTCGACGCGCCCTTCGCTCCGATCCGCACGCGTTCAAAGACATCTGGCAGCGCGAACAAAACGACTGGCTCAGAGTCGTCGCGGATTCGCTCGTTCCCGGCGGTCGAGCCGCCGTCATGGTCGGCGACGGGGCGAACATCAATACGCGAACGAGTCTCGCGGCGGCCGCCGGATTATTCAATCTTCGCGACATCGCCGGATGCACGATGAAACTCACCGCCACCATGTCCGACGGCGCTCTGTACAACCAAGCGCGCACCGAACACTTGATCATATTCGAAAAACCGCGCGAGTAGGCTTTCAACGCGTAACATCCACCGCCGCGCGTTTTTCTCCTCGCGAACACTGTCCCCACCTCGTCTCCGCACTCGCCGACGCGTCGCTCTCTCGTCTCGCGCGACCAACGAACGACTCGAGCGATGTCTCGCGCGTCGTTCGCGTCCCTCGACGCGCGTCCGTCGACGTCGACGACGTCGCGCGCGCGTCGTTTCTCGAGTCGAGGTGGAACAATCATCCGTCGGGGATCGCGAACCGTCCCTCGACGCGCGTCCACCTGGAGCGATGACGCCGCGGACGACGATGCGAGCGAACGCGCGCACGTGCATCTACCCTTTGGCGGCGCGCGCGGGGACGAGACGGCGTCGACGTCAACGTGGGGTCGGGACGGTGGAGGCGTCGGGGACGAAGACGACGCCGAGACGCGAGAGTTTCCTTCCCTGTTCGGGTTCTCCGGTCTGTTCGGCGTCCCTCGAGGGGCTGTCTCGCGATGGGATAGTAAACCGACGCCGTTGCGAGGACTCACGGAGGAGCAGGTGCCGAGACACGTGGCGGTGATCATGGACGGGAACTCGCGGTGGGCCGAGCGTCGACGGTTACCGCGAACGATTGGTCACGAGCGCGGCGTGAACGCGCTTCGCGGCGCCGTCAAGTGTTGCGCGTCGTGGGGTGTGCGAACACTGACGGTGTTCGCTTTCAGTGAAGAGAATTGGGGTCGAAATCAGATGGAGGTGGAGGAATTGATGGCGTTGGTGGAGACGACGATGCGAGACGAGTTGCCGCTCCTCGTCAAGGAGGGCGTGCGAGTGGAGGTGATCGGTGATCTCAGAAAGGTGAACGTCGGCGTGCGCGAGGCGGTGACGCATGCGGTGGAGGCGACTAAAGAGAATGACGCCCTACGACTCGTCATCGCGCTGAGTTATGGAGGGAGACAAGACATCGTCCAGGCGGCTCGCGCGCTCGCGCGTAAAGTCGCCGCCGGAGAAATCCACCCAGACGACATCGACGAGGACGCCATCTCCGCCCACTTATCCACCCACGACGCCATCGCCGCGGCGAACGACGCACGATTCACCCAAGCCCCGGACTTGCTCATCCGAACCAGCGGCGAGCAACGTCTGAGCAACTTTCTCCTCTGGGACTTGGCGTACACCGAGCTCTACTTCGCCAACACCGTGTGGCCCGAATTCGGCGAGGCCGAGCTCAGACGCGCCATCCACGCCTACGCCAAGCGCGACAGACGTTTCGGCGGCCGCGCGCGACCGTCCACACCGTGACCTCGCGCGTCCGGTCGTCTTCCAGTCGTCGTCCCGCCGCCGCCGCCCCATGTATGTATACACATTCTCGAGTCACAATTCGTCAACAGTCCCCCACCCATCGCATTCTCCCGCCATTTCCACGTTCCCGCGCCGAGCCGCCGGTCGGCCGCGCCGATCCGCCCCTTCGTCGTCACACCGTCGCGCGCTCGACCGATACGAGCCGGAGCGCCGCAACCGAACGCGCGCGCTTTTTTCCCTTCGTCTCGTCGTCGTCTCACCGGCGACGGAACGCGCACACAGACACACGAGATGACGCGCGCGCGCGACCTGGCGCAGCTCAGCGGTCACTCGGAGACCGACTGCGAGGAGGTGCTCGCGCGGTGCCACGGGGACGTCGATCGCGCGATCGATCGATTGTTGAACAGTGCGTGACGATGAGAAATATCGCGCGCTCGATCGCGTCGCGGGAGCGAGGGAGGAGACGTCGCGCGAGACGTCGCGGGCGAGAGACGGTCGTCGGGCGGATCGATCGTCGATCTCGTCGGGACGAGGCGTGGATTTGGCGGCTGATGAGTCGTGAACGGTGAAACTGAGGGACTCGAGGGACTGGAGAGAAGATGACGGGACGACGATTGGAGGAGGCGGGCGAGCGGCGCGGGGGATGAGACGACGATGGGGAGAGGACGCGAGAGAGTGAGATGACTGACGACCGACGACGCGGTGCGCGCGATTTTTCGACGCAGTGGATAAGTTTGAAACCATCGGGAAGAAGACGACGAAGAAGAAAACCGGGGGAGAGGGCGGACGCGGCGCGAACGGTAAGAATGGATTCCAGAACGGCAGAGACGGTGGTGACAGAAAGAATGGGAAGTTCAACGCAGATCGTCCGAACGGACGAGGGGACAAGCCGGGACGTAACGGTGGGAAGTTTCCGACGCCGCGGGCGGGCGAGCGGGGCGGCGAGCGAGGCGGCAAGCCGGCGCGGGCGGCGGCTCCGGTGGTGCCAGCGGCGGCGGTGCCGGCGGCGCAACCTCAGACGAAGCTCGAACCGGCACCGAACCCGGCGCCGATTCGTCCTGGTGGGAAGACGCTCGCTGATTTAGTGCGTGGCGAGCCCACCCCGGCGGCGGTGGCGCCGGCGGCGCCGGCGGCGGCGCCGGCGAAGGGCGGCGCGGCGCCTCGTCCGCAAGGTGGGAAGGCGGCGCCGAAGCAGAGCGCGGCGGCGACCGCGGCGGCGACTGCGCCCGGTGCGGGCGCGCCGATGAACTGGGCCAAGAAAGTGGCGGGTTCGACTGCGCCGGCGGCGGTGGCGGCGCAGCAAGCGGCGGCTCCGGCGCAACGCCAACCGGCCGCTCCGCAGCAGCAACAAGAACCGCCGCAGCAGCCTCAACGCGCTGCCGATAGCTTTGGATTCGGTTTTGATGCTTCTGCGCCGACGTCTCGCCCACGACAAGCGGCGACGTCTGCCGAAGGAGCGCAAACGCAAGATCTCGGACTTCAGTTTGGAAACTTCTCCTCCGCCGGCGGCGACTTCGGCTTTGGTTTTGATTCCTCCGCCGGTGCGGCTGGTTGGGGCGTGCAGCAACGACAGCAACAGGGTCAGCAATCGCAACAACAACGTCAGCAGCAACAACAACCGCAGCAACCGCAACCTGAAACGAGTAAGAAGCAACCTAGCAACCCCGGTATGGTGTCCAAGTTGCCCGACGCGGTCAACGGCAGCACCACCGTCGAGCAACAAGCCGCCTACCCTCCGTACTTTGGTGGCATGATGCCGAACGCGTACGGTAACTACATGATGCCGCCGGCGGTCCCCATGGCGGGAGGCTACGCGGGTTACGAAGGTTACCAGCAACCGGCGCAAAACGGAGAGCAAAACGGCGCCTACGCGGATTACTACAAGCAGCAGGCGGCGGCGGCTCCGAGCCAACAAGCCCCAGCTGAGAAGTCCCAGCCCGCCGCGAAGGGTTCCACCGCGAACTCGGCGTCCGGCCAGCCGATGCAAGTCATGCCGAACGCGTACGGCCATCCCATGTACTCCTACCCTTACGCCATGCCCCATCAGCCCGCGTACCCGTACGCGGTGCAATCTCACTACCCCTATCCCCCGGCCGCCGCGGGTGTTTACCCGGGCGCCGCTCCGAACGGCAAGCAAGCTGTGAACGCGCCTCCGGGCTACAAGATGCAAGAGGGCGCCGTGCAACGCGGCGCCGAACAGAACGGCGCTCGCCGCGACAACGGTCAAGCGGCGCAGTACGCGGAGCAGCAACAGATGCAATACGCCGGCTACTACACCCAGTACGCGAGCCAGCAAGCGACGCAACAGTATCGTCAGTGATCGCGCGCTGTGCACGCGGTTCCCGAAGCCAATATAGAAGATTTAATATTTTCACATCTAGGCGAAAATTGACGAAAGCCTCCGCCGGCCCGCTCGCCTCGACGCGCATGGGTTTAAGAATGGTGATTACAAAGAATCGCGTCGCGTCGTTTAGTTACCCGTGAGAAGGGCGAGGGTCAAGATGACCATCGCAACCTTGCCGTTGACGTTCTCCGCCGTCGCAGTCCACACCGTCGGGAGTAGCTCGTCCTTGAAGGAGGCGTTTTCATCCGGAATGGCGTCGCGAAGGCTCTTTTGTCCAGTCGCCGCCGGTGCGATCGTGCCCGCGGTCACCAAGGCGCTGATCAACAACATGTTGATGAAACCACCCGCGGAGAACATCTGGTGCGCCACGGATCCACCGCCGCCAATCTTACCGAAGAGCGCGAAAACCGCGCCAACCATCGCTGAGCGTCCGTTGACAACCTCCGGAATCTTATACTGGGCGTCGAAACCCATGAAGTCCATCGGGGATAGCGACGCGAAGTCCACATCATCACCACCACCGCTCGCCACACCAGCCTTCTTGGACATATCAGCCTCGATGACACCAGCCTTGTTCACCCGCGCCTCGAATCGAGCCCCAAACTTATCCGTCACCACGACCTCCGCGCCTCGCGCCTCGATCGTGTACACCTTCCCATCGATGTTCCGCGTCGTCTTCCCGTCGAGATTATTCACCAAGTTCGGTTTCGTCACCGCCATGGCCTTCCACGACCCCTCACCGTCCGCACGAACGATCGTCGCCCGTCGCCCGCGCGCGCCGCCCGCGCGCGTCGCCGTCGCCGACCCGCGCGCGTGCGTCGTCATCCTCATCCTCGTCGTCGTCGAAAACATCCCGGTTCGTTCCAAGTGGTCGTCTGCGATGTAACGTACGATTTCGCGCGCGTCAGTCGCTTCGTCGAGTCATCGCGCGCGCGCCGAACGCGCGTTCCCCTCGCGAGACGAAAAGCGTTCGATCATCATCGCGTGACGTCGATGACGATGACGAATCCATCCGCCGTCCCTCGCGCGTCGCCTCCCTCGCGCGTCGAGACGCGAGACGCGTCGAGTGTTTTTTTTCCGCCCCGACGCGCCGCCGTTCCCGCGCGCGATCGAGTCGTCGCGATCGACGCGTACCTCGACGCGCGCGACGAAAAGTGACGCGACGGCGACGGTCGAACGCCAGTCGACGACGACCGCGAGCGATGCGCGGACGAGGGGTCGAACGCGCGATGCGCGCGATTCGGGACGCGCGCGCGCGGTCGGGGACGCGCGCGACGACGGCGCGCGCGACGTGCGCGGGGACGGGGACGCGCGGAAACGGTCGCGATGGGACGTGGAGAGAATTCGCGTCGACGCGGGCCATGGCGAGCGGTGCGGAGGGGACTGGGTCGACGTCGACGATGGTGCGCGTCGCCGTCGGCGTCGTGGGCGGGTTCGCGGCGCTGCGCTGGGCGGAGGGACGATGGGCGGAGGATGTGGAATTCGCGGCGTACGGCGCGGCGACGCCGGCGATGCGAATGTTGGACGCGGAGACGGCGCATACCGTCGGTATCGCGGCGTTGGCGATGGGAATGGGGCCGAGACAACGCGTGGAGGATGGGAAATCGCTCGAGGTGGAGGCGTTCGGGATGAAGTTGTCGAATCCCGTCGGGCTCGCCGCCGGTTTCGATAAGGACGCCAAGGCGTTCGAGGCGTTGATCAAGATGGGTTTCGGATTCGTGGAGATCGGCAGCGTGACGCCGAAACCACAGCCTGGGAATCCGAAGCCTCGGGCGTTTCGTTTGCCGGAGCACGGGGCGGTGATTAATCGGTACGGGTTCAACAGCGAGGGGCACGAGAGCGCCGCGACGAGATTGGCGGCGTATCGCGCGGGCGCGGGCGCGAAGACGGCGGGAGATTCCCCGCGAGGTTTGCTCGGGGTGAATCTTGGAAAGAATAAGACGACGCCCGAGGAGAGCGCGGCGGATGATTACGTCGTGGGCGTGGAAAACATCGGCGAGTACGGCGACTACATCGTGGTGAACATTTCGTCCCCGAACACTCCGGGATTGAGAAACTTACAGGGACGCAGACATCTCAGTGGTTTGCTTCGTCGCGTCGTCACGGCGAGGAACAGCAGCCCGCGCGCGTCCAAGACGCCGGTGCTCGTGAAGATCGCCCCAGATCTCACCGACTCGGCTCTCAGAGATATCGCGAGCGTGGTGAAGAGCGAAAAAGTCGACGGCGTCATCGTGAGTAACACGACCATCGCGCGACCCGAGACGATTCAGTCGCACGCCCACGGCAACGAGGCCGGTGGATTGAGTGGGAAACCGCTCATGGAACCGAGTACCAAGGTGTTGCACGATCTTTACAAGCTCACGGGCGGTAAAATCACCCTCATCGGGTGCGGCGGCGTGGCGAGCGGAGAGGATGCTTACGCGAAGATTCGCGCCGGCGCGACGTTGGTACAGCTCTACACCGCGTTCGCGCTGCAAGGCCCACAGTTGATTCCCAGAATCAAGCGCGAGCTCGAGGCGTGCTTGGCGCGCGACGGGTTCGAGAGCGTTCAAGACGCCATCGGCGCTGCGCACAGACGATAGGTTTAAATCAATATCTCGAAAACATACATATTCATACTGTACTGTGCCGCTAGAAACATCGTGCGCGCATGTTCGACGTCTGACGAGCGCGGTGAAACCGCGACAACGCGCCCGCGCACCGATGATCGCTACAACGGTCGACCCTGTTTGGGTCACCGTTCTTGAGCGTCGGGTGGTCGCATCGTACCAAAAAATCAAAATGGTACACCGGAAAAAAGCAAGAAAGGCAACGTATCTTTGCAAAACATCAATCACTCGAGGCGTGATCAAAACTCCGACTCGGCGATCGAGGCCAACTCCTCGATGGCGCGGTCGCTCGTCTTGTTCGCGCCAACGGTGTAGTCAATCAGCTTGACAAATTGATCTTCGGTGAGCGACGCACACGCGAGCAATTCCTCCGCGCTCGCCTGCGTGCACTTATCGTAATCATTTTGTTGCTTGTAGAGAAGATGACCAGAAATTTCAAAGACCGCGGGATTGACTCCGGTTTCGATGACGTGTTCTGGAATTTTGTTATTCGCGATGCGAATAGAGAAGACTTGCGGAATCAAGAATACCCGCGCGCCGTGATCTGCGATCAAAATGTTGAACGGTATATTCGCACTCTGCATTTTGACACAGCACTCACCGATGAGCGTGGCGAGCTCTTCGAAAGAATCGCCAACCTCGAAGCAGAGGCATCGAACCGGGTACCCGTTGACGCTGTACACTGTGCACTCTCCGTGCGTTCCAGAGAAGATTTCGGCCGTACTCGCGCGCTCGATCGGGAACGCTTCCATAAGATAGTACGCCTGGAAGTGCAAATGATTGATGGTGGCGTACGCACCGAGCGAGTTGTATCCCACGCGGAAGTACGGATTTCGCGACTCGGCCGCCATGTACAGCGCCGGGAGCAAGTTCCCCGGAGTTATTTGTTGCGGGAGCATATCCGTCACCCGCGGACACAGCAACACGTGCCCGTATTCGATGGGCGACACGTTGATCAAGACGACCGTCGGACTCTCATCCACAGCCGCGTCCTTTTCAAAGATGGACCGGCTCACGTTTTCGTCCGCCTCGCCAGTGAGCTTGGTGAAAGAAAACAAAACCTCCTTCAGATCCGCCTTGGTGAAGTTGAACTTCTTCGGGTCGAAGTTTTGGCACACTTGATCCACTCGAAATTCCGTCGGGCGCTTGTTCGTCGCGCGTCCGATGTTGAACTGCGCGACGTATTTCTTCGTGCCCTCGATGACCTTGGTGCTCACCGTGGTGACGTCGTATCGAAACAATCCTCCGGCGAACCGATCTTCCCACGCGGAGATGAGAATGCGATCGAATTCACTGGCATCCGTGACGTACCCGGTTATCCCCCAAGAATCGAGATCGTCGTCCTCGTCGTCTTCAGAGCTGCCAACGACGTAGCCGTCGATGTCGGGCACGATGAGGTCTTGGAAAGACCCAAAGGACCGCACGCGCTTGAAAACCTGCACAGCCTCGTGCTTGAGATACCCGATGCGCGGGAGACTTCGAGATCCGGGCGTGGACAACGCGCTCACCTTTGGAAACTCCTTATCAGTGTCCAAATCGTCGAGCTGATGCAGCGACAACACGCCCTCGTTTGAAGACGGTCTCGGCTCGCCCGCGTCCACGCACGCCGCCGCCATGACGACCTCTCGCGCGTTCGCGACTATTCCACGTGGAATAAATGATCGGGTCTCACGCGCACCGTCCGAATGAACGTTTCGCGTCGTTCACGGCGATTTACACGCGTCGCCCACCGCCGGCGCTCAACTGCGTGACGTCGTTCGGTTCGGCGCCCTCCTTGGCGGCGCCTCCTCGACCGGAGTCCTTGTGTCGGGTATCGACGACCGCCAACGCTTTCGACAGCGCAATCTCGGACTCGTAATCCCGAATCGTTTTTCGCATCTACCACTCAACAGTATCTCACACACCGCGCGTCTCGCGTCTTTCCTCCTCTCCGCGCGCGCGCTCGAGAGGAATTCGACCGTTCACGACTCACCACCGAGTCCCTCACCACGCTGTCAGCGACCCGTGGTTTTTCCGGAGAAAAGTTCCCGCGTTTCGCCCTCGCGTCTCTCCCTCGCGTCCCCCTTGCGCGCGCTCGTCCCTCGAACGCACCCTCACGCGTACCCTCTCGCGATCTCACCCCTCTTCCCCGCGCCTTGGCGCGTCTCGAGCGTTCGCGCGCGTCGAATCGAACGACCCGGACGCCCCCTCGCCGTGAACCTCACCGACGCGCGCTCGTCGACTCCGACGCGCGCTCGCGTCGAGACACCGACTCTTCGCGCGCGTCGATCGACGCCCTCAGTTCTCCCTCGCGCGTCTCCGAGCGTTTTCAGTCCTCGATCGAGACCGCGGGCGTCGCGCGAGGACGGATGCGCGGCGCGATGAAAAGTGACGTCGACGCGTCAAAAAGTGCACGAGACGCATGCGCGCGACGCGATGCGTCACGCGGAGACGCGAGAGGACGGACGGGGACCGACGGACGGCGATGACGCGCGCGTGGATGGAATTCCTCGCCCTCGATCGCGTCGAGGCGTCGACGGAGGACGGCGTGGACGACGCGTCGACGGTCGATGCGAATGGGCGGCGAAAGTTTTTCGGTGAGCGGTTGGAGGGATGGTCGAGACTGGACGAGGGGGGGGAGATTCGAGCGAGTTTTCGAGGCGCGCGCGAGGGGTGGACGCGCGCGGAGGCGTGGTTTGAGTGCGACGTGGCGATGGCGCGATCGAGGGCGAGGTTGTGGTCGAAGAGGACGGCGGCGGGACGGGACGCGGCGGAGGCGACGACTCGAGAGGGCGAGGAGGACGAGAACGGCGAGCGCACGGTCGAGGTGACGTGCGCGTTCGACGGTGTCGACGTTGAATCGGTGGTGAGACACGATGCGCTCAACGTGGGGGCGTTCGTGGTGACGTTGAAGACGGCGAGCGGTGAAGAGACCGCGCGCGCGGCGCTCTTGACGAGAGTCGAACAAGACGACGAGGGGACGCTTCGGCGTCTCGTGTTACCATTCGAGGCGAGATTCGATGAAACCGAACGTGAGGCGACACCGAATTGAATCTATGACTCGACGCATCGCGTGAAATCTGTGGACGTTGGCTCGCGGTCAATGGGTGCGCGAGTGTTCGCGCGGGACGGTTAACAACTGCCCGAAAAGTCTATTTCCGTCGTCGAGAGTGTAGAGGTAAATCGTGCCGCGACCGTGAATCCGACGAGTTGCGTCGACGATGGGATATTCATTACAAGCGCGCGCTCGACGAGCGCGATGTAAACACGCTCGGCGCGCGTGGCGTGTCTGCATGTGCGTGCGAACGCTGCCGCTTCGTCTACGTTGACTGACGCGTCTGACGCAGGTCGTTCGCGCTGGTCGCTCTCGTCGTCTTGTCGGTGTCGTATCACAGATGGTCCAGTTGGTTCGGTGCGAACCTGGAAACGAGCGCGCACTCTCGACGTCTCACCTCGAGCGGAGGATGCTCTGCGAACCACTCCGAATGGATGCGGCGAGGCGGTTGGTCGCTCTACCTCGTGGGAATCTTGTACGTGTTCCTGGGCATCGCCATAGTCTGCGATGACTACTTCGTTTCTTCGCTCGAAAAAATATGTGACAAGCTCAACTTGAGCGAGGACGTCGCGGGCGCGACTTTTATGGCGGCGGGTTCGTCGGCTCCGGAACTCTTCTCCTCCGGTATGAGCTTGATTTCACGCGACGCGACGAATGAAATCGGCATCAGCGCCATCGTGGGATCTGCGGTGTTTAATATTCTTTTCATCATCGGCGCGACCGTGATTTTCGCCGGTCAAACCCTGGAACTCGATTGGCGGCCCGTGACGCGAGACTGCGTGTTTTACGCCCTCGCCATTTCAACCATTCTTCTGATCTTTCACGACGGTTACATTCACTGGTACGAAGGCCTCATCGCCGTTCTGATGTATCTGACGTACGTCATCTTCATGTACTACAACGCCAGAATCATGAAATGGCTCGGTGGTGAAAAACAGCCACTCGCGTCGTTGAAGACGCCGGACGTCGTCGTCCCGCCGCTTCGCCGCTCGGACACGCGTCGACAATCGCGCCGTCCGGTGAGGGACGAACAACACGACATCGATGAAGGGTTCGAATGGCCCGAGTCGTACTACGACGTACCACTGCACGTCCTGAGCCTTCCCTGGAGATACGCCTTTTACGTCACCATTCCAAACTGCGCCGCGCAGAGGTTTGAAAATTGGTACCCCGCAACGTTCGTCGCGTCCATCTCTTGGATCAGCGTCATCTCCTATCTCATGGTGTCCTGGGCCGCTCGCATCGGATGCATCATCGGAATTCCACAGGTTGTCATGGGCACGCTCGTCGTCGCCGCCGGCACGTCCATTCCCGACGCTCTCGGTTCCATCGCCGTCGCGAAAATCGGTGAAGGTGACATGGCCGTCGCCAACGCCGTGGGAAGCAACGTGTTCGACATTTGGCTCGGTCTCGGACTTCCCTGGCTCATCGTCCTCCCGATCAAATTCGACGGCAAAATTCCCGTCGCCACGAATCAGCTCATTCCATCCATCGGGATTCTCTTCGGCGTCCTCGCGTTGTATTACGTCGCGTTGCTCGTAAATCGTTGGAGACTCTCCCGCCTCGCCGGCGTCGTCTTCCTCTGCGCATACGCCGTGTTCGCGACGTATTGCGTCGTGTTCGTGTGGTTACAGGATATATATAATCTCTCATCGTGAGGCTGCGAGGGGTGTCTCTTACTCTTACAACGACTCTTCTTCTACAGGGTCCTCTTCGGCTTCTCTGCGAAGCCCCATGCTCATCGCCATGTTAAAGAAGTTCTGTATGCCCCTGTCTTCGTCCACGGGCTCCATTTTTTCGCGCACGCGGCCCGACCATTTGTAGATCTTGCTGCCTTCCCGCGCGCGCGCCGCTTCGCGCGAGCGACGGCCCGACCATTTGTAGATTGGCATCGCCGCTCGCGCCATGATTTCGTGAATGATTTCCATCGGTAAATCCGCCAGACACGTCTTCTCACGCCCGTTCCGTCGACTGGCTTTCACGCACAACAAAAACGTCTGCATGGACTCTATGTAATTGCGGGGAAACGATAGGAAATTTGACATGTCGCCCCGTATGCCCCCCGTGAGTCGGTACGCGAACACGGCGCGACCGGATGACCACATGATGACGTCCGACGCGTTCTCGCCGAGCGTGCCTCGAGGCGCAGTGACGCACGAGACGGCGAGACCAGTGATCATCCCACAGGCTGGATCGTGGAATCCTCTCAAGTTGTTGACGGTCTGGATGGTGAAATCCTTGAGCACGTCGCCCTCGAGGAAGGATGTTTTCCAAATCGCTCGGCGTTCGACGGGATTGATGTGCACCCACGTCTTGATTTCATCGAAGCTTGGCGGTCGTACTCTTCGCCGCATGTTCACCACGGTGCATCCAAAGTCTTCAAGGCCGTCTTTCATCGTGCTCAATTGCGCCAGCTCTTCCTCTGGGACGTCTTTGACAATGTCTGCGACTTCGGCGTAGTGATCCTCCGCTTCGCGCACGTCGAACGTGTGCACTCTCCCCTCTCTCTCTGCCCACACCATGATGGATGGATTGTGTTGCGCGAATACGACGGGCAACACCGGAAGCGCGTGATCCCAAAAGTGCGCCACCATGGGCGGAACCACCGTCTCGTCCGGATCTCGACCGTTCACGCCGTCCATGCGCCACACGGTGATGGAATGGGTGGCGTCGCTCGTGGCGGCGAGGTAGCGACCGTCCGGGCTCCATCGCACGTATTGACACGAGTGAGTACTCCCGACAATGCGCGGAAGCTTGGCGTGCAAGGACGGGATTTTCAACCGTAAATCGTAAAAGAAGGCGCCCTGCGATGGTGACGCCAAAAACGTCACGCCGACGAGTCTCGAATCTCCGCAGTATGCAACCATCATCCCGCACGGAGACGGCTCGGCGCAATTCATAGAGATTTGATGGAAATCGCTCCTCACTACCACCGCTTTTCGCGCTCTCGTGTCTTCATTTGCTTCGGACAGATGAATGTAGTACACGTATCCGTCGTTGCTCGACAAGAGCAAGTACGAGTCGACGTCGTCATCGCCCATGACGTTCTCCAAACGCGCGAAGCGTATGCAATTCGCCTGGTGGACGGCATCCGTGAAATCCATCTGTAGATTGGCGCGAGGAGGCCTCGGCTGCGCGTACATGGATTCGTCAGGCAAACCGACGTTGAGTCGACACACCTCATTGTAGAGGGCGTTGGGATTCACGTTTGTACCCGTTCCGATTATTTCTTCGGACGAGTCGATTTCGTACACGGCGACGTTCCAATACATGCTCCTCTCTGGATCGTATCCCATGCCACACACCGCCAAGAGCTTTCTCTCGTGGTCGTAATCCATGCTGTACGGCACGAGCAGCCCGTCGTAATGCGCCGACTCCCTCGCGCCCTCCGTCACGCCGCCGACGCACATGGCCACCACGTGTCTCCGAAACAAGAAAAAATCCGGCATTCCCAGCGTACACCTCTTCCCCTCGGCCTCATCCAGCGACCCGTAATCGAACGAGTACGGACTCCCCTGCGGCCCGAGCGCGCGTTCGTCGCACGTAAACCGCGGCGCCGCCGTCAACGCGTCCGCCCCTTGCTCGTGATTACACGTCGTCGCCACCATCACACTCCGCGCTCGATCGTAATACGGCATCAAATGACTCGCATCGTCGTACTCTTCGATCTCTGATTCCGAGCTCACGTCCCCGTCGTTTTCGACGTCGCTCTCGAACCTCGCGCGCGGCGCGCGCCGCCGCAGCCGCGCGCCGTCGTCGAACACGTCGTTCTCGTACTCCTCGTACTCGTACTCCTCGTCCTCGTACTCCTCCTCCGACTCCCATCGCTCGTACCCCTCATCCTCCAGGAGTTCCATCACGAAATTATACCCGTCGCGTCGGTGATACTCCTCATCCTCTTCATCCTCTTCATCCTCGTCATCATCATCATCATCATCATCCTCGCCTCGTCGCGCCTCGTCGCGCGCGCGCCTCGCCTCGCGATCGGCGCGCGCGTACCCGCGCGAACGAGCGTCGTCGTCGGACGTCTCGGACATCTCCGATCGCGTCGACGTGTGCGCGACGGCGGATGCATGCATGGATTCATGCATGCATTCGTCACACCGAGGCGGTTCGGGAACGATGATCGATCTGTCGTCGTCGGCGGCGCACGGAGCGCTCGCGGACGATGTCTCTCGCGCGTGTGATCCGTCGATGGACGACGCATTGCGGGAACACGCCTCGGCGCTGACGCAGACGATCGAGGTGTTGCTCGCGCGGGCGGATGAGACGGACCGGGTGGTGGTGGATCGATGCGCGGGAACGAACGCGTCGAGCGAGGAAAAGACGCGGGAGAGGTTTGAACGGTTGGTGAGAGCGCTGCGAGGGGATTACGCGTTGATTGATTCGGTCGAGGACGCGCTTCGGTCGATCGAGAACGCGTTGGTGTCGTTGGAGCGGGCGACGGGGGACGCGGAACGGGCGGCGGCGGGGACGGGGACGGGGACGGCGGGGACGGCGGCGAGGCGAGGCGCGGAGGCGAGTTTCGAGGCGTTGGACGGGGTGAAGAAACAGTTTGGAAGTTTATTCGGAAAAGTGGGCGCCATCACGGAGACGTGGCGCATGGGCGAGGGCGAAAGACGAGGAGAAGGCGCGGGTCCCGAGTCGCCGACGTCGCCGGGCGGATATTACTTTGACGACGACGAGGACGCCGAGGGCGACGCCGAGGGAACGTCGTCGAGGTTCAGCGTCAACACGCTGGGCGCGTCGTTGAACGACGCGACGAGCGCCATCTCGACGAACGCGAATAAGCTCGTGGGATCGCTCGCGGATGGATTTTCCAGGTTTCGATTTCGCGCGAGCGAGCCGTCGTCGACAAACGCGAGCGAGGACGACGCCGCGAGCGACGCCGCGGACGATGCGACTCGATGACGACGACGATGACGACGACGATATATCACTACTAGTGTACTGTAACAACCCCGCGCGCGAACAGACTCGAGTCACGCCGATTCCAACCCCGCGCGCACGCGTTCCCTCCACCGCAACAACGCTTTTCGCTCCTTGACGTTCAATCCCTTCTTCTTGGCGTTGTGGGTCTTGATTCCCATCACCAACTCCATCGTGCCCAACGCCTCGGCGTGTTTCTCGTCCACCCCCGCGCGTCGAAGAAACGCCGCCACCGCCTCGACGTCGGACGCGTCTTGCGTGTCATTCGCCGTCTCCGTCGCGTCGTCCGACCGCTCGCGTCGACCGCGAGCGAACGAATCCGCGACGATACCGTTCGTCCGCGACGACGACGACGACGCGCGTCTCGCGAGCGCCGAGAGCGCGCGTCTCGCGAGCATGCGTGTGAGGGTGTGAGGTTTCGCGAGACAGAAAAATCCAATCGATACAACTATTTATTCTGGTGACGATCGCGACGTCGACGCTTTCGATGCTTGTGCTTATTCATCGCCTTCTTACGCTTCCTCTTCACGCTCGCCATGCCGAAGAACCCGCCGAGATCGGCCGCCGCGAGCTCCGCCGCGTCGCGCGCGGCGTCCCGCTCCGCCGCGCGAAGCTCGCGCAAGAGCGCGCCCGCCGTCATCCCTCGAACGACGACGGGCGCGGACGAGGCGTGCGAGCACGCGTGCGAAGACAATGTCGACGTCGACGCGGACGTCGACGCGGTGGACGCGGCGGTGACGTCGGCGCGAATGGATTCGTACGCGCGAGACGCCGCGGCCGTCCCCGCGGCCGTCGCGTCGCTGCTCGTCGTGCTCGCGGTGGTCGAGTACGACGACGCTCGGCGCGCGAACGCGCGCGCGAGAGTGGACGGGAACGTCGAGGACGTCGACGTTGACGTCGCGAGCGCGCGCGCGGGCGTCGCGGGCGTCGCGGGCGTCATCTTTCCCGCGATCGCTCGACCGAGCGCCGACGCGAGCGAGGACGCCGCGCGTCGCGTCGTCATCGCGTCGAACGCGTCGAACGCGTCGAACGCGTCGAACGCGTCGTGTTCTCGCGCTCCCGCGTCGCTCGCGCGCACTCGCGACGACGCGCGACGACGTGCGAGGTCGGGCTCGGCGCGACGCGACGCGACGTCTCGAGAGACCCTCTCGCGAAAAAACCATCGTCACTGTTTGCACACACGAAAAGACGCGTCGACACCACGGTTCGAAACCCCGCGCGCGCGCGCCCCGCATTCGTCGTCGCCGTCGCGCGTGCGAACGATCCACCGCGCGCGGTACGCCGAGCGTCGGTTCACGCGCGCGTTCGTCGTCTCGACCGCGTCCTCGCGCGTCGCTCTCGCGCGCCTCGGTCGCTCGACACGCGCGCCGCGCGAGCGATTTGAAAAAATGACGGCGGCGTCGAGCGCGACGTCGACGACGCTCGGCGCGCGCGCGAGCGGGGCGTTCGGTGGGAAGAGCGCGCGAACGATTCGTTCGAGACCCGTGTCGGTGTCTCGCCCGCGCGCGGCGAGGCGGGATTCGCACGTGCGCGCGTGCGGGATCATCGGCGTGGTGACGCGGGACAAGAGCCGAGGCGTCGCCACCGAACTGTACGAGGGGTTGCTCATGCTGCAGCATCGAGGGCAGGACAGCGCGGGAATGGTGACGTACGACGGCGATCGTTTCAAGGAGAGGAAGGATAACGGGCTGGTGAAGGATGTGTTCGATAAGTCGGCGATGAAATATCTCGACGGACACATCGGCATGGGACACGTGCGCTACCCGACGGCGGGAGGATTGAGCGCCACCGAGGCGCAGCCGTTCTTTGTGAATCAACCGTTGGGAATTTATTTGATTCATAACGGTAATCTCACGAACACAGAACATCTCAGAGATCACGAGTTGAACAACAGACACTTGCGCACGGGGAGCGATTCGGAGGTTTTGTTGAACGTCTTCGCCGAGGATTTGAGCAAGGAGATCGTGGCGAATCCGGACAAGGACAGCGATAAGCAACTCTTCGACGCGGTGACGGTGACGATGGGTAAGGTGAAGGGGGCGTACTCCGTCATCTCACTCATCAACGGTCAGGGCATGTTTGCCTTTCGCGATCCGAACGGTATTCGTCCGCTTGTCTTGGGGCAACGCCAAAACGCGAACGGCGAGGACGAATGGTGCGTCGCGAGCGAAGACGCCGCGTTCGGTCCGTTGGGCTTTCAAATTGTGCGCGACGTGAACCCGGGCGAGGCCATCTTGATCACGGACGAGGGTAAGATGATCTCTCGTCAGTGCATGAAGGGTTCCATCTCTCCGTGCATCTTTGAATACATTTACTTGGCGCGCCCGGATTCCCAAATCAACGGCATCTCCGTCTACGAGTTCCAGCTCGAGCTCGGTCGTCGTCTGGCCAAGCGCATCAACGGACGAGGCTGGGAGATCGATACCATCGTCCCCGTGCCCGATGGATCGCGTCCGAGCGCCATCGAGGTGGCTTCCGCGCTCGAGTTGCCGTACCGCGAGGGCTTGGTGAAGAATCGGTACGTCGGTCGCACCTTCATCATGCCGGACCAGCGCACGCGCGAACTCTCCGTTCGTCGTAAATTGAACGCGATGAGATCCGTGTTCAACGGTAAGCGAGTGTTGCTCATCGACGATTCCATCGTTCGCGGGACGACGATGAACCAAATCGTGCAAATGTGCCGCGCCGCCGGCGCCGTCAAGGTGTACCTCGCCTCCGCCGCGCCGCCGGTGCGATACCCGAACGTGTACGGCGTCGACATGCCGTCGCGTAAGGAATTCGTCGCCGACGAGAAGACGGAGGAACAGATCTGTGAGACGCTCGGCGCCGACGGTTTGATTTACCAAACCGTCGAGGACCTCTTGCAAGCCGGTCTCGGTATGAACTCGCAAATCCCGCGATTCGACGCCTCGTGCTTCAACGGGGATTACGTCACCGGCGACATCGACGATGCCTACCTCACCAGACTCGAGGGCGCCGGTCGAGGTAAGGGTAAGCAGGGCGTCTCCGCCCCGGCGCGATGAATTCATCGCGCCGACGCGTTATTATTCATCCGACGGCGTCTTCGACGTCGACGCGAACGAACCAACGAACGAACGAACCAACGTACGTACGTACG
>MDTE01184159.1_pt1 | contig 23370 bp, 21 predicted proteins | sample 811231 | NCBI WGS metagenome assembly MDTE01 (sample SAMN05326651, study PRJNA326480) | marine metagenome | isolation source: seawater | place: Indian Ocean: Red Sea | collected 2010 | reverse complement strand
TTTAAGCTCTAAAACTCGCTTGACAGAAATATATCTACATGTCTAAATCACTCTATTGACCTTGTGTCTAAAGATTTTAACAACTTTATTTAGGAGAGAGACTAGTGAATAAAGCCGAACTAATAGAAGCAGTTGCTGATGCAACTGATACCTCAAAAGCAGAAGCCAGCAGAACATTAGATGCTGTGCTTGACTCAATTTCAGGAGCTCTAAGCAAAGGAGATTCTGTTGCACTCGTTGGATTTGGTACCTTCAATGTAAGAGAAAGAGCAGCAAGAATGGGTAGAAACCCAGCTACTGGAGAAACTATTCAAATTGCAGCCTCAAAAGGAGTAGGTTTTAAAGCAGGAAAAAGTCTCAAAGATAGTCTGTAATTTTTTTTTTGAAAACGCGTCCTATTTATAGGGCGCGTTTTTATTTTATAATTCATTAATGTCAGCCCTTCAAAACATTAGAAAAGGATTATCATCTACTGGATCTTCGATAATTGTTGCAGTATTGATTTTTGGATTAGTGGCAACTTTTGGAGGTTTTTTATCTGATCCATCTGCTCCATCAAGTTCACCTTTAAAAGTAAATGGAAAAAATATTTCTTTTGGAGAATTCAATCTAGAATTTAGCAGGATATCCTCTTTACTAAATGAAAATGAAATATCTGAAGAACTGGTAAGCGAAATAACAAAAAACTCTATCATCTCTAAAGAATTGCTATATCAAAAAGATTCGGAGATTAAATTTAATATTTCAGATGATTTTGTAAATGGCCTTATTGCAAATGATATTTCTTTTCAAAATAACAATGTTTTTGATACCGCATTGTTTTCTGGCTATATGGCAAGACTTGGATTGACTGTTAATGATTATAGGGAATTAGTTAAATCAAAATTTATAGCAAACAATTTCAGTGATTTCATTATCAAAACCGAATTTGCTTTAGATTCTTCTGCACTAAATTTTATTAGGGCAACCAATCAGCAAAGATCCTTAAGTTTTTTTAAATTAGATCTAAATAAAATTTCTAAAGAAGAAAAAATTCCTGAATCAGATATTTTAAATTATTACCAGGAAAATCAATTTAGATTTATAGAACCAAAAAAAATCTCAATAAAATATATATTATTGGATGAGAATTCATTCGAAGATTCTTTTTTAGTGAGTGAAGAAGAGATTCAGCAAGAAAGAAATCTATTGCAAGCAGAGAGCACAAATTCACAAACACGAGTTGCCCATATTCAATTGAGTTATTCCTCTGAAGAGGAAAAAAAACAGCAATTAAGTGAAGCAAATAGGATTCTTATTGAGCTTTCAAAATCCAATAACTTTGATTCGTTTGTGAAGGAATACTCCGATGATTTTGGAAGCAAAGATATTGGAGGAGATTTAGGATATACGGATGGAACAATCTTTCCCACAGAATTCGAGATAGCGATAAACAAATTATCTGTGAATCAAATATCTGAAGTGATAGAAATGCCAGGTTCATTTCACATTTTAAAAGTAACTGAAAAGAATGACCTAAAGTTAACTGATGATGATATTAAAGATTTAATTCTTACAAATAAGTCTCAAGAGAAACTTGATCAGATACTTATTAATATTGAGGAGAATTTCATAGGTTCTAAATTAGAATCATTGAGTCTTGAATTTAATTTGAATACAAAAAGCACTAAATTATTTGAAAAAAACAATATTCCTGAAGAATTTTTATCTTTTAACATAGAAGAAGAAATGTTTAATCAAAATATTGCAAGTTTAGAATTTTTTGGCCCTTACCAAAATGATAGAGGTGAGATTATTTTATTTGAGGTTGATAACATTGAAGAAGAAAAACTTCTTTCTCAAGCTCAGGCAGAAGATGAAATAACACGAATACTTCAGCTAGAGCAGGCACAAGAAACAATTCTTAATCAATTAGTAAAATACGAAACCCAAGCAAAGGAAAACAATCTTGCAGAATTCAATTCTTACTCTCTGATTAAGCGCGATAGTAGTCTCTTACCAGACAACCTTCTTAATAATCTATTTTCTATAGACCTAGACGATCCAGTATTTGTTTCTCCTCAACAAAATGGTGATATTTATATTTCAAGATTAACTAAAATTAAAAATTCAAAAGATCTTGCAAAGAAAGAGGATATTGATGCAGCAAAAGCTTCTTTAAGTTCTATAAATGCAAGGTTTTATTTAGATTCAATTTTAAAGGAATTAGAAGCGGATTCTTACATCAATTAGTTTCTGACAGGTCTCCCATAGCAGTAATATTGAAACCAGCATCAACATATAGTACCTCGCCGGTAATTCCACTTGCTAAATCAGAGCAGAGAAAGGCAGCAGCATTTCCAACCTCTTCTGCTGTAATGTTTCTTTTAAGAGGCGCTCTGGATTCATTGTAAGAAAGCATCTTTTTAAAACTTTTCACCCCTGAGGCTGCCAGAGTTTTTACAGGGCCTGCAGATATGGCATTTACTCTTATTTGGTCTGCTCCTAAACTATTTGCAAGATATCTCGTAGTTGATTCCAATGCTGCTTTAGCAACTCCCATTACATTATAGTTTGGTAAGGTTCGTTGGGCACCCAAATAGGAGAGAGTTAACAAAGCACCATTTCTTCCTTTCATTAAATGTTTAGCTTTTTGAGCAAGAGCTGTAAAACTGAAAACACTAATGTCATGGGCAATTTTAAATCCCTCTCTGGTAGCAACATCTACAAAATTCCCATCCAGCTCATTAGACGGCGCAAAGCCAACAGCGTGGACTATTCCATCCAAATATCCCCATTTATTTTCAATAGCCTCCATGAGTAAATCTATAGAATTATCATCGCTAACGTCGCATTCAAAATAATTTACACAACCAAGTGGATCCCCAACCGAGGTAACTTTCTTTAAAAGTCTTTCATTTTGATAAGATAAAAATAAGTCCGCGCCTTGTGTAGCCATTGATTGCGAAATACCCGCAGCAATAGAAAATTTATTTGCAACACCAACAATTAGAAATTTTTTATCTTTAAGAAATGACATAAATTAGATTTTAACATTTCATCGAGAAAAAAAATTTTTTATCGTTATTTAAATCCAATATAATCCTTCTCTTAATGAAATATTCCCTCGTATTAATTTTAGCTTCTACTCTTATCGGGTATATATTTTCTGATACCAGAGAAGAAGTTTATGTGACTGGTTCAATGATAGATAAATCTAATTTACTGGTTGCAAATCCAATATATTCTTTCAATAAAAAAGATTTAGACAGTAGAGGGACTCTTCATATTGAGAATTATTTGAGTTTCTTGCCTCAAATTAATCCAAGTAATTCAATTTTTCATTCAAATAAAGCAACAGGTACATCATCTGTGAGTTTAAGAGGCTTAGGCGGTAAAAGAACATTAATTTTATTGAATGGACAAAGGCTCTCTCCCGGAAGTCCAATGAATGGAACTTCTGAGCAAGATTTAAGTCAGATACCTTTATCATTAATAAAACAAGTGGATGTTCTGACTGGAGGAAAATCTACTATTTATGGTTCAGATGCTATCGGGGGAGTAATAAACTTTCAATTAGAGAGAAAATTTTCTGGAATAGAGGTTTCCCTCCAACACTCATTTTATAATCATCAAAATGATGACTCCAATCTCCGAGCAATCCATAGTTCAAATACTTATAACTTGGCTCCTAGTTCAGTATCAGATGGTCACAATGATGCTTTTCAATTGAGTTTGGGTTATGAAATTTTTCCTAATATTCACTTAACTTCCTTCATTAACTATAGGTCTGTTGATGCAGTGAATTGGTCTCAAAGAGATATAAGTGTTTGTGCTTTAAATGGTAATGAAGTTTGTCGAGGATCATCAACATCCCCAGAAGGAAAGTTTAGTGAAAATAGAGTCGGAGGATTAAATTACTATGTACAAAATAACGACTTTATAGAAGGAACCACTAGTTATAATTTTGCCTCAAAAAATCACCTTCTTCGTCCAGACAATAAAAACGATCTAGGAATATTATTAACTTTTGAAAATTTAACTGAACATACATTTAATGTTGATTACTTTAAATCTTCTCACGAAACTATTGCTCAATTAGACTATTCAGGAATTTTTAGATTATCTGTAGATCTTCCTTGTAATAATCCATTTTTGTCGAATCAGCAGTTTACGACAATTTGCTCTGCTCATAATCTGACTGAATCTGATTCTGCACCTCTTTATATTAGTAGAAGGAATATTGAAGGCTCACCAAGGCAACAAAATTTTAAACACACATCTGATAGATTTATGTTTAATGCTAAAGGTAAACTTTCTAACCAATGGAATTATGACCTTAATTTTTTAAGTTCAAGAACTAAAGCTGATTTCACTTATTTAAATGATATTTCTAAATCACGAGCATTAAATGCTTTAAATGTTACAGGTACGGCATTAAATCCATCATGTGTTTCTGGTAATGACTGCAGACCCTGGAATATTTTTACAATAAGTAATGGCGAGCTACAGTCTTCAGCATCATTAGGTGTAACAAAGGATGCCTTAGACTATATATCCTTAAACTTAAATGTTGATGCCGAATTAACTGAGAATCACGTCAAATTTATAACCTCTAATTCCTTTCTTTTGGATAAAAAATCAATTAAGAGCTTTGATATGGCAATTGGTTTTGAATACCGAGATTTAAACCTTAAAAAAATCGCTGATGATTTCTCCGATGGAGCGGGTCAACAATATCCACATAATAATTTAAATGGCGATTTGGATGTATATGAATTATTTACTGAGTTTTATTTTCCAATTATTACAGATACAAGTTTAAATTTCAGTCTTAGGTTCTCAGACTATTCTTTAGAGGAGACCGCATTTACATATGATTTCGGTATTATTCAAAAAATTAATGAAAATTTTAACTTTAAGGCATCACATCAAAGAGCTATAAGAATGCCAGACATAAGTGACTTGTTCAGTCCTTCTGGAGTGAATCAAACATTTTTAGACATCGATCCTTGTTCAGGTGCAGCCCCTATTAAATCCCTAGAAGAATGCAGTAGAACTGGAGTTACTCAAGCTTTGTATGGAACTATTTCTGATACTGAAGCCCAAGTTAATAGTCTTATTGGTGGAAATATAAATCTTAGACCTGAAAAGGCAATTACTAATAGTTTTAGTTTTCTTTATTCAGATCAATTTAATTTTGAATTAGATTTCTATTCCATATCTCTTAAAGACAAAATAAGCACACCCAATGCATCCTTTATTTTGAATAAGTGTCTCGAAACTGGAAATTCCTATTATTGCGATTTGATAGAAAGGAATCCAACCACAGGGACTTTCTTTGAAGGGACAGGAAAAATAGAAACACCTTTGCTGAACATATCAAGTCAAAACATAATAGGAGTTGATTTAAATATTTTAAAAACATTTTCTTTTGGTTTTGGAGAATTGAAACTTTCCAATTACTTTTCATACTTATATAAAAATGACATACAACTTTCTTCGACTATTGCAAAAGAAGAATGTAGAGGAAAGTATGAGAATACTTGCGGTTTGCCTTCTCCAGAAATTCAAAATATTCTTTCTTTGGGCTTCATATACAAAATTTTGAATTTCGATAGTTCTACAAGTTTGTTAGTAAGATATATTGATGGTGTAGAAGATACAAATTCATTAAATCCTATTAATTTCAGTAGTTATTCATATCTTGATGTGAACTTCTCAATTGATTTTCCGGAAGATTTAAACCTAACATTAGGTATTAATAATATTTTTGACAGAAATCCTCCTTTGAATGGGAAATCAATAAATTATGTCCCAGGCAATGCAAATACGTATCCTTCATATTATGATCCTTTAGGAAGATATGTATTTTTAAATATTTCTAAAAAATTTAACTAATGAAAATTTTTATTATATTTTTTATATTTTTAATTAGTTGTTCATCACAAGATGATCAAAAATCAAAAGTAGATATCTTTAGTGAAAAAGGAATTCTTCTTTTAGGAAATGGCACTGAACCATCAGGAATAGACCCTCATATAGTAACAGGTGTGCCAGAGCATAAAATTCTCCTAGCATTACTAGAAGGTTTAGTAATATTCAATCCATCAAATAATGGAGTTTTACCGGGAGTTGCATCTGACTGGTCTATAAGCAGCGATGGCTTGACTTATACATTTGTTTTTAACCCTGAAGCTAAATGGACAAATGGCGAATCGGTCAAACCAGAGCATTTTGTTTATTCCTGGAAAAGAATTCTTTCTCCAGCTCTTGGAGCTCAATATGCAGACATGCTCTATGTTATAAAAAATGCTGAAAACTTTCATAAAGGTCAAATAGAAGATTTTGATAAAGTTGGTGTTACTTCATATGAAAATAAGTTAATAGTTACCCTAGAAAATCCAACTCCTTATTTCTTAAACATCTTAACTCATTATTCAACTTGGCCTGTTCATCCTGAAACTGTTGAAAAATATGGAGGGATGACAAGCAGAAATAACCAGTGGACTAGAGTTGAAAATTTTATTGGAAATGGTCCATTCAAATTAGATTCATGGGAAATTAATAAGTCTCTCAAAGTATCAAGAAACGAGCTTTATTGGGGTAATACTTCGAATAAAATAAATGGAATAGAATTTCTTCCAATAGATAATGAACTAACTCAAGATCGATTATTTAGATCAGGAGGAATTCATTTAGCAAATACTGTTCCTACAGAAAAAATTAAAAGATATCGTGAAGAAAGGCCAAATGAATTAGTTGAGCATAATTATTTTGGAACTTACTATTACAGAATTAATACAAACAAATATCCTTTGAACGATGTAAATTTTAGAAAGGCTTTATCACTATCCATAGACCGAGATTTGATCGTAAAGAGCATACTAAAAGGTAATCAGAAAGTCTCTTATTCTTTTACACCACCAGACAAAAATAGTTACAACCCGAACACTAAATTAGAATTTAATCCCTCTAAAGCTAAATTGCTTTTAAAAGAATCGGGATATGATGTGGAGAAATCTCCTCTGGAAGTTCTCTATAATACTTCTGAAGGACATCAGAAAATTGCTCAAGCCATTCAGGAGATGTGGAAAAAGTATTTGGGATTAAATGTTGTTCTTACAAATGTAGATTGGAAAGTTTATCTCGCGAGAGAAACTCAAGGAGAATTTGATATTTCAAGAGCTGGTTGGATAGGCGACTATCCTGATCCTTTCACTTTTTTAGACATGATGGTCACAGATAGAGGTAACAATAAAACGGGGTGGAGTAACTCTCAGTTTGATGAAATTTTAAAAAATGCAGCATCAAAAATTTCTACCAAAAAAAGATACGAACTTTATGAGAAAGCAGAGAAAATACTTATTGATGAACTACCGGTCATTCCTTTATATACTTACACCAGAACATATCTTTTAAGCGAAAGAGTTAAAAATTGGCAAAACAATATTTTAGATACAAATCCATATCAATTTCTAAGTCTGGAATAATATTTTGATTCAATTAATCTTCAAAAGATTATTAACTTACATCCCTGTTTTATTAGTCGTAGTCATTATTACTTTTTTGATGATTCATGCTGCTCCCGGCGGACCTTTTGACGCAGAGAGAGTTGCATCACCTGAAATAATAGAAAAGTTAAATGAAGCTTATGATCTTGATAAGCCCATACATGTTCAAATTTACAACTATTTACTCAATGCTATTCAAGGAGATTTTGGTCCTTCATTCAAATATCCTGGTCGATCAGTTAGTGAGCTAATTATGTCTGGATTACCTACAACTATAGAATTAGCTATGTATTCAATTATATTCGCACTTTTTCTAGGTGTAATATCTGGACTTGTAGCCTCTCTTAACCCCGGAAAAATTTTAGATATTATTCCGATGTCCATTTCGCTGCTTGGAATTTGTATACCTTCGATTATTCTTGGACCAATACTCGTTCTTATTTTTGGAATTTGGTACGAAGTTTTACCTGTTTACGGATGGGGAGATAATCCTGGCGATAAGATTTTGCCTACAATCACTCTTGGTACTGCATATGCGGCTATTTTTGCAAGACTGACTAGAGGAGGGATGCTAGAAATTCTAGGTCAAGATTTCATAAGAACTGCAAGAGCAAAGGGTCTACCTGAACTTAGAATTATTTTTGTTCATGCTTTAAGAGGTGGAATTTTACCGGTTATCAGTTTTTTAGGACCTGCAATTGCCGGATTGCTTGCAGGTTCTTTTGTTGTGGAAACGATATTTCAAATTAATGGCGTTGGAAGATTCTATGTTCAGGCAGCTTTCAATAGAGACTATACAATGATCTTAGGGACTTCTATTTTGTTTACCTTTATGACACTAACTTTTGTGTTGATCTCAGATATTATTGCCTCTTTCTTAAATCCAACTTTGAGAGATTCAGGCGGTCTTGAATAAATGCTGCTAGAATTATTTCAAGAAATAAAGCAAAGAAAAATTCTATTAATTTCTCTTCTGTATACCCTTTTTCTTATAGTTATAGCTTTATTTGCTCCTTTAATTTCTCCCTATGAAGTTTCTGAACAGAATTTATCTTTAGGAGCTTCTTCTCCTTCTTATCAATACATTCTAGGGACAGATGTACTTGGAAGAGATCTTTTTTCAAGAATACTATATGGTAGTAGAATTTCTTTACTTGTTGGATTTCTTGCCACTTTTGTAGCATTAACTATTGGTCTTTCATATGGAGCTATATCTGGATATTTTGGTGGAAAAATAGATTCTTTAATGATGAGATTGGTAGATATATTGGACGGTTTGCCTTTTGTAATCTTTATCATCCTTATTCTTGTTATTTTTGGAAGAGACATTTATTTTTTATTTATCTCAATTGGAGCTTTTGGATGGCTCTCTATGGCGAGAATTGTTCGTTTGCAAGTTTTGGGTTTAAGAAAAAAGGAGTTTGTTATATCTGCGCAAATTATGGGTGCAAGTTCTGCAAGAATTTTGTTTAAACACATTATTCCTAACGTATTGGGAACCGTAATAATATATTCCACCTTGCTTGTACCTCAATTCATGCTTTTAGAAGCATTTTTAAGCTTTTTAGGTCTTGGAGTTCAGCCACCAGATAGTTCTTGGGGGATACTGATCAGGGAGGGAGCTAATACTATGGAAGAGTATTGGTGGCTGCTGATTTTTCCAGCTCTTTTATTCTCTTTAACTCTTTTTGCATTAAATTTTTTAGGTGATGGTCTTAGAGATATTTTAGACCCTCGGGATACGCAAAAATTAGAAAATTAGTTTATTTCGGAAAGTCTCAATTCAATTATCTGACCGGGATAGATTAAAGTTTCATCGGGTATATTGTTCCACTTTAATATCCATTCTTTAGGTATACCAAATTTATTTGATATCTTAATGATGCTATCACCTCTTTTTACAGGATAAGCAATATCATTCTTAGGAACTGGTTTTGGTTTAATTTCCTTAAAATACTTTGGATAAATTAGTATTTTTGTATCGGTTAAAAGAAACTTCTCTGGATTTAAATCATTCCAAATAGACAGATCTCTTATGGTTACATTAAATTTTTTAGCAATAGACCACATACTGTCTCCTGCTTTAACATAATAAATATCAGGTTTATTGAGATAGTCTTTTATCCAACTCGGACCTCTCGGTACAATCAATTCCTCATTTTCATATATGGTGTCATCTTTGAAACCATTTATTTCTTTCAAGAGAGCAAAATCTATAAGATATTTTTTTGCAATTGAAGTAAGGGTGTCACCTTTTTTAACTAAGTATTTATCCCACTGAACTAATTCAGATGGATCAGTATTATTGAGAATAACTTGAAATCTATCGGCAATGCCTACAGGTAAAAGTATATGAAAAGGTCCATTGGGATCCGTAGCCCATTGATTAAAGCCAGGATTTAATTCATAAATCACTTCTAGTTTTAAACCCGAAATATTAGCAACTTGCATCAAATCTACTTGAGACGGAAGAGTAACCAATTGAAAATAGGGTCTGTTGGGTAAATTAGGAATTACAACGTTAAACTCTTTGGGATTTTTAATAACTTCAATTAGAGCTAAAAGTTTAGGAACATAAGCTTTAGTTTCTTTAGGAAGATTTAACGACCAAAAATCAATAGACAATCCTTTAGCTCGATTTTTTTTTATCTCCTTTGAAATTCGATTTGGACCTGCATTATAAGCTGCAATAGCCAATAACCAATCATCATATTTTGAATGTAGTTTTGTTAAGTAATCATATGCAGCTCTCGTTGAAGCGACGATATCTCTTCGGCCGTCATACCACCAATTTTTTTTTAGTTTTTGCTCTCGAGCAGTACTGAGAATAAACTGCCAAATTCCTGACGCTCCAGTCGAGGACTGTGCGTAGGGATCAAACTGACTTTCAATAAATGGAAGTAGTGCAAGTTCTACGGGTAAATCCCTTTTAATTGATTCACTTACTGTGTAATAAAGATACCGTTGGCCATTTTTTGCTAATCTATTTATGACATATTGATTGTCATTATATTTCTCTAGTTCATAAATGACTGATGGATGGTCTAAAGCATGATCAAAGATCATCCTTTCTCTTATCTCGCCCCATAAGTCCTTTGTAGATTGAGTAAATAATGAATAGCTAAATAATAGTCCAATAAGTAGAAGAGAAAACTTTTTCATATTAAAAATTGTCTTTCCAGTCCCGGATTGCAGCTAAAACTTCAACTGGTTGCAAATTTTGTTTTTTAGCATAATTCTCTGCATTATCTTTGACTTGATCGACTGAGGTTCTTAAAAAAGGATTGATTTTATTTTCTAAATCAATGTTTGAAGGAAGAGATATTTTATTTGAATCTCTAAGAGAGCTTACTTTTTCATAATATTTTTTTAAATCAACATTATTTGGTTCTACTGCCAATGCAAAAGCTAAATTACTTAAAGTATATTCATGAGTACAGAAGACTTTAGTTTCTCCCGGTAAACTAGAAAATTTACTTAGGGAATCAAACATCTGCAAAGGAGTCCCTTCGAAAAGTCTTCCACAACCTCCTGAAAAAAGGGTATCGCCACAAAATAAAGAACCAATATCCTTGGAATAGTAGGCAATGTGATCAAGTGTATGACCGGGTGTTTCAAAAATATGGAATTCTGTATCTAAAACTTTTATTTTAGAATTCTCTGATAATTCAACTTCAATACCATCAATATGACCTCCTTTGGGACCATACACTTTTGAATTCCAATTAGCAGCAAGTTCTAAAATTCCACCAGTATGATCAAAATGATGATGAGTAATTAATATAGCTTCTAGCGTAAGATTATTCGTATTAAGAAAATTATTTACAGCAGAAGCGTCACCAGGATCAACAACAACTGCTGAATTTCCTTCTATCAAAGTCCAAATATAATTATCGGAAAATGCCGGGATAGCTTCTATATTAGAAATCATTTTTAAAGTAATATTAACACCTATCTCTTTTTCTAATAGATGTCTAAAAATACAATTAAGATTTTTACAGATGGAGCCTGTAAAGGCAATCCCGGGTTAGGTGGTTGGGGAGCATTAATTATCGAAAATGGAGAAGAAACTGAAATTTATGGCGGCAGTTTCAGCACAACGAATAATAAAATGGAGCTTACAGCAACCATAGAAGCATTGAAATATTTTAAAGATTCTAAAATCATTGAATTGTATACGGATTCTAAGTACGTAAAAAATGGAATTACTGAATGGATAAACAATTGGAAAAAAAATGGTTGGAAAAATGCTTCAAAAAAATCTGTTAAAAACTCAGAGCTTTGGATAGAGCTTGATCAAATGACGAGTTACCATGAGGTAAGTTGGTACTGGGTAAAAGGGCACAGCAATCACAGAGAAAACGATATAGCAGATGCTTTAGCGAATAAAGGAATTGATGAATTGAAATGAGACAAATTGTTCTAGACACAGAAACCACTGGATTAGATATCGCTAACAATCACAGGATTATTGAAATTGCTGGAGTTGAATTAATAAATAGAAAATTAACAAAAAACTCCTACCAAATTTATCTTAATCCGGAAAGAACAGTCGGACGATCTTTCCAGATACATGGACTGTCAGATGATTTTTTATCCGACAAACCATTATTCATAGATGTTTATCAAGAATTTTTGGACTTTATCAAAGACTCAGAACTATTAATTCATAATGCTGAGTTTGATATCGGATTTTTAAATCATGAGCTAAAACTAGCAAAACTTGATTTAAAGATCGAAGATCATGTAAGTAAAATTACCGACACTTTATCTATCGCAAGGGAAAAACATCCAGGTCAAAGAAATAGTTTAGAGGTATTAACAGACCGATACCAAATAACTGGTTATGACCGAAGTTATCATGGAGCTTTGATTGATTCTGAAATTTTAGCTGATGTATACCTTGCCATGACAGGAGGGCAAAGAGATTTAGGTTTTGATGAGAATACTTCAAGCGAATTGCAATCAAACTCATCTGATAGTGCATCAAATGATTTTAATTTAGTCTCCATTGAAATATCTAAGGATGACGTTGATAAGCATGAAATGTATCTAAACTCGCTTAGGATAGACAGTCATGGAAATAACTAGATTTGCACCAAGTCCAACAGGACATTTACATCTAGGTGGAGCGAGAACTGCTTTGTTTTCTTATCTGTTTGCAAAAGCAAACAAAGGAAAGTTTCTTCTTAGATTTGAGGATACAGACCAAGAGCGTTCAAAACAGGAATTTGTCGAATCTATTATGAAATCTTTGGATTGGATGAAAATTAAAATTGACTCTGAACCTGTATATCAATCAAAAAATCTAGCAAAGCATAAACAACTTGCACTAGAGCTCTATAAAAAAGGTTTCGCATATGCATGTGATTGTAGTGAAGAAACTTTATCCAAAATGAGAGAAGAGCAAATAGCTAAAAAACAAAAACCTAAATATGACGGATTGAATAGAAATAACAACATCGAGTATGCAGAAGGTATGGTTTTAAGATTTAAATTTCCCCTGGATGGGGTATCGAGATTTGAAGATTTAATTTTAGGCGATATTGCTATTAATAATAAAGAATTCGATGACTTTATTATTTTAAGAAGCGATGGCTCTCCGACTTATAATTTTTCTGCGGCAGTGGATGATATGGAAATGGATATAACAACCGTTATTCGTGGAGATGATCACATTACTAATACTCTTAAACAAATTAATGTTTTGGAAGCGTTAGGAGCGACAATTCCAAATTATGCACACCTTCCAATGGTTTTAGCCGAATCAGGGAAGAGACTTTCTAAAAGAGATGGAGCTGAAGATATCTTGGATTACAAAAAGAAGGGTTATTTAAACGATGCTCTAATTAATTATTTAGTAAGATTAGGATGGTCTCATGGAGAAGAAGAAATATTTTCTATGGATAAACTTCAAGAGATTTTTAGCTTAACAGATGTAAACTCTTCACCATCGAAATATTCTCAAGATCTATTAGATTGGTATAACAATAAATATTTAAATTTTTTAACACCAGAAGAGTTGATCATTAAATTAAAAGAGAGCTCAAATGTTGATTTTAACAAGATAAAAAATGGAATATTAGCAATTTCTTTATTAGCAAAAGGCGCAAACTCTTTAAATCAAATTGCCGAAGAATCTATTTATTTTTTTCAAGAACCCCTAATTAGTAAGGATTCGCTGAACATAGACTCCAAGAAAAAAATATTGTTATCTGAATTTGGTAGTCAGTTAAAAAAGATAGACTTTGAAAAAGATAAGATTGAAGAATTTATAAAAAAGTTTTTGACTGCGAATAATCTTAAGTTTCCTGACCTAGGTAAGCCATTAAGATTAATTCTCACTGGAAAAGAGAATGCCCCATCAATTTCAGAACTCTTGTATATACTGGGCAAAGAAACTTCTCTAAAAAGGATAGAATATACCCTAAATGATTGACAAAAAATTATTAGATATTTTGGTTTGTCCTAAAACTCATTCATCTTTAATTCAAAGGGGAGACGAACTGATAAGTGTAGAAGCTAAATTGGCATATCCAATTAGAGATGGAATCCCCATAATGCTCATTAACGAAGCTCGAGATTTATCTCAAGATGAGCTTTCAAAACTTTAATCTTCAGAGGCTAAATCTCTTTTCAATTCACTTGATGCCAAATTGGCATGATTAAATATATTTCTAGCCATTGAAGATTCCTGTTCATTGGAGAGTGCTGCATATATTTCTTTTCTAGCATTGTGCAATTTTTTATTTTTTTTATCTGCATAAAAAGCAACCTCAATTAGGTGTGCAGCTAATTTATATTTTTTATTGGATAAATTATCTAAAGCTTTATTTATGATTTCATCAATTCCACCGCTTAGCTCAACCCATTCTTTAGCTTCATTCTCTCTGGTATCTGGTAATAATCTATCGTATTCACCATCCCACCAGCCGCCATATCTTCTCCAAATCATTTTTATTAAAAACTTTGGATCATCATAGACTGGCCTCAACCATGGTTTTTTTTGTATATTGGAAGATATCTCTACCTGATGGAATACTTCGTTTAGAGATTTTCCTTGATTCATTAGCTTGAGAGTTTGATCTTCAATATCTTTTAAAAAATCTGCTGTCGTAGATAAGGCTTCCTTAATTCTATCTCTTCCATAAATAGGCAGGCCATGTCCGGGTATCATAATTTCTGCATCTTTATTTATCATTAATCTCAAAGCATCTGACCAATCGCTGATATATCTTTGAACTTTCTGCGGGTTACCACCATTTGGAACCGCCCAGATAAAAAGATCTCCAGGGGCTAAAATTTTTCTTTCTGGAATGTAGACCCAAGTATGATCGTCTGTTTCACCACGGCCATGATAGAGTTCAAAAGTACAATCACCTATCTTGAAAGAATATTCATCTTCATAAGTTATATCGGGATAGCGATATTCTTCGGGCCATTTAAAATGAGGAACATTTATTGCAAATTGTCTTTTATTTATTGCAGTGTTCCACCCCAGAGTTTTTTTATACCTATCAAAATGATCGGGAGTTAACTTATGGCTATAAACAACAGGTCTTTTTTGATTTGACCTATCTGCTTCTTCATCAAATTTTTGAGTTGCAAAAATATGATCAACATGATGATGAGTGAAAACAGCTGCTACAACTTTTTCATCAGGCCTCCATTTATTTATCTCTGCATATGCTGAATCTATATCTAAATGACTCCCAGCATCAATCATTACTAAGCCACTGTTGGTATCAACGACATAAAATCCGCCAATTCCTTTTAGCCCAAGTAAATTTTCACTAAGTTCGGTCGAACCTTCATAAAAGGTATGAACCGGATGATGTTCGAATTTAGTATCTAATTTTCCTTGCCAAGCAAGTTCTGATAATTCCTTTAAATTACTCATTAGTTTCCCCATTGAATATGTCTACAAGACGAAGTATCTTAATTATAGATAATTTTTTGGGAGAGAGAGAATGAGTTATAGCAAACCTTTAGAAGGAATAAAAATTGTTGAAATTTCAACAATAGTTACTGCCTCGTTAGCAACAATGATGATGGCAGATCAAGGAGCTGAAGTTATAAAAATAGAGCAGTCTGGTATTGGAGATCCTATGCGTTACCTGGGGACGCAAAAAGGTGGAGTATCTGCATTATTTGCAAACTGCAACAGAGGAAAAAAATCTATAGATTTAAATTTGAAAGAAAAAGGTGATTTAGAAATTGTTAAAAAACTTATTTCCGATGCAGATATTTTAATTAACAATTTTCGGCCAGGCGTTATGGAAAAAATAGGACTTGGGGAGAGTGATTGTAAAAAGATAAATAGTAATTTGATTTATGCATCAATAAATGGCTTTGGCAATTCAGGCCCATACTCATCTGCACCGGCTTATGATCATGTCGTTCAGGCTATGGCTGGAGCAACCGATATTCAATCTGATCTGGATGAACCAGCTTATATAAAGACTTTATTGTGTGACAAGATTACCGCTTATACAGTTTGTCAGTCTCTGTGTTCAGCTCTTTTTAAAAGAGAAAGAACTGGCATTGCTGATCGTCTTAATTTATCAATGATTGATTCCGCAGTTTTTTTTCTCTGGCCAGATGGCATGATGAATCAAACTCTATTAGATGATGATGTCGTAATGTTACCTCCATTAACCAAGTCTTATAATCTCTATAAATGTAAAGACGGCTTTCTTTCTATAGCAGCTTTGTCAGATGCTCAATGGTTTGGAATTTTTAGGGCATTGGGTTTGCCAGAGTATATTGAAGACGAAAGATTCAATAATCCCTTAGCCAGAAGCGAGAATATGGTTGAGCTGGTCAAATCTTTAACAATTTTTGAAACATTAACAGTAGACGTTGCTCTGCAAAAATTACAAGATGAAGATGTGCCGTGTTCAAAAACCATCTCTCTAGAAGAGCTGATGACGCATCCTCAAATTGAGGCAAATAATCTTTTTCAATTTATAAATAGCGAAATTCAAGGTGAGGTCCGAGCACTGAGATACCCAACTAAATTTGATGGGAATGAAATGTTTAATGGCAATCCCGCTCCTGCATTGGGTGAGCACAAACAAGAGATCATAGAATCCTTAAGTAATTGAACCCGTTATCCAATAGACAAAGAATCGGCTATGGAGTCGGCGATATTGCTATTTGTTTTTACTGGTCTGGCGTAGGTCTTTATCTTCTATATTTTTATACTGATATTGTGGGTATAAGTCCATACTTAGCAGGTTGGATATATGCCTTAGGCATTGCTTGGGATGCAGTTACTGATCCATTTATGGGTTATTTGGCGGAAAGAACATCTTCGCCAAGAGGCAGATATCGACCGTATATCTTTTTTGGAACGATTCCATTGGCTTTATCCTTTGTTTTATTGTTTTGGGTTCCGCCTTTAGAAGGACTATCACTATTTTTGTGTTTAGTAGTTATTAATGTTTTTCATCGAACATGTTTTACGATTGTCAGCGTTCCTTATTCCTCTCTAACTCCCAGAATAACTTCAGATAGTGAGGAAAGAACAAAGTTAACCACTGCAAGAATGATCGGAGCATCTTTTGGAACATTATTAATGTCTTCTTTGGGTTTTCCAATAATTAACTTTTTTGGTCAAAATGATGAGTCTCTTGGAATAATTTATTTATCATTTATTGCAGCTAGTACTGCGGTCGTTATTCTTTATATTACATATGGGTCCGTAAAAGAATCTGCTACCGAAGAGATAAAGGAAGCTTATCCTTCAGTATCAAATTTAATTTTATCAATTCTAAAAAATTATCCCTTTTGGATTGTTTTTTCTTCCATTCTTATCTTGGGCTCCACCACGATAATGTTTAATAAAAATTTAATTTATTACATCAAATATGCTTTGGATCTACACAGCTATCAAGGACTAGTTCTTGGTTTAAGTGGACTAAGTAGTTTTGCTTCAATACCATTTTGGTCATACGTATCTTTAAAAATTGGTAAAAGAAATACATGGCAAATTTCCATGTCTTTGCTGCTACTTGCATTTGCATTATTTTATTTTTATCAAATCAATTCACTTCAAGAACTCATTATCATAGTTTGTCTAATCGGTTTGGCATCAGGAGCAGGAGGAGTATTGTTTTGGTCAATGTTGCCTGACACCATTGAATACGGCGAATGGAAGTCAGGAATAAGAAGCGAATCATCTTTGTATGGATTTATGACATTTGCTCAAAAATCATCAATCGCAGTCGCTGCCTTAGTTTTAGGATTATTGTTAACTTTTATAGACTTCTCACCGAATGAAATCCAAACTCCTGAAACTCTTAATGGTTTAAAAAATATTATGTCTTTAATACCAGCATCGGGTATCGCTATTTCCATCTTCTTGATGTATTTTTATCCAATTAATTCTAAATATCACAAAGAATTATTGATTAATATTGAGGCAAGAAAAAATGGTTAAGTGGGGAGTCATCAGCACAGGAACAATTTCTAAAGCTTTCTGCGATTCCATTAGGTATTCACAAGAAGGAGAATTGGCTGCAGTAGCAAGTAGATCATCCAAAAATCTAAAACACTTTTCTGATAAATATGGAGTAGTAACTTATGATTCTTACGATGCTTTGTTAAAGGATTCTTCAATAGATGCGATCTACATCGGCACACCTCATAACAGTCATTTTGATTTGAGCTTAAAAACACTCAGAAACGGTAAACACCTTCTTTGTGAAAAACCGATGACAATGAATTCAACTGAGGCAATGATTTTGCTTAATGAATCAAGAAGGTTTAATTTATTTTTCATGGAAGCTTTTATGTATCGATGCCACCCACTTACTCATAAAATGCTTGAAATAGTTAAGCAAGAATATAGCAACCAAGAAATTCTTATCGAGTCATCTTTTGGGTTTACTGCTAATGTCGATGACAACCATAGACTTAAAAATCCTGATTTAGGCGGAGGGTCGATCATGGATATAGGTTGTTATCCAATGTCCATGGCGAGACTGATAGCAGGAAATTTAATGGGAAATTCTTTTTCAGATCCCTTGTCTATCTCAGCTTCGGGCGAGCTATCTTCAAATAACATCGACTTGAATGCTGCAGCAGAGCTTGAGTTTAGTCCAAAGATTAAAGCTTCAATAAAATCAGCAATAAATGAGGAATATGAAAATTCTTTAAGAATTTCATCTGGCGACAAACAAATCTTCGTCAAAGAACCTTGGCATTGCGGCCAATTTCAGGGACAAAAAGCAAAAATTAAAATTTTAGAAAATAATCAAGAGAAGACCATAGAAATCACAGATGAGGTAGGGTTATTTACGAGAGAAATTGATGAGGCTAGTTCCTGTATTAAAGCAGGAAAAATAGAATCTTCATTCATGCCCCATGCTGATTCCTTGAGCAATTCAATTTGGCTAGACAAGTGGCTACTAGAATTACAAGTAAGCTATCCTGCAAACTCAATCAATACTTCATCCTTAAAGAATTCAGTCTTTTTAGAATCATCTAAAGATTTAAAATCAATAAAAATTCCTGAATTAAAAAAAGAAATTTCTCCCATAGTTTTTGGGTGTGATAATCAAATCAATGAAGTTCATGCATTTGCTATGTTTGATTATTACTACAGCAAAGGCGGCAGGGTTTTTGATACTGCCTATATTTATAACCATGGATTGAGTGATAAATATTTAGGAGACTGGATAAATTCCAGAGATTTAAAGGATGTTGTCGTTTTAGGTAAAGGAGCTCATACTCCTGATTGTTTACCGGACAAAATCAAACCTCAAATTGAAGAATCATTATCAAGAGGCAACATAGATAAATTAGATATTTATTGCTTGCATCGAGATAATCTTGATATTCCCGTCACTGAATTTATCGATGCTTTAAATGAATGTAAGAATAGTGGATTGATTGATGTTTTGGGTGCATCTAATTGGGAACTAGAACGCTTTAAATTGGCAAACGACTATGCAGAAGATCAAGAAAAGGAGAGCTTCAAGGTTTTAAGCAATAATTTTAGTTTAGCTAGAATGATTGAGCCTGTTTGGCCTGGTTGCTTTTCTTGCGATGAAAGTTATTTAAAATATCTTAAAGATAACAATATCCATCTTTTTCCCTGGTCTTCTCAAGCAAGAGGTTTTTTTGTCAACCAAGTAGAATTTGCCGCAAATGAACACTTTGCTAATCCAACAGATGAAGAAGAAAAAAGAGTCTGGCATGACGAGCTTAATCTTGCCAGACGAGACAGAGCTATAGAACTAGCAAAAGAAAAAAGTTGCCAGCCAATACAAATTGCTCTCTGTTATGTAGTAAACCTTGAAATATCTGCTTACCCTTTAGTAGGGCCAAGAAATTTTTTTGAGTTGGATAGTTGCATCGAGGCAACAAACATAGAGCTTTCACCTCAAGAATTAAGATACCTGGAAAAAGGTGATTAATTATTAAACAGCGGCAAGAGTTATGCGATGCAACAACCTGTCATAGCCATCATATCCGCCAGTTGCCTGATGCATTACTGTTCGATTATCCCACATGATTAACATGTTTTCGTTCCAGACGTGTTCATAGATGAACTGATCTTGAATCATGTGTTCGTAAAGCTCCCACAAAAGCTGTTGAGATTCGTCTTCTGAGAAACCCTCAATATTTATAGTATAGACAGGATTAATAAATAAACATTCTTTTTTAGTTTCTGGGTGAATTTTTATCATTGGGTGAGAGAACGTAGCTTTTGCCTCTTTGGACGGAAGGATTTTCATCGACCGTTCTTCTTTCTCTAGAGCATAAAAACCATCATCTGCATAAGGAATTTTTGCTGAATGAATGACTTTAAGATTTCTTAATTTATCTTTCATCTCATCTGGCAGGGCAGCAAAGGCTTTTTCGGTATTTGCAAATAAAGTATTCCCTCCAACGGGAGGTATAATTTTCGAATGCAATAATGTCGCAGAAGGCGGTTTTTTCATAAAAGACCAATCCGAATGCCATGTTCCTCCAAAGGGTGTGGCTTTTTCTTTGGCACTTCTCTTTATTTCAGCAATATTTGGATAATCTGGAAGAGATGAGATAAAAGGATCATCTCCAAATTCACCAAAACTTAAAGCAAAGTCTTTAAATTCAGCATGAGACAAAGGGAGTTTAGGAAAAACAATCAAGCCATATTCCACCCATTTGGCTCTTAAAAAAGCTATATTTTCTGCAGTCAAATCTGATAGAGAAAATTCAGAGACTTCCACTCCAATACCATTTTTAGATAAATTTTCATTTACTCTCATATACTTTTTCAATAAATGTTGTTGCAGTTTCCCAAGCGGTAATACCTGGATGCATTTGATTCATTACAAAACCAATTGAAACATGATTGTCTGGATCTCCAAAACCTAGCGATCCTCCAGCTCCTCCATGACCAAAAGCACCCTCGGCTGGTCCCATTGAAACATCTTTGGAGCCGAGCATAAAACCTAATCCAAAACGAGTTTGAAGATTAGCCAAGACCAAGTCGGAACCTTCAGATTCTGTTTGACGCGCCATGTCTATAGTTTCAGGATTAAGCAAATGTACTCCATCACGCTCACCACCGTTAGCTAAGACGCCATAGAATTTAGCGATGGCTCTAGCACTTCCATGGCCGTTTGCTGCAGGTATTTCTGCTTTTCGCCATTCTCTGGAATTTGCATAAAAGGGATTTTTCATTTCCATCTTTGGGTTGTTAAAGGCTGAGCCTGCTATAGTTGACGGATCATCAAAATCTTTTATCAAAGCGAGATCGCCACTCAACATGCTTTTCGGAATTATTTTAAAAACCGGGGCAAGTAATTTGGTCCAAGCAGGAAAAAGACTTGGCTGAATGTCGGTTACTTTATCAAACTGATCATCTGGTAAGCCAATCCAAAAATCAAGATTCAAGGGCTCAGCAATTTTTTCGTTAAAATATTGACCAATAGTTTGACCTGAAACTCTTCTAACCATTTCACCTACTAGGTGGCCATAGGTGAGGGCATGGTAACCATGCCTAGTTCCAGGCTCCCACTGAGGTTTTTGAGCTGCCAAAGCATTAACCATGACATCCCAGTTATAGTAAGCATCGTCAGGCAATGGCGTTGTAACCCCACATAAGCCTGATTTATGACAAAACAAATATCTTACAGGTATCTTTTCTTTTCCTTCTTGAGCAAATTCAGGCCAGTATTTTGCTACCGGATCATCCAGATTGACTTTTCCTTCTTCGACTAATTGTAAAAGACAAACAGCTGCTAAACCTTTTGTTGTCGAAAAAACATTGACGATAGTATCTTCTTGCCAAGTAGTGTTTTCTTCTTCAGAGTCAACACCACCCCAAAGATCGATTACTTTTTCCCCTTCAATTTCAACTGTTATTGCAGCTCCTCTTTCAAACCCACTATTTATATTTTTTTCAAATAACTCTCTTGCTGAAGAGAATTTTTCATCACAGTAGCCATTAATCATTTTTCCTCCTAAAAAAGATAGAATACATCTAATTTATAGAAAAATGGAAATAAAAAAAGCTGACGATTATCAATCTTGGTACATTAATCAGGATGATAAAGCCTTATTGATAGATCCTTGGTTTGACTCTTCTTTAGTAGAGGGCAAGGGATGGTTTCTGCAACGCAAAAAAATAAAGAAGACGGAGTTAACCGAAGAAGAGATATCTAAGGTTCAAGATATCATTATTACAGCTCCTTTTGAGGATCACCTCCATTTGAAAACCTTGAAAGATTTTCCTAAAGCTAATATTTGGTGCTCTAAACAAGTCAAGAGAATTCTGACTAAAAAAAATTTAAATAATACAATTCTAGAACTTTCTTTTAATACACAATCGATAGGCAATTTAAAAATTCAGGCTCTACCAGCTGGATTTCCCTACAATACCACAGCTCTTTGTCTGGTTATTTCAAATAACGATGGATTCAAAGTATTCCACGAGGGACACGTCGTGAATAAAAAAATTCTGATAGAAAATAATATCAAAGCAGATGTCGCAATACTTACTGCTGAAGAAGTTAAGTTTTTTGGTCTGCTAAGTTTAAGTATGGGTATGAAAAAAACAGTTGAAGCTTGCCATTTGTTGGATGCAAAAAAATTATTTATTACAGGTTCCAATCCATTGAAAAATTCTGGATTTGTAAACTATTTTCTAAAATTAAAAAAAATAGATTACAGATTACTAGATGATAATATCGAGATTTTTTATGAGGCAGGAAGTGTTGTTTCTTCTTAAGACATTAATTATTGGCTTGTCTTTATCTGCACAGGCATTTACAAAAAATATAATTCTTGATTGCGATGTAACCTTAGTCGGTATTGATGGCAAAGAGATGGCTTCAAATGATTCAGAAGTTATCGATATAAATCTTAAAGCGAAGACTGTTTTTTTTGGAGCAGAGGCAATTCCTTACAGATTGAAGAATAGATTAAAAGTTTATGAAGGCATTTATTTTAAGGGAAATAAAAGAACTTTTGCAATTGAAAACAAATTGGTAATAAATAAAAAAGACTTTCAGTCATCTTTGAATAAAAATATTTGGGATAATAATCTAATCAGTGTAAATTCCTATTCTTATTTTGATTGCAAACAAAAAAATTAAATGGGGCTATAGCTCAGCTGGGAGAGCGCTTGCATGGCATGCAAGAGGTCGGCGGTTCGATCCCGCCTAGCTCCACCAAAGAAACCCAATAAATATAAGGTTTACAAGGACAGATCGGCATAGGAGATAAACAGGCTTCAATCACTTTATGATCTAGCCTTAATTTAAAAAATATTTTGTATTTGGAAGCATTTCTTTTAAAAGTCGTTCGTCTTCAGACGATATCCATACACCATCAAGATGCAGAAACTTTAATCCCTTCAACTTAAACAGTGAAGAGG